>JAEIGA010004872.1_pt1 | contig 20657 bp, 8 predicted proteins | sample 9270691 | NCBI WGS metagenome assembly JAEIGA01 (sample SAMN17057246, study PRJNA624740) | gut metagenome | biome: biome; isolation source: fecal sample | host: Bos grunniens | place: China: Xizang | collected 2019 | reverse complement strand
TAAATATTCATCTTGATAAATATTAGACATTACACTAGCAGCCTTATGCCAGTCTTTTTTAATGTCTACATCTTCTAATGCAGTACCCATACCCGGAACAGCTACAAAACGCTTTTGACCTTGCCATTCTGGCATAGTATCGAATTCAGCACCTAAGTCAATCACTACGTTCTTCATTGCTACGTTTTTAGAAGGATCTGCTCCCATAGCCGCAAATGATTGTATATATTCTTCAGGAGACATAGTTACGAAACCAGCATCTGTTAATGTTTTAAGGCTAGTACCTAAACCATTATTATATTTATTAGCTAATTGAATCATACGAATACCATGTATATCTTTAGCTGTATTAACACCAAGTCTTTTTCCTTGTTTTTCAACTACATCTTCATATACACCTTTTAAGTGAGAGTATTCGTTTTTATCAAGCATACTCTTAGTTAACAAATCTTCTTCGTATGGATTATAAAATAACTGACCTTTTAATTCGTCTTCCATAAATCCAAATACTTTATAATCTCCGCTATATTTACTACGGTCTAAACCTCTGATTGCTTCATTGTCTGTTAATACACTAGCATTTATTCCATTGCCTATGCTTTCTTCTATTTTTTCATATACTCTATCGTTTAACATATATTGAGAGAATATATTTCTTTCACGGTCTCCTAATTTATATAAATGTCCAGTTTCTTTTAAATCTCTGGCTCTAGATTCTAATCCTTCAATTTTTAAATTGATACCAGCCATGATTTCTATTTCATCACCGTTTAATTCTCTGCCTTGCACAGTATTTAACAGTTGTTGTTTATATGCTCTCATATCGCGTAGTTGTTGTTTTAATTCTACATATTCAGATGTCATACCAGATTGAGTCTCTGAATCATTTACCAATTTCATACCTGCAGAACCAGCAGAACCATAAGCTATTCTACCATCTTTTTTGGTATCAGTATAAAGTGCTCTACCTAATGTTAAACCTTCTTCTAATACTACATGGCCTTCTTTGTCATAGACTAAGCCACCTGTTTTATCATCTATTTTAGCAAGTCGATGAACTAATCTATCTTCATCTATTGCTCCTTTATTAGCTAATATTTCATCTATATGAATAAATAAGTTTTCAAGAGCTTTTGCATCAACTACATCTGCATCATTTAATCCTAGTTTAAGAGCTCTATCACCTTCCAGTCTTAAACCTATTCCATCTTTACCTAGATATAAATTTAATCCGTTACCTTTACTGTCTTTGTAAAATTTAAAATTTTCATTGGCGTTTACGATTTCAGCAAAGCGTTTGAAACCTAATTTTAATGAATCAGTGTTTTCAATCCCTCCTGCTTCGTATTTGCCTAACATAGCTATAGCATCATTGATAGCACCAGTCATCATAGAACCTTTGTTTTTATGACCTGCTAAATTATCATTCCCTATAGCAACAAAACCTTTAAATAATCCATTCTTACCAAAAATTAATCTATCTGCTGAATAAGACTCTTCTTTAACAGCGTCTATAAACTCTTCCATATTTTTAAAATTATATTTTGATAAAATTTCATTTGCTTTTCTACCATCGCGCATAGCCGCACGTAATGCATTAGCAGTAGGAACTGTTGTATCTATTAATTCAGCAGCTTCACCACCGTATTCTTCTAATACTTTTCTAATGTTTTCATTCACTGTACCTATACGCATATAACCTAATTGATTCATAGATTTTTCTGCGTCGTTAATAAGTATTTTAGGTAAAGTTGTTTTATTAACATCCTCAACTATATATTGTCCTGTAAGTCCTTCTTCTTTTAACATTTTTTCAAATACTTTATGAACTAAGCTCTCATCTGAAAAATTAAGACCGTCAAACATAGCTTTATTTTTTTCTAACAATTTATTGATAACATCATCTGTAGCAGCAATTCCTTTATTATTAGCTATTTCATATTTGAATACACCTTTATTTAATTTTGAAACCCAATTTGATTCTGAACCACCAAATGCAGCGTATTTTAATAAGGTGTCTCCATGATTAACTATTTCACCTGAATTAGATATATAAGATATAGTACCATCAGATCCTCTTATTAATTTACCTCTTAAGCCCCATATCTTTTCATATAAAGCATCGCCTTCATTTGAATCTAAATCCATTGCTCCTATAATATCTTTTGATAAAGATAGTTTCTTCTTATCTGCCGCTATAGTACCACCAGAAAGTTGATCAAAAGCTTCGGCACTAAACACTTTTGCTTGTTCAAATGTATTAAGATAAGAATATAAGAAATCATATATTTTTTCGGTTTGGTCTTGTTGGTTTATTATGACTTTATTTTCTCTTAAGACTTTATCTTTATTGTTTTCAAGTATGACACGTAATCCAATTTCACCAACATAAGCAGTTCTACCTGTAAATGTTGTAGCCATACTTCCTATACCCTCTTGATAAGCTCTATTCAAATATAGTGAATCCCCTGATTCAAATAAAGCACCTTTGTATAAAATACCCTCTGCTTTTCTTACAGCTTCATCTATGTCTTTATCTAATAAGTATTTTACATTACCTGAACCACCTATTACTGGACGTGAGTTTTCGTCTATTGGATTTGTAAACCCAGTAGCAAATCTCACATCTGCTCCCATAAGAATATCTTTACCTAATTTAGATTTATCTTTTGTAGATACATTTAAATCGTCAATTACTCCATATGTAAATTCATCTTGATTATTCCATCTTGCCAATTCTCTCATGATATTAACACGAAATGGACCAATCATCTGTCTAACAGCAGGGTCAAGTTCAGCATCTATTTCTTTTCCTATTTTAAAATCATTATTAAATTTTTCACGTAAAGCTGCTTTAACTTCGTTAGGTATTTCTAAACTATCCATGAAATCGCTACTTATAAGTCCTTCATCTGCAAAGATATGTGGGAGTATTCTATTTAAATCTTTTGTTCCTACATAATAGTTAGCCAATAATTCTCCTGATGAACCTGAATAACTAGCTTCTTCACGTAAGTCTTTGCTTAGTTTGTTTACATAGCCAAAGAAGTCATCCAAACGGAACTTACCTTTTTGAATATCATTTTTGATTCTATTTGATACATAACGATTGTTTTTAAATATTTCACCTAAATTGTTTCTAACATAAGCTTTACCGTATTTATCATATTCCAAATCTAAATGAAGATTTAATTTTTGATTTCCTACCATACCAAATAGATGTCCATTATCCATTCCTATTTTAGGCACACCTTTTAGTGTAACTGATTGTCCATGTCTAATCATGGTTAATGATCCATCTGCACCTATTGCCATATCCATATCATCTATCTTAGAACCAATAGCAAGTATATCAGTTAATTGAGTTGATATATCTTCATATAAAGTATCGTATAGTTTTGTTTTAAGAGCTATTTGTTTATCAGAAGCTCCTATATTATTTAAAGTATCTATCATAGCCTGTTTACTAGGCATGTATTTTGACATTAAATTATTATTAACAAATTGTTTTAAACCTTCATTATTATTTTTTAATAATGCTTTGGTGTCTATAGGGTTTATCATATTATTTTTTATGTTGTATTGTATTAAATCTAAAACTGTATCGCTATTAAGCATATCTGTCATTTCTTTACCAAAATCCATGGTATGAACAGTTATATCTCTTAATATACCTGCAGCATTGTTACCAATTTTAACATTTCTCATTTCTTCTATAATATCTCTCGCAACAGCATTTACATTATAATCAGCAGCGTTATCTCCAGATATTTGTTTTACAATATTTTTGTATGCTTTTGTTCCTCTGAAGTTTTCATCTTTGCCCATAACTTCTAAAACATATTTACTAAGAGACTGTCTATTATAATAATCTATATCACCTTTGAGTTCTTTATTTCCATACATTTCTTTTCTAAGTCTATTAACAAAAGAATATGAAGGGTCATTACCGTCAGCAATATTTAATCTAATAATATCTCTAGCATCTGATGATGAAAAAGATTCAATGGTATTAACATGAGACGAATTATCTATACTAAAATTTAATGGTATTTTAACATCATATACATTTGATAATTCATAGGCAGTTGTTGTTTTTATTTTTGTATTTGCAATACGCGCTTTATCCTCTGCAGTATTTCCAGTGCTTATTAACTCTGCAGCTTGTACTCTTAATGTTTCAACCAAATCATTAAATGCTACAGCTTTTTGCTTTTCATTCCAGTTTCTAACTTTTGCTTCCTTCTTTAAATTCCCTAAGACTGCATTGAAGAATTTATCTTGAGACATTAATGGATCCCAAGCATTCATTATGTTTCTTTGAGTATTGGAATAAATTACATTTTCTCCTATACCTTGATGATTGAATCCCATTATTTTTCTTAATTTTGTAGAAACTATTTCAGTTTGTTTCTTATTTAAATTTCTTATTTTTTTACCGTCTATAAGAGCAGATAGTTCTTCACCGCTTATATCAGATAAATCTAAGTTTTTTGCTTTGTTTAAATTTTTAACCTCTTTACTTTCTAAATAGCCTTTGGCCTCCATCATTTTTTTGACATTCTTATAGCCATTCTCTCCGAATACAGCATTATAAGATTTTTCTGTTTGAAATTCTTTTGCAGCACGTTCTAATGTTTCTTCGATCATTTCTTCTGCGGAATAAACCTGACCGTTCATTAATTTGTATTCAGATTTTCTAATGAACTCACCATCGGGAGTAATCATTGCTTCATCAAATAAATCTTGTGCCCCTTCGACTATATAGTGTTTACCTTTATCATCTTTGTCTAAAGCCAATTTCATATTGGAAGACATAAAGCCACTGAACTCTGTTTCTGAATTAAATAAATAATTGTATGTTATATAATCTAATTCATCATTAGCTCCATTTTTAGGAAGAGCCATTTTAAATTGAGCAACTACAAAATCTTTACCAGACATATCAGGCATTACATCGCCTAGTTCTTTGTGTATAGCTTTGGCATTAACTTTTTTAACGCTTTGTAATTCAAAGAAACTACCAGATTTTAAGTTAGTTCCCATATTTATTTTGTTAGATTCATAGCCTAGATTTTTTCCATTAACAAATTTATATCCTGAACTAGTAAATATTTCTCCAGTCTTTGAATTGTGAGTAAAATTTAACATACCTTTACCAGCAAAATCAAAAGCACCTGTTCCACTTTGAGAATAATATACTTGTCCTGCTTTTATTTTTTTTGTTATATTCTCTATACCATAAACTCCTGTACCTTTATCACCTGCAGAAGTCATTAAATGTTCTACTAATGTTTTTCCACCTGTTGATTCTAATCCTTGTGTAAAAGCATAATTAAGAACAGTAACGTCAAAGTCTGCCATATGAGCCATTGCGTCAGAAAACAAATCTTTGAACCATGCAGCACCTACATATTCTTGTTTTGCAAGACCTCCACCAGCTGCTTTGATAGCTTCTTTATCTCCATTGTATAAAGTATCTATACCGAAGTAATCACGAATAACTTTAAATAATGGTAATGTATCGAATGCTTTTTTATTAGTTAATTCAAGTCCGCCATCCATTCCTTTTAAAGTTTTATTCATATAACCAACAGCAGTTTTAGCTTGAGCTTTTGTTATTCCTCTAACCTCTGCAAGTTTGCCTGTAGTATCATCTAGTATTTCTTGATAGAAATTCATTGTTCTTTTTAATTGAGAGTTTACTACAGATCTATCGAATATTTGAAAGTTTTGACCAACAGTCATACCTGTACTATTATCCATAGCAGATTGCATTGTAGACACAGCCTTGAATAAAGCTTCATCGGCTTTTCTTAAACCATTTTCTGATATCTCACTATTGTCATAAGCTTCTCTTAGATTTTTCCAACCTTTTTTAAATCTAGTTATGCTTTTCCAGTCTTCTTTTCCTTCTCCTAATTTAGTTATTTCATAGTATCCTAAATCTTTATTTAAAGTCATTTCAGCATCTGCATATAGAACAGCACGTTTAGCAGTTACATACAGCTCTTCATTTTGTTCTATTGCAGCCCAATTTTCATCTTGCATATAACCTATGATTTCTTCATAGACTCTTTGATTGTCTTCATTATTAGCTAAACCCATAACTATATTAGTTTTAGTTGTTTGTTGAGTTCCGAAGTTATATTCTTGCATAGCGAACTCTGTTATAGCTAATGGATTCCATATACCTGTTCTATTTTTACCACCTATAGTTTCTGTATCAAATACATATATACTACCATTTTTAGCTTTGATTTCTTGTAAGTAATCAAAAGATTCTTTTATATCTTGTATTGAACTAAATGTTTTAGTTTTTTGATTTATATCTACGTTTAATTTCTCATTTAAATCTATTGCTCTTTTCATAATTTCAGATGGCTTAGTGGTTGCTTTAGCCAACTGAACAAATGTTTCCTTTTGAAAAAGGTCAGACATTAACTTAGAAAAAGCTTCGCTTTCTATTCTTCCTGTCCCACCTTTACCTTTTATACCGTACCCTGAATTTAATAGATAGTAACCATTTGGGTCAGTTATATCTATTTGAGTACCTCCATATACATCAAGCAATTTCTCTTTTGCTGATTTATTTATAACTTGTTCTTCTCTTTCTTTTTTCTTTTGAGCTACTATGTTTTTAGCTCTTGTTATTTTACTTAAACCTTTATTTACATAAGTTCTATTATTATACGCACCCAGAACAATCACCACCTTGTCGTTATTATATTACTTAAATGCATATATTAAGATTATAAAATTATAATAGGAGTGATGTGCTAATGGCTATATTTGAACATGAGCGTAAAAACGGAATTCAGATAGGAACAGTTGGAGATGAATGTATGCAATGCAGAGTTAAGCATAAAGCGGATGAAGAATACGAACCTGAATCATTAGATTATAAACCTGTATATAAAATATGGATACATAATATACCTAGATGTTTATGCTTAGATTGTTTTAAGGAAAGTTTAGGACAGTATGTGTTAGTAGATCCTAATGAACTAGAAGAAAAACCTAAAGTTAATAACGAATTAGAAGAAAAACCTAAATCTAATAACAAAAAAAATAATAAGAAGAAAGAAGATGATGAAGATGGCAGCGAAACAGCCTAATCAAGTTAGAGGTAATGTAATTCATTGCCCTAATTTTGTTCAATGTACATTGTGCTATGGTTGTAGGAATTATGATTCTAGATTATCAGAATGCCGTCAATGTTACGAAGAAGGATGTCAACAAGGACAAAAACGTAACTTTAATATATGTAATAAAGAGCTACACACAGAGGATGCGCTGAATAGAATGAAACATACACATCGAATAGTTTTATATGATTGCAAAATAAAAGAGCCTGAATAGGCTCTTTATTTTTATTCTAATGTGATTTTCCTGATACCCAAGCTCCTTCAGATTGTTGAGCAGCAATATTATAATTTGTAAGTTTTGTACATCCTGCTAATGCATGTTGATATCCATCTTCAGTAGATTCTATGTTAGGGAACATATTTTTATTCCAGAATTCTGGTGATGTACCGCTAGCATTAGATGCATCAAAGTTACTATGGAATATACAACCAACTCTTCTTAAAATTGTATTTCTATTTCCTAGATTCAAGAATCCTTGATTTAAACTTGTCATATTACATAAACAGAACATGTGATCTGCATATTGTAATTTACCAAGACAAGATGATAAGAAGTTTTGAGTTACAGCTCCTGTTAAATTCCATGTGAATTGGAATAAATATGATGCATTTGTAATTTGTGATTGATTTCTAAATAAATTAGGATAAACATTACAAGCAGGCATTCCACTCATGTAATAGAATAAACCTTTTACAGTTGTAATTGCTGGACATTTATTTAATAAATCTTCATTACAAATATATTTAACTCCTGTTACATCTTCATATGGTTTATTTAAAGACATTAATCTAGCAAACATGTATTCTATGTTTGTTAAATTTAAATATCTTTCACTAGCGGATTCTGTATAGAATATATCATAAGGTACCGAACCTGTTATTTTTTGACATTCATAGAATAAATATGATGCATTAGTTAACTTAGTACAATTAGCAAGGAATCCTGGCTTAACTGTTCTTTTTATAGGACCTTCTTTTGGTTTAACATATGAAGTACCATTTTGAGTTACTATTCCTTGTAAATCTGGGCTAGTTAATATAACCGTTTCATATGATACTTGAGTACTGAAATCTGTTGGAGTTATAACTACTTGGAAAGCACCTGCAGTTCCTTTTGCAACTACTTCATATCCTATTATACCTGTAGCTGTTAAGTATTCTCCAACTGGTAACTCTCCAGTTAAACTTCTACAGTTTTGGAACATGCTACTTACATTTGTTAAAGTAGCTCTACAGTCATCGAATAATCCTCGTGGAATAGAACAAGCCAATGCTGCACAATTACAGAAGAAAGCAGAAACATTTGATAAGGCAGTGCATCCTTTAAATAAATCTTCAGGTATTTCAGCAGATAAGAATCCAGTACAACTGTATAAGAAACCATCAGCATTTGTTAAAGCTTTTGCATTTAAGAACCATTTATTAGATATACCAACATTTTTTAATCCAGATGAATCATTATCGTCGTTATCTGTACCATTTAACCCTGTGCATCCTTGGAACATATATCCTACGTTCGTCATAGTAGATTTACAAGGGTCAAATAAATTAGAAGGGATATGTCCAACCAGTCCAGTATTGTTTGTGAACATTCCATTTATATTTTGTAAAGCTATATTTTTTTCAAATAATCTATACGAGATACCATTTAAATAAGCTTCATCACCTTGAGTTCCTGTTTTATAACAATATTTTAAAGATCCATTTGCTGAACCATGATAGAATAAACGAGATATGTTTGTTACTTTAGTTAAAGGTGCAAGAATAAGTTCATGGTATCCTTCTAGATTTGTATTTCCAAAGAATCCTAGATTCATACCTATTACATGCCCGCCACTAAATACTTCTGTAGTATTACAACCATATCCTATATCTGTTAAGTTAGGAGCACCGTCAAAGAAATTTCTTCTAACAGTTCCTTTGATGCCTGAACATCCTCCAAAAACATTACGTGCTTGTGTTAATGATGATAGATTATTAGTATCTGCTATATTTATTCTAAATAATCTATCTGGTATAGATTGTATTTTTGAACAATTTGCAAATACCGCATCTAATTTTTGAAGCTTAGTATTTTTTGCAAATACACCATTTGGTATGCTCATATCCATAGCTGAACATCCATAGAACATAAATTCAAATGTAGTTGCATTTACTAAAGGATCAAATAATTTATTTATACCATTACTTCCAACCACCATATTATAACAATTAAAGAACATTTGATTTGTTGTAGTTATTTTCGTAGAACCTTTAAATATTTCAGGGTCTTCATTAATATAATTTTTTAATGCGTAACATTTTGCAAATACTCCATAGCAATTTGTAAGAGCTGTCATATTTTTTAATAGGTCTTTACCAACTGTGACTAATTTGTCCATATGTTGGAATGTACCACTTAAACTTGTAAGTTTATTTTTTAATGGATCAAATAATGTACCTGGTATAGTAGTATAATGAGTTTCTGTAAAAGCATTATTCATGCTTGTTATATTAGGAGTATTAACAAATAAATCATAAGGAATATCTCTATTTGGTCTATCTGCTGCTGTACCTATAATAGCTGAATCCCTAGTTGCATTTACGTCAACTCCCCACATTTGAATAAAATCATTTATACTTGTTAAAGAAGAACCGCATGCGTCTAAGAATTTTTTTAACATAGCAGATGTAGCTCTTGCACAACGATAGAATGCAGAATTTGCAGTAGTTATACAAGGTTTATTGTCTTCTGTTTTAAATTCAAAAGTTAAATCATTTATATCTGATAATAAATGGCATCTATAGAATATACTGTTAGCATTATGATGACTTGTTTTTATTTTACCACTGATACGTTTTAACTCAAAACAATTAGCAAATAAAGCGTCCAATCCATTAACTGCTGTATAATTTAAATTTTCCATATGCGTCATTGCAGATGCGCCGCTACAATAAAGTGTTTGTAAGTTTTTCATTTTTGACATATCACATACTTCTCCACCAACATCAGCAGATCCATATTGTATTTTCTTAACTGTAGAATTTCTTATGTCTAAATATTCTAATTTTTCCCAAGGTTTACCTTCGTTACCTTTAGCAGCTTCTTCTAAACTTTCGTGTTTAGGAAGTCTTATTATACCTAAAGTAGTAGAATCATTTACAACTAATTTTTTAAGATTATATAAACTGTATAATTGTAAGTCTTTCATAACGTTACCACTGTTTCCAGTCATAATTAATTCTTCAACCATATCACTATTAGATACATCAAATGATTGTAACTGACTACAATGAGAAACATTTACGGTTTTTAATATACTACAGTTAGTTGCTTTACAGTTTTTAACTGCCGAATTAGCAACGTTTAATACTTCTAGTTTATTACATCTATCTAGATTGAAGTCAGATATATCTTCGCATCCTGTTATTCTTATATCTGTTAAGAATTCAGCACCATCTATATTTACAGAAGTTATATTTGTATAAGATAAATCGCAATAAGTTAAATTAGTGTTTCTAGGGAAGTTAACACCTGATATCTTAGTAACAGATACATCCATACGTTGTAAGTTTTTACAGTTAGATATATCAAGAGTTTTACCATCATTATCAGAACCTAGATTCTGTGCTCTTGAACAATCTAATTCACGAAGATATACGTTTTGTCCAAGTCCTAGAACGCTTAAACGTGTAGAACCTGAGAAGTTAAGAGCTAATATTTTTCTTAATCTTTCAGCAGATATTGAAGTTAAATCTAGTGTTTCTAATCTATCTATACGCTTAATATTTCCTGATCCAAATATACCTATCTCTTTATTTGTCCCCTGTATTGGGAATGAGAATAAAGTACCGTCTTTTTCAACGCCTGTATTAGGATCTATATATTTAGATTTAGGTGAAACATATGCTGTAACAACAGCGTCTTTACCAGAACCTACAGATACTGTAACGTATTGTGGAGAATAAACTGCTATACCTAAATGGCATTGTATAGTTTCTGTTATTCCTGTATTAATATCAAATGCAGCATCTGAACGCATTCTTGTTTCACTATTAAGTGTATCGTCTTGTTTTCCTTCTGCCCAGATATATTCATAAATAGTGTCTAGGAATGTAAGTCTTTCTGTAAGGAATTTTTTATATTTTTGAGTTCTGTTACCATGAAGCATTTGTAAGAACTCGGAAGTTGTTTCTGTTGTTAATGCTAAATATTTAGAAGCAGCGTCTTTATTATAATAAACTTCTCCTATAACATCTACTGTCATACCGTTTATAGTTTTTAATATGTTATCTACGCTATATACTCCAGCATTTCTTAATTGTATATAAGTAGTAGATATTAAATCAGCATATACATCTGCAAAAGCATTCCATAGTCTACTTGTTTTAGTGTTGAACATTAGATAGCGGTCTTCGCCATCTGTATTACTATTAGAATATTTTGCCCAAGTATGTCCTTCTGCTTTTGTAGGAGATAGTGCAGGAATTATTTCTGCATCAGATCTTATTATTTCTGAACCTGTATTTGATAATCCCATTTCGGTATCCATGTCGTATGGTCTTGGATAGAATTTAATTCCGTCCCATGTATCCCACATACAGTTTTTACCGCAGTTGTCAACTTGTGCAAATACTTGCATTTGTAAATAATATGCTAACATATATTTCATATCAAAATGAGTTTCAAATTCTGATTTGAATTTGGTTTTGTTTAATACAAATTCACCATCGGCTTGTTTTTCCCAACAACCTGATACCCAATTAACTAAATTAACCATTGGTGCATAAGTAGCTTCTTCATCATCTTCACAATAACTATATCTAGCTTCAAAGTCAGATATAATATAATCTGTTTCTGTATAATCTTTACTGTATTGTTCAAATGTTTTATATTGTGATAACTTACCATTATTAACTTGTTCTTTAAATGAGTCAAAGTTTAATTGAGATTGCGTTAATTTATTTGCTTTTAAATGAGTATTATAAGCATCTTCTATATAATAGTTGTAAACTTTTTCTATGTTATCTCCTAATGCGAAGAAACATCCTGCAGTGTCTGATGTATTAGCAGTACCTTCGTATGAAATACATTTATTTTCTATTGGGTTCCCTAAATCATCTGTTACTTCACATTCGAATCCAAGTTCTTTACCTTCTTTATCTATGTTAAACATAAATGATCCAACTAATACTTCTTTTGAATCTGCGCCACCTGGATTATTATCATAATAAACTATACAAGGGAAACCATCTATAGAATCTCTGTATCCATCTTTTCTAGCAGGTGAAGCTGCTTCTAATGCATCTATAACTTGGTCATAGAATACAGCGGTTGGTGTATTGTTTCTATGTGATTGTTCCATATAGTCAACTTTTAATGTATATGTACTATCTGGTACCCATTCAGTTTCTTTTACAGGAGGAACGAATTTTAATTTTTTTCTACCTGATGTTCCAGTAGGTGAATCATAATGTTTTAATTTATAATTTTTAACTGGATATTGAAGTGAAGATGTACCTTGTAGATATACTTCCATATTCTCATAAACAGTTATATCACCATTTATATCATGGAATTCCATTATACAATCAACGCATGTTTTTTTAGAAGTATTTTTATCTGTTATTGCATGTAATATATCAAAATTATTTTTATTTTCACTAACTATATTTCTTTTGAAAATTATTGTAGGTAAAGAAACTATGCTAGTATCATTTCTGTCTTTCATAGCTTGTTGTTCATCTTGTCCATATATATGAGATATATAGTTATTAACAACATCTGAAGATTTAAGTGGTCTATTATAGACACGTATAAATTTAATTTCACTATCTCCAAAGTTTTCTATTACAGGAGTTGAAATTTTATTTCCTTCTTCATCTTCTATAATATTTGTACCTGTTAAACAAGCATTTAACATTAACGGGAATGATTTACCAGCAGCATCTAAGAATGTATCTGTAAGTGCAAATGTGGTACATGCACAAAGGACACCATCTATATAAATACGCATAGAACGAACTTGATTTAAATCTTCTATACGTTCTTGTCCTACTCCGCCTTCACCATATAAGTTACGTATTTCTTTATCTATGACAAAAGTAACATGGACCCATTCATCTTCCATAAATTCCATTGACATAGGTTGTCTTAATGATGACATATAGAATTGGTCATATCCTATACTTACTCCTGGAGTGTTATTTGTTTTACCTTCCATACAAGTTATAACTTTAGCATCTAGATCCCCGTTACATCTTGTTTTAATAGCTGTTTCTATAGTGATACCTGATTGTCCACTATTAGAAAATACAGAGAATGGACTATAAGGAGTTGTAGTTCCATCTATATTTACTTTAACCATTTGTCCCCAAGATTGACCGTTCATTTTAAGAACGAACTCTCCATTAACATTGTCTGCTAATCCATCAATGTTTTTCCATCCATTATCATCATAGTTAAGATCATGTAATTCTATTCTATAAGTATCTCCTAATCCAGAGCCTATTTTATTTTTCCAAATATGTTTTTCAGGGTCGTTATTACGTCTGTCGTTTGCATCGAACCAAGCTATTAAGTTTGTTGTAACAGGTTGAACTGGTTGATAACTTGATTGAATAACAGAGAATTCCATTACAGCTGGATCTATAGATTTTTCACCGAAGTCAGTAGTATAACCCCACAATTCATATTTATATTCTCCTTCAGGAAGTCTTCCTATTGACCAATAATAAGTAACATTACACCCTGCAGTTAAACCTGTATCTTCTGTTTTTGTATAAGTAACCCAGCTGCCACTTTGTTTTTGAGATAACACACCACGCATAGTAAGCATAGCTGTGTTTTTACGAGTCATTTTAAATGGAATAGATACATAAGTATTAGTGTCTGTTTGTTTTGGGAATTCACTCATTATACCTATTTCTTTTTCTTGTAGTACACGGAAATCATATTCTAATATGTTAGAAACAAATGTACCATCAGTTACATCAGTTAAACTGCTACCTGTATATGCTTGAACTTTTAAATGATATTTACCTCTAGCAGCAAAGAATCCTGAATTAGACCATGTAGAACTAACTTCATATGTTCCTGAATCTACAGTATCAGATACAACTTCACCACTTGGTTTTGTTACAGTAAATACTGTTTTAATTTTTTGCTCTTTATCACTTACTGATACTAAATAAGGAACAGCTATAGTATCTCCTATTTCGTATATAGCGGTAGTTAAAGTTTCATCAAATGAACTTGTTAATTCAAGACCTCCGACGATTATATTAAATTTTAAATTTGTTGGTGCTGGAACTCCAAAATAATCAGTTGCAGCAACTTCTATTGTATATTGTCCATTAGTTTCAAATGCTCCTAAATTAACTAACACATTACCTTTTGCTGCATTAAAAGCTCTAATAAGAGCACCATTTTTATATATTTTAAATTTACCATCACCAAATGTATCACTTGAGAAGAAGAATTTTAATATAAATTCATCTTGTCTATTTAAATATTGTTTTTTACCTTCTGGTAATGAATCATCATATCTCAACGTAGGTACTTGACTTTTTGCAAATGTAGATAATGTAACATATGTTTCTGGTTGTACTGTTCCATTAACCATTTTATCTTTGGTAACAACGTACATATTTTCTTCGCCATTTTTATTAACGTCAGATTTAACATATATTAAAGCACCTTGACCTACATTTTTTAAATTAGCTATGTCTTCATATTTATCAACAATAACTGTACTTACACTACCTCTACCAAATAAAGTCCATCCATTAGTAGTAAATTGATAGTTTTCGTCTCTGTCTTTAACATAAGCTACTAAACCTATAAATGCTCTACCTGCATCTACGTGTTCTTGTAAATCATCAAATGTTTCTACAACAACTCTAGCATCTAATGGTAATTCAGCACCTAAGTCAAAACCAGCTGTTAAAGGTATCCCTTTACCAAAATTTAAGTTGGCCAAAATTACTCACCTCTTTTATTAGAATTTATATGTTATTTTAAAGTTTGTATTTGTACTTGGATTGTTCATGTAAACATAATAATCTTGTTTACTACCGTCGGCTGTAGTTATAGATATAACTTTCTTTTCAAATGAACTTGTTATATTAAATCCATTTACGTCTGATATCATTGACAATTCTCCATATGATTTTGGATAAGCAAATACCATACGTTGTTGACTAACAGTATATGAATACGATTTAGATGTACCCTTCGCTTCCACTTTTTTTGTCATAGCCAATATTTGAGATTCTGATAAAGCATCTATAGTTGTATTTTTAGCTACTATACCAAAATAGCATGGATAATGGAAATTGATAGCTGGTGAATCTATAGTTACGCTATATCCTTTATCATCAGTCGCTTTAATACGATAATAACCTTTTGCTATAGAATTTTTTATTTCTTGATTTAAAGTAAATGTTAAAGTTGCATTTCCTTCAGTTTCTGTAGGAACTTTAGTTTGTTTTACTTCTCCGTTAACATATAAAGCAACTTCTTTAATCGGATTAGAACCAAGTGTTATATTAACAACTATTTCTTTTACAATAGCTGATTGGCCTTTTTCATAATCTGTTTTATTAGGATTGATACTAATAGTAGCTTCGGGCTTAATATCTGGTAAAAGAATTCTTTCTAGTAACATATGTATGGAGAATCCTCCTATATCTGTACCTTTATCTAAACCACCTACAGTTTGTGTAGTGATGTATGGTTTTTCTGTTTTGAATTTTAAATATTCTATACTATCCCAAAGTTTTACTTTAGTGTCTGAAATACCATTTAAGATACTTAAATTATCATGAGCTATTTCATGTAAGTCATCCCATTTTTCATTTAAACTGCTATCACTTAATTCTGTATCTAATTTTTCATTAATAATTAATACTTGGTCTGTTAAGGTGTCAACATGTTCATCCCAGTATTCTATTTTATCTTCTGTTATTTTATTCAATGCATCTAAGTCTGTATGCATATGTTCTGATTTTGATGAAGCATATCTTAAATCATGGTTATGATCTATATCGGCTTTATGATCTAATTCTTTTGCCAAACCTTCTACTTCACCTATTTTATGTCCATGTCCTACATCAGATTTACCTGAAAGAGCGACTTTAGTAGCAAAACTTGTTAAAGGTAATTGATTGATTTGTTGTTCAACATACTCTCTTAAAGACCAGCTTAAGTTTTGTAGTTGTATATCTAAAGCAGCTTGGTTAGCAAATATACCTTCATTCTCATTTTCATATTCATTAATTAACGAAACCAAACGATCATACATTGCATCTAATTTTTGATTAACGTTATCTTTAGTATCAAAACCTATATCATCTTCTAATTCAGATGTATATCCAGGTATATTAGGCAAGTTCTGTAAGTCATTATAATTCCCACTGAATGTAGATATATTATCTAGTCCTATTATGTTAATTAATTTATCATAATCAGCTGCTAATAATACATTCCCTGCTGCAATCTTTCTAAGTAATTCATCTATCTCGTGGTGAGAGTAAGATAAATTATAAAATATATTTGATATATTGTCTGCCATTTAAATCCTCCTTTCTTATTTACCATAGATTTTATGGAATTCTATAAAACTATTACCGTTATGTATTTATTACATAAGGAAAAAGAACCATTTGAGGTTCTTAGATTTGATATACTAAAGCATTAAATCTTCTAGCATCATCTTCATCACACTCTATAGACTTACTATATTCTGGTGAGAAGTAACAAAAAGTTCTGCCTTTGTATGAACTTATTTTGTTTTTAGCCCAGTCTAATTCTAAGATAGGTTGTTTAGGCCCATCTTCTCCTGTTCTTGAATATATTTTAGCAGCATCTTTATTTCTTGATACATCATTATATACAAGGAATATTACATCTGCTTCGTATTCTAATCTATTTGAATCTTTTAAATCTTCTGTAGTAGGTCTTCTATTACCATTAAGTTTTCTAAGATGCATAGTACTCATTACTATGATATCTAATTCAACTGATATATCTTTAAGAAATCTTGATGCAGTATCTACTTTTTCATTCTCTGTTAATTTCATATCTACAAAATTTATATCTTTAAGACCATCTACTGCAACAACTATATTAGCTTCTTCATCCATAGATTTAACATAGTTATATATTTGATGTATGCTATCTCTTAAATCTTTATCTGATTTAATATCTTGAGAATCTAAGACCATCATTTTATTAGATTGAGATTTTAAGTTATTTATACCTTCAGCTCTTTTATCTAATAATTGAGCTATGTTAACTGCATCAGGATGATTTTCTTGTACCATTCTTTGATATCTTCCTGGTTTAGCTATTAAGCTTATAGGCAATGATTCTCTCATTGCTATTATTCTAGGTATAACTTTATTTTTATTATCATCTAATGAATAATAGATACCAAATAATTTATTATCTGCACATGTAACCATGTCTTCTAATAGGTTTATCATAGCAGCTGTTTTACCATGGTTAGCTAATCCTGCGAATATATATAAACCACTATCCCATCCTTCAAGTCCTTGAGTTAATGAAGGGAATTTAGGAGTTTTATATCCTTCTTTTTTATTCCAAGCTTTATCATCAAATTCATCTATACTATTAGCTAAACAATTAAAATAATCAACCGCACACATTCTATTGTCTGTATCTGATAATAACTCAACTTCTTCTCTATCTGCATTTATTAAATTTAATATTTTAGTATCCATAATCAATCTCTCCTTTTATTATTTAATTTCTGTGTATTGGGCAACCTTTAACACATACATCTAAATCTTTAAACATTGTACATCCATAATATCTATTAGCTTGTGCATTGTTATAAGCACTTTGTACTGTAGTTCTTATTTCTGAATCATCTAATGGATCTTCATTCTTAGTAGCGTTCCAATAAGATATTATTTCTAATACTTCACCGTATTCTTTTCCAACTTGGAATAAGCTATTTGCTAATGCTACTGTACTATTATTTCTATTCCCCTTAGCTGCCCCATGATTTAGTATATATTGAACGCATGGTAGTAGTTCTTTACGTTGTATGAATTCTTTAGCTAGTTTAGTATTTACTTTAGCTTTTTCTTCTGAATCGATACGTTCTATCATTTCATCGAAAGCTAATCTTGCTTTAGGATTAAATTTATATATACGAGGCATCATAGGTTTTTTAGATGATGCATATTTTTTTAGTTCTTCAAAGTTATTCATTTCTTTTATTTTATCGTAAGTTATAGGTACTTTATATAATCCTGTTTTATGATTAATTGTATTAGGTATTCTGAATAGTCTTTTATTATCATATATTTTAGTATCAACTGATTTATTAACTGTATATGTTTTTAAATCTATTGCTATTTTTTTATATTGTTTATTAATATTTCTAGAAGGTTCAAATCCAAAAATAGTATGACTAACTAATATATGAAATCCTTTAGATCCACTAAAATATAATTCTATGTCTTTATCAGATAGATTAAATACAGTTTTTAATCTTCTCATAACTAATAGTAAATCTTGTTTAACTTTTAAGAAATTGATTTCTATATCATCTATATCTAAATCTAAATACAATGGAGCAATATAGTTTGCTGTATTTTGATCTGTGCTATCGTATTTATAAATAGTACTGTATATATCTCCATCATATTTATTTAAATTATTTTTAAGTTCTTTTGATTCAATGAAATAGTTTCTAGTGAAATGTCCATTTTTAATTCCACCCATTTCTATTATTGTGCATTTATTCATCCTATTATCTCCTCTCTATATTTAACTAATGGTTTATAACAGATAACATATGATTCTAAGTATTCGTATGTTTGTTGAGCCCAATTCTTTAAATCTAATGGATTAGATACTTTATATTCATATGCCACTATATAATCAATTACGAATAATAGAAAGTCTACTGTATTTATTTTATCGAATTTATAATAAGATATTAAATGATTAAATGCACCAGTATCTCTTTTTTCATCCCTAAAATGTATTGGTATTAATAATTTATTGTAATAATAATCTAATAAATCATTCATTGTATATCTTTGTTTCATTTCTAAATAATAAGGTTGTTTTATAACTGTTAGTGTGACAGGATCGACACTATTTGGTTTAGAATGTATTTGTAAATTATAATGAAAATATATAGAGTCTTCTGTAGTATTTATTATGCTATCTGTATATTCAAATTCATCTAATGATAATTTATTATCTAATAATATTTTCTGAGCGATTTGTTCAGAATAACCATTGTCTTTTAATCTTTGGAACTTGATTTCTAATAAAGCTAATTCTTCTTCTGTAGGTTCTATTCCATAACATATCTCATATAACTTTTTCATATTATCATCTCCCTTACATTAATTAATATATGCATACGTACACTATACGTATAATAAATTTTAAAAAAATAAAAGAGAGTTTTTACACTCTCTTAACATAGTTAGCGGATATATTAATCCAACCCACACCAGATTTTAATTTACCCCAAGATCCATTAACTTCTACTATTGTATATGCTCCACCTTTTTTAATTGAAGTAACAACTGCATAAGAAGTTCCAGGTCCTTTTCTAACGTTTAATGAATCAACTAATACCTTGACAACGAAAGCATCATTTGAAGTGGGAACACTAGCGGGTTGTTTAGAAGTTACTTGTTTTTTAAACCAGTCCCAAGTATATCCGAATTTACCTTCTATTAACCAAGCTGGACAATGTTTTCCTGACCAGTCTTTATGTCTTTTGACTTTATCTATTGTCCATCCATAATATTTAAGTAATATTTTAACTAATTCTATAGCGTTTTCATATGCTTTTCTTTGTTTCTCTTTATCGTTAAACATACATATTTCTATACCTATAGAAGTATTATTTCCAGTTGCATTACCTGCATGGAATGTTTTATAGTTACAAGATTGAGCTTGATATATTTCTTTATCGTCTACAGTAAAATGCCATGATGCTATTCTACTACCGTTTTGATTACAGTTTTTCATATAGTTATGATTATTTTTAGCAGGTGCTCCTATATTCCCTGTATTGTGTATTGTTATACTAGTAGGAGTTATTTTTGTATTAGGTATTACTTTTCCTCCTGGAAGTATATCTACTATAACTTTTGCAGAACCTATTGTAGATTCATTTAATCTATGGTTTATCATAATTAATCGTCTCCTTTTATATTTATAACAATATTATATGCTATAAATATTATCTGGAATGAGTATCATGTTCAAAAGCATTACTTTTATAATGGCTTACATCGACATCTTTAAGTAGTTGTTCGTAAACTTTTTTCCCTAAGCCATTACCTCCGTGTTTTAGATACCATTCTCCTGCATGTAATCTATCTACCAATGGCATATTTTTATCTAATAAAGCCATTTTGTTCAAGTGTAGATTTAATTGTTCTAAGTTTTTATCATATGATTCTAATTTCTCTTCTACTTTTCTAGCTAGAGAATATATTTTATATAACCCAGTTATTATAACTGTT
>JAEIGA010004871.1_pt1 | contig 20659 bp, 16 predicted proteins | sample 9270691 | NCBI WGS metagenome assembly JAEIGA01 (sample SAMN17057246, study PRJNA624740) | gut metagenome | biome: biome; isolation source: fecal sample | host: Bos grunniens | place: China: Xizang | collected 2019 | reverse complement strand
TTTTTCTTTTAAGTTATCTTCAAATAAAAAGTCGTAATCAGGAATAGAATTTTTAGCCGATCGGTAACGATCGCCTTTTACCACGCTAGCAGATTTCATAACCCTTTCTCCTACTTTGGTTGGGTTAAGTTTAGCACGCAATAAAAACGTTGTCAAGTGAAAATAAAAAAATCCGCAACAAATTTTTTGTGCGGATTTTCTACTATATTTAAGCGGGTGTCCAACCCATTTTTTGACCCGATAAAATATGGATATGTAAGTGGAAAACCGTTTGGCCCGCGTCGTCGCCCTGATTTATTACTAAGCGATATCCGTTTTCTAAGCCTAACTCTTTTTCGAGCGTAGGTATCTTTTTTAAGCAACGCGAAACCAAAACGGCGTCGTCTTCACTCATTTCCGCAAGTAATTTGAAGTGGCGTTTTGGAATACACAAAAAATGATTTTTAGCCTTAGGGTCTATATCTTTTATTATTATCATATCGGCGTCTTCATACATTTTGGTTGCGGGTATTTCCCCTGCAATTATTTTGCAAAACAAACAATCTTTCATTTTTCTCTCCTTAATAAAACGATTATTATTTTTTTATTCACATAATGCGCCGTCTTCAAACGGCTTTATTATTTTTACATTCACCACGTCGCTACTTGGTTTTTCTTTTAAATACACCCGTAAATAGTTTTCGGTATAACCTTGATAATATCCGTTTTTACTCTCTTCTATTATCGCGGTTAACGTTTTACCTTTCATCTTTTCTACGAAAGCAAGTTTTAGTTTTGATTTAAGTGAAAGCAACCTATTTAATCGGTCTTTCTTTACCGCGCCGTTTAAATCTTGCATTTTATAAGCCGGTGTGCCTTCCCTTGCGCTAAACGCAAAAGGATGTATATCGCTAAACTCAACCTTTTTTATTAAATCAAGCGTTTCGTTAAAGTCTTGGTCAGTTTCCGTAGGAAAACCCGCAATAACGTCAGTAGTGATACCCGCAAGCGAAAAATATTTGCGAATTAATTTTACCTTTTCTAGATATTCTTCGGCGGTGTAGTGCCTATTCATTTTTTTAAGCACGGCATTAGAGCCTGATTGCAAAGACAAATGAAAATGCGGTGCAAAATTTTTTAGTTTAGATAACGCCGTCAACAACCTTTCGTCTATAACGTTTACCTCGAGCGAGCCCAAACGTATCCTAGTATCTTCGTCTTTTAATCGTTCTATTAGCCCTGCCAAGTCTACTCCGTTAAAGTTGTAGGCGGATAGATTGATGCCGTTTATAACCGTTTCAAGCGGTTTAACGGCACGAATTTCGTTTATTATCGATTGTGGGTTGCGACTGCGACTTCTACCGCGCAAATGCGGAATTATACAATAAGTACAGAAGTTATTGCAACCGTCTTGCACCTTAACGTAGGTACGCTTGCGCAAAGATTTGACGGGTAGCAATTCTTCAAAATCTTTTTCGGGCGGGAACAAATAACTGCCCGATTTTTCTAGTACGTCAAGAATTTTCTGTTTACCAAACGCGCCGTTTATTATCCAAGCGTTCTTTTCTTTAAACGATTTTGGGTTTTTTTGGACTGCACAACCTGTGTATATTATGCGTGCGCTAGGCGACAGTTTGCGAATTCTTGCATACGTTTGACGAGATTTCTTTTCCGCCTCACCCGTTACCGCGCAAGTATTTACGATATATAAATCGGCTTTTTCTAACTTGTCGGTTACCTGATAGCCTAAATCGGTTAGACCCGAAATTAACGAATCGCTCTCACACTCGTTGACTTTGCAACCCAAAGTGAATACTACTGCTTTCATTTGTTTTCCATTACCAAAGCCGACCACTCGCCTTTGATTTTTTGTTCTATAAAATTAAAGCCTGCTTTAAGGTAGGCGTCTTTCACCTTTTCTATCCTATCCGCCAAAATTCCGCTTAAAATAATCTTGCCGTTTGGATATAAGTTTTTAGATATGTACGGCGCGAAAGCAATAAGAACTTCCGCCATAATATTGCAAACTATTACGTCGCCTTTTATGCTCTCGTCGTCTAATAAGTTTTTTAACACTACTTTAACTTTTGCATCTTCTAGGCCGTTTAGTTTAAGATTGTGTTCGGTGGCGGTTATCGCACACTCGTCGATATCCGTCATAACCACTTCTTTAGCGCCGAGTTTTAGGGCGGTTATGCCCAAAATTCCACTGCCACAACCAACGTCTATAACTACCGCGTCTTTTGAAACGTATTTGTTTAAATACTCCACGCACATAGACGTTGTTTCGTGTTCGCCCGTACCGAACGCCATATTAGAGTCAAGCAATACTTTAATTTCGTCACTTTTAGCGGTATAGTCTATCCATTCGGGCACTATTACGGTTTTATCTATCTTGATAGGGCGAAAATGCTCTTTCCACACCTCGTGCCAAGCGTCACCGTCTATTTTACGTTTATGCGTTTCTAAACTACCCAAGTCTAAACGGCTATTTTCTTTTAGGTCTATCAAGCGTTTTTCTATCTCTTTAACCTTTTCTTCCGCGCTATCTAGCGGAAAATACCCTTTGACTATAACGCGTTTATCGGCGTTAAAAACGCTTTCGTCAGCATAGTCCCAACTCTTGCCTTCACGGGCAAGTTGGACAACGTCTTCCACGTCGAAAATCGCTACACCGTCTTGAGTGTAGTTCCATAATAAATCGCTTATGATTTCCGAGCCTATATGCGTTGTATAAACGGTTAATTCTAAATAATTTTCCATAACGAATTAATACGGATTTTTTCCGTACATTGTTTCTATATTATCTTTATACTGTTTCATTTGCGGGTTTTGTTTTATATCAATATCCGCGTAAAGTTGTTCTATTTTTCCTTTTTGCGAGCGCGATAGTTTGGTGGGAACTTCTACCGTTACCACTATATAGAGATCGCCCGTTCCACGAGAAGATTTTATACCCTTACCCCTAACGAAAAATACTTTTCCGCTTTGAGTTCCTTCGGGTACGGTAAATTCCATAGTCTCGTCAATGAGTGGAACTTGCACCTTGCCACCGAGCGTTGCCGTTAGAAAACTAATAGGCAAATCAACGTAAAGGTCAAAATTTTTGCGACGGAAAATCTTGCTGGGCTCTACTTTCATTACTACTATAAGGTCGCCCGGCGCTCCGCCGTTTTTACTCGCTTCGCCGTAGCCGAGTTTTCGAATATAACTGCCCGTGTCTGCGCCTGCGGGTATATCTAAAGTTAGTTTTGTGGTGCGTTTTACAAAGCCTTTACCTTTACAACTATCGCAAGGCTCTATTATTTTCTTGCCCGTTCCCCTACATTCTTCACAAGGACGAACGGATACCGAACGAAAAAATCCCCCGCCCGAAGTATATTGCACTTGACCCGTTCCACCACAGCGTTCACAAGTTTTGTACGCCGTACCACCTTTTGCACCCGTACTCTTACAGTCGGTGCAAGGCTCGTTTCTTGAATATACTACTTCACGACGACAGCCTTTTGCAGCGTCTAAAAAACTTAAAGAAAGTTCTATCGTAACGTCTTCACCCTTAGTCTTGGTTTGGGCACGAGTTCTTCCGCTAAAACCACCGAATATGTCTGAAAATATGTCTTCAAAGCCACCGAAACCCGCTCCGTTAAAACCGCTAGCGCCACCGCCAAAGCCACCCATGTTTCCGTTGGGGTCGCCAAAAGTGTCGTAGTTTTTACGTTTCTTTTCATCAGACAATACTTCGTGCGCTTCGTTTATCTCTTTAAACTTTTCGGCGCAAGCCTTGTCGTTTGGATGAAGGTCGGGATGGTATTTTTTTACCAGCGTTCTGTATGCTTTTTTAATTTCATCTTGAGTTGCGTTCTTAGACACACCAAGAGTTTCGTAATAATCTTTTGCCATAAAATACCTTATATTTAGCGCAAACTGAAAGACAGATTTTGTCTTTCAGTTTACAGTTTTATTTTTAAATTCAATTTTTAGCCTTGGTGGAATTCCGTATCGTTAGGCGCTCCGCCGTTATCTCCGTTGCCGTTTTGCGCGTTTTGTTGGTATATCTTTGCAAATATGCCTTGCGACGCTTCGGATAGTCTTTCGGTTGCGCTTACTATTTTATCGTTATCGTTAGATTCAAGGTCGGCTTTTGCGGTCTTTAATTCTTCTTCAAGTTTAGCCTTGTCTTCATCGGTAAGCTTGTCTTGAAGTTCTTTCATCGATTTTTCAATAGTGAAAATTAGACCGTCAAGTTTATTGTGGTTTTCTACCACTTCTTTTCTCTTTTTATCTTCTTCTTCGTATTGTTTTGCTTCATTTACGGCTTTGTCGATATCAGCATCGGAAAGGTTGGTTGAAGAAGTAATGGTAATGTTTTGTGATTTGCCCGTGCCTAAATCTTTTGCCGAAACGTTTACTATACCGTTAGCGTCTATATCGAAGGTTACTTCAATTTGCGGTACGCCACGCGGCGCGGGTGCTATTCCTACTAAGTCGAAGTTGCCAAGCGTTTTGTTGTCCTTAGCAAATTCCCTTTCGCCTTGTAAAATGTGAATTGATACTTGGGTTTGGTTATCAGCCGCGGTTGAAAATACTTGCGATTTCTTTACCGGAATAGTGGTGTTTCTTTCAATAAGTTTTGTGCATACGCCACCGAGCGTTTCTATACCAAGTGACAACGGGGTTACGTCTAAAAGCAACACGTCTTTAACTTCGCCCGATAATACACCGCCTTGAATTGCAGCGCCGATTGCAACGCATTCATCGGGGTTAATGCCTTTGAAAGGCTCTTTCCCGGTTACCTTTCTTACTTCATCGATAACCGCGGGTATTCTGGTTGAACCACCGACTAAAATAACTTTATCTACGTCCGAATAAGAAAGACCTGCGTCCTTCATCGCGTTTTGCATAGGAACTACGGTTGCTTGAACCAAGTCTGCGGTAAGCGCATCGAATTTTTGTTTGGTTATGTCTACGTCTAAGTGTTTCGGGCCGGTTGCGTCCGCCGTAATAAACGGTAGATTTACGTTGGTTTTGCTCATGCCTGAAAGTTCGATTTTTGCCTTTTCAGCCGCTTCTTTAAGACGTTGCATTGCTAACTTGTCGCTCGATAAGTCTATGCCTTCTTTTGCTTTGAATTCGCCAACGAGATAGTCTATAACTCGTTTATCAAAGTCGTCACCACCGAGCATGTTGTTGCCTTGGGTTGCTAATACTTCGAAAACGCCGTCACCTATTTCCATTATCGACACGTCGAAAGTACCACCGCCAAGGTCGTATATGATTACTTTTTGGGTTTTACCTTCTTTATCTAACCCATAAGATAACGCTGCTGCGGTAGGTTCGTTGATTATACGAAGAACGTTTAGTCCTGCTATCTTACCCGCGTCTTTAGTCGCTTGACGTTGACTGTCTGAAAAATATGCGGGAACGGTTATAACCGCGTCGGTTACCGTGCCACCTAAATATGCTTCGGCGTCTTTTTTAAGTTTGGTTAAAATCATAGCCGAAATTTCTTGCGGTGTGTATCCTTTTCCGTCGATATCTACTTTGTAGTTAGAGCCCATGTGCCTTTTAATAGACGCTACGGTCCTATCAGCGTTTGATACGGCTTGTCTTTTCGCTACTTGTCCAACTAGTCTTTCGCCGTCTTTTTGAAAGCCTACTATCGACGGGGTGGTTCTTCCGCCTTCGGCGTTGGCTATTACTACCGGTTCACCGTTTTCCATAACGGCTACGCACGAGTTTGTTGTTCCTAAATCAATTCCTATTGTTTTCATATATATTCTCCTTATTTTTCGTTATTTAACTACGCTTACTTTAGCGTATCTTATTATCTTGTCTTTAATTTTATAGCCCTTTTGAAATACTTGCTTAACGGTTTCACTTTCGTCGTTTTCACTCGCTTCTACTTGCATTACCGCTTCGGCTATTTGTGGATTAAACTTCTCTCCAACCGGATTAATCTCTTCCACTTCCATTTGCGACAAAACGTCGTTAAACTTACGTCTTAATAACACTAAACCTTCGGCCGTTTTTTCGTCTAGTCCCATCGATATCGCGGTGTCTAAATTATCGCCTATCGGCAATATCTTTAACAACACGTCTGCCTTCCCTTCAAAAAATGCTTCTTGCCAAAGTTTTACGTTACGCTTCTTATAATTATCGAACTCGGCAACGTTGCGCATCCATTTGTCTTTATAGTCGTTGGCTAGCGCCGTTGCTTTTTCTAGTTGTTCAGTCAAGTTTTCTTCCGTTTGTTGCGCTTCTTGTTCGGGCGCCGTGGTCTCTTTATTTTCTTCCATTTTTCACTCACCTACTTTTTGTTCTTTAACACGTCTTCTAATATCTTGCCTACGCCTTCTAAAACGGATACTACCTTTTGATAGTCCATTCTAACCGGACCTATTACTCCGTACGTACCAAGTTTAACTCCGCTCGCCGAATAGGTTGCCGTTACCATCGAACAGTCTAACGGCATCTCTCCGTTTTCTTCCCCGCCGATTTTTATGTTTATCTCTATATTGTCGCTATTATCGGCCAAAAGACTTGCAATCTTTTCTCTACTTGACACAACTGATAAAAAGTTTTTCATCTTCTCAGTGTCGCTATACTCGGGGTGCTTCATTATATTGCTTTCCCCTTCCATAATAACTTCGGGCTTAACGTTGTTGATATACTCTTCAATCGCGTTCATAACGCTTTCAAATATCTCTCTATACCCCTTAAACTCTTCACTAACAGTCTGTTCGAGTTTGATTATTTGGGCGAAGTCTTTACCCGTTAGCATTTGCGACAACATATTGCGTGCTTCGGTTATCTGCTTGTCCGTCATGTTATCGGGAATATCTATATATTTATCCTTTATAAGCGTGTTCTCAGTTAATATCAATAGCAACGCTTGGTTGGGCTTTAATCTAAACAAATCAATCTTTACTATCGTATCACTTTCACTTGGCGATGCATACCCAACCGACGTGTATTCCGTTAGTTCACTTATTACCTTTACTGCGTTTTGAACTACCGTTTCTAAATTGTCGGTATGTTCTGCAAACGAGTTTTTTATAAACCCTAACTCTTTATTAGTTAGTTTTCCCTTTTCCATAAGTTGACTTACGTATACCTTATACGCTTCTACCGACGGAACTCGCCCGCTCGACGTGTGCGGTTGCGATAAATACCCCAACTCTTCTAGTTGCGCAAGTTCGCTTCTTACCGTCGCAGAACTTATATCGGTTAAATATTTTTCAGTTATACTTTTGCTTGATACGGGTTGCGCGGTGTTTATATAATCGTCTACAACCAACTGCAAAATCTTCTTTTTCCTATCGGATAACTTCATCCTTTACCTCTTGGCAAATCAACCTTTGGTTTGTTAGCACTTGAATAGTTTAAGTGCTAACTTTTAAGTTTATTGTACACTTATTATACGCAATTGTCAAGGGTTTTACGACTTAATTTTTTATTTTTTTGCAATTTTATTTTTACCCTATACAAAGTAATAAAAAACGCGTGAAAAACAGTAGTTTTCACGCGTTTAATAATTATATAATGTTATGAAAAAAAGATGATTTTATCGCTAGAGATCAGTCTTTCTTTACCAAAACTTTTTTCAATTTTGCAAACCTGGGCAAGCCGTCTTCTTTCAACATATCGCATTCGCCTTGGATTAGCGGTAGAGCGTATTTAATGAATTCTTCGCTAATACCCGTGCCGTTGTTCGTTATCCATTCGAGCGGGACGGTTTTTTCGGTGTTAGCGGCAAGTTCTAAGGGAAGAAGTTTGTATTCGCACTTGTATGTTGATTCGCCTTCGACTCTTGCATAGCAAACCATTTTATCAGTTTCGCCTGCAACGGCAGATTTAACCGCTTGTCTACCTGCGCCGAAAGTTTCTTCTATATCCGTTTTAGAAGCGCAGTGTGCGGCGCAACGTTGCATTAACGATAATTCTATAGGTCTTACTTTCACGCCGGTTGCTTCCTTAACTATACCAGCGAGTGTTGATGCAACACCACCCAATTGCGCGTGACCAAAACTGTCCCTTGCACCCGCTTTACCAAGTGCTTCACAAATAAGCGTGCCGTTTTTGTCTTTAATACCTTCGGATACTACGGCGATACATTTATTGTTGTTTTTTGCGCAAACGTCTTTTACGTCCGCAATAAATTTATCTACGTCAAAAGCAACTTCGGGAAGATAAATAAGGTCTGCGCCTAAGCCTTTGTAGTTTGCAAGTGACGCAGAAGCGGTTAACCAACCTGCATTTCTACCCATAACTTCTACTACGCAAATTAAGCCCGTATCGTACACCTTAGCATCTAAATTGATTTCCATAATAGTGGTTGCTATATATTTTGCGGCAGACGCAAAGCCCGGGCAGTGATCGGTGCCGAACAAGTCGTTATCGATAGTTTTGGGAACGCCTATAACGTTCATTTCGTAGCCCGATTTTGCCATGTATTTACTGATTTTATTACAAGTATCCATACTATCGTTTCCGCCGTTATAGAAGAAATAACGTACGTTGTATTTTTTGAATACTTCTAACAATCTTTTATAATCGGTGTCGTCTACCGAAGCATCTTTTAATTTGTATCTAACCGAGCCGAGTGCCGACGACGGAGTGTTTTTAAGAAGTTCTAATTCTTTTACGTCTTCTTTCGAAATATCGAAAAATTCTTCGTTCAATATTCCCCTTATTCCGTGTGCAGCGCCGTAAACTGCGGTGATTTCAGGCGTTTGTAATCCTTCTAAGAAAACCCCCGCGGCACTTGCGTTAATAACTGAAGTGGGACCGCCCGATTGCGCGAACATTAACGCGCCTTTTAATCCTTTCATATCTTTTCTCCTTATATATGTAAAAAATTTTTAAACTAATTTTATTCTATAAACTTAGAACGTGAGCCACGTTGTATAGTTCTTTATCAAAAGTTTTCTTTGCTTTGGCAACTTCTTCAAACGAAACGGTGATTACTTTATTGTCTTTGATACCGATTGCACAACTATCCGCGTCGTTCTTTAAAAGGTCAACGGCTTTCGAGCCAAACCTTGCGGCAAGCACACGGTCGAACATTGTGGGCGAGCCACCGCGTTGGATATAACCAAAGTTGGTTACTTTAACGTTTATTCCGCTCTTTTCGGTAACATATTTTGCAATCTCGTCCCTTTTACCAGCACCTTCTGCAAGGATTATCATATTTGAAGTTTTGCCACGAAGATAACTCTTCTTTATAGATGAAGCAATTTTATCTAAATCATATTCTATTTCTGGAACGAGAACGTATTCCGCACCGCCTGCAACACCTGCGTATAACGCTATGTCGCCACAACTTCTACCCATAACTTCAAGCAACGAAACTCTATCGTGCGAGTGCATAGTGTCTCTTAGATTGTTGATTGCACCGATAACGGTATTAACTGCGGTATCAAAACCAACGGTAAAATCGGTGTACGCAAGATCGTTGTCTATCGTACCAGGTATACCCATAATTTTTATATTAAAGTTGTTAGAAAGGTCTTTTGCACCACGGAAAGTACCGTCACCACCGATTACCACTAGTCCGTCAATGCCGTAAGCGGATAAAGCGTCAGCGGCAAGTCGTTGAACTTCAATATCCTTAAAATCAGGACAACGAGCGGTTTTTAAAAAAGTTCCGCCTTTGTGTATTATGTCAGATACAGAACGGTGACCAAGCCTAACTATTTCGCCTTTAATTAGCCCCGCGTATCCACGTTCTACACCGTATATATCCATTTTGTTGTTTAACGCCGAACGAACTACCGCCCTTATACAAGCGTTCATTCCCGGAGCGTCGCCACCACTTGTCAACACCGCTATCCTTTCCATGAAAACACCTTTACTCCTTTTTTATCTTTCAGTTTTCGATTATATCATAAACTTAAAATTTTTACTATTTTTTTTAATTATTTTATTTTACTTTTTTTTGAAAAAAATTATTTGGTCGTCCGTTAAATAATTTTTTAGTTCGCTAAGTAGTCCGTCGCACTTTCTAACGGTTATTTTCGTGTCGTATTTCTTGCCGTCCATTGCAACGAGCGCTATTATATCGCCTGGATAACCTTGCAGTATGTCTAATATATCGTCTAATTTGTCCTTTTTACCGTCTTCGATTATAAGCCCTAAATATTCTTGCTCTACGTTTTTGTTTTGAGTTTCTATTTCTAACTTTTCTATAAAGTCGGCAATAATTTGCGCTTCGCCGTCTTTTATTTGTATTCGACCCGAAATCTTTACTATCTCTTCTTCGTTAAGAGCCGTTCGGCATCTATCGAAAATTTTGGGGAACACCACCACTTCTATTTGTCCAAACAAGTCTTCCACCTTAACGAACGCCATGGTTGAACCGCTTTTAGTGTTTAAGCGTTTGAATTCGGTTATAATTCCGCCCATTACCACCTTGTCACCGTCTTTGATTTCGGTAAACGTTTTTCCGCCGTCGCCGTCGTCTTCAAAATACGAGAGTGCGTCGGTATTAAACGAGAATTTATCAAACTTGTCTTTATAATCGGATAACGGATGCCCCGACAAGTATATTCCAAGCACGGTTTTCTCCCTAGTAAGTTTTTCTTTGGATGAAAACTCTTCAAGGTCGGGATAGTCTATTTCTAAACCTTCGTCTTCGCCGAGTATCGTACCGAAGAAACTCAACTGCAACTCGTTTTTGTGTTTGTTCGCGCTTTGTACCCTATCGATATATTCCGAATATACCGCAATATACGTTCTGCGGTTAATATTGAAGGCGTCGAACGCGCCTGATAAAATCAAACTTTCTATCAAGCGTTTATTTATACCCGTATGCACCGTTCTATTGATAAAATCTTCAAAAGACTTGAACGCACCGTTCTTGTCTCTTTCTTCGATTATTAAGTTTATAACGCCAAGCCCAACGTTCTTTAATCCTACTAACCCGAAACGTATTCCGCCACTTTCCGTTCTAAAATACGCCGTACTCTTATTTATATCCGGCGGGAAAACGCTAACGTTTTTACTCTTAAGATATGATAAATATTTTGAAAGTTCTTCTATCTTATCTATTCTATTATTCAAAATCGAGCAGAAAAACTCTACCGGATAATAACGTTTCAAATACGCCGTTTGGTATGCGAGCACTGCGTATGCGGCGGCGTGCGATTTGTTGAACGCGTATTTGGCAAAACCAGCCATTTCATCAAATAGTTCTATCGCAACTTGTTCGGGTACGCCGTTTTTGATAGCGCCTGGAATCGGGTCGCCCTTTTCACTTATACCGCCGTAAATGAATATTTGTTTTTGCCTATCCATTTCTTCAACGTTTTTCTTACCCATCGCCCTACGAACTATGTCCGATTGACCAAGCGAAAATCCGCCTATTTTTTGGCAAATAAGCATAACTTGTTCTTGGTATATCATTACGCCGTACGTAGCCTTTAACAACGGCTCTAATAACGGGTGTTTATATCTTATGGTTTCGGGATTGTGTTTGTATTTTACGTACGTGGGAATAGAGTCCATAGGACCTGGTCGGTACATGGATATGCCCGCTATAATATCTTCAAACGTAGACGGACGCAAATCTCTCATGAACCGTTTCATACCCGGACTTTCTAACTGGAACACGGCGTCCGTTTCTCCGTCGCCTATAAGTTTATAAGTTTCTTCGTCTTCGTAGCCTAGTTTATGGAAATCTAGTCTATCACCCGTATTCTCGTACACGTATTGCAAAGCTTTTGATATATCGGTAAGCGTTCTTAGTCCCAAAAAGTCCATTTTCAGCATGCCGAGTTGTTCAACTTCTTTCATGTCGAACTGGGTGGTCACGTCGTCTTCACCGCTTCGTTGTAACGGAACGTTATCCGATATCGGTTGCGAACATATTACGACGCCCGCCGCGTGCATACCCGTTTGGCGTGGCATGTCTTCTACACGCATAGCCATGTCTACTATCTTTTTTACCGTTTCGTCTTGCGCGTACATGTCAACGAGTTCTTTTATGCTGACGTCTTTGCCTTCTTTGTTCTTTTTAAACCCAAAGTTTTCGGCTATACTAAGTTTACTGTCCATTAACTTAGTGATTTTATCCGTTTCGGCATAAGGAACGCGATATACCCTACCAACGTCTTTTATGGCGAGTTTTGACGCCAACGTGCCGAACGTTATTATTTGCGCAACTCTATCCGCGCCGTATTTTTTGCGCACGTACTCCACAACTTCTTCACGTCTATCGTCTTGAAAGTCTATATCAAAGTCAGGCATACTAACGCGTTCTTTATTCAAAAATCTTTCGAATACTAAGTCGTATCTTAACGGCTCAACGTCGGTTATGCCTAACGAGTATGCGATAATACTTGAAACACCGCTTCCACGACCTGCACCAACCGAAATGCCGATGCTCTTTGCATAGTTTATAAAGTCCCAAACTATGAGATAGTATTCTACGTAACCCATAGAGTGAATTGTGTTGAGTTCGTAATCAAAACGTTCACGAATTTGGTCGGTTATAACGGGATAGCGTTCTTTTAAGCCCTTTTCCGCAAGCGATTTGAAAAAATCAAACGCCGTTTGACCGTTGTCTGGAACGTAGCCGGGAATTAACGAGTTATCCCTTATCGGCTCGCATTTATTGTTTAGATTAAAAATAGGTTCTTCAGAACATTTTTCCGCTATTTTAACGGTGTTTTCTAAAGCTTCGGGAATATGCGAAAACAACTCCGCCATTTCGTCTGGAGTTTTTAGGTAGGCTTGGTCGGTTTCCATCTTAAACCGAGTAGGGTCGTCTATCGTAGACTTCGTGCTTATGCAAGCGATAACGTCTTGCACTTCGTTGTCTTCTTTTTCTATATAGTGAACGTCGTTAGTGGCTACTAACGGAATATCTAATTCGCGTGATAGTGCTATTAACAAGGGGTTTATTCTCTTTTGTTCGACTATGCCGTGGTCTTGAATTTCTAAATAAAAGTCTTCGCCAAACATTTCTTTTAGCATTAAAGCAGATTGTTTAGCCCCTTCTATATCGCCTTGAACTAAACATTTTGAAACCCTGCCTTGCAAACAACCGGATAAGCACACCAAACCTTCGGTATGATCTTTTAAAAGTTTATAGTCTATTCTCGGTTTATAATAAAAACCGTCTACGTATGCGATAGAATTTAATTTTATTAGGTTTTTATATCCTTTCTTGTTTTTGCATAGTAAAACCAAATGGTCGTAGCCCTTTTCTTTTTTGGTTAAATCGTCGCATGCGTACACTTCACAACCGATTATCGCTTGCATTTTCGCTTGCTCTTCCGTCTCTCCGTTCGACAAACCTTTTAAATAGGCTTTCTTTGCGCACTCGGCAAAGTAAAGCGAACCGAACATGTTGCCGTGGTCGGTTATCGCAAGCGCGTGCATACCCTTTTTCTTGCACGCCTTAAAAACGTCGTCTATCCTTGTAGCGCCGTCTAATAAACTGTATTCGGTATGTACGTGTAAGTGTACGAATTGGTTCATTTGTTTCTTCCTATATCTCTTTTGCTATTTGAACTATTTTTCTAAGTCTGTGGTTTAAACAACTTTTGCTAACGGAAAGCCGTTCGGCAAGTTCGCTTAAAGTTTCTTCTGGATAGTCAACCCGGGCAAGCGCCGTTTCTTTTAGTTCGGCAGACAACTCGTCTAGCCCGTTTGCCCTTTTTATTTTGTCAATCGCTTCTATTTGTTTTGAAACTGCTTCTATTTGCCGAGAAAGATTACCTAAATCGCAATTCTTCCTTCGGTTGCTGTCGTTTATTAGTTCCCTATTTATCATAAGGTCGGTAATCTTTAAAACCGCCTTTGGCGTTTGCAAAAACGCCGTGAAATTTTTTATTTCTTCTGCGCTTTTAATATATAAAACGTAGTTGTCTTTGCGCTTTAGTATCTTGGTTTTTACGCCGTACTTATTAAGCGTCTCGCTTGTCTCGAGCGCGGGAGTGTAGTGTGAAAACACTATCTCTAAATGATAGCCTGTGTTACCGCCTGTACTAGAAGATGGCAAAGTACAACTACCCGCTGATAAAAACAGCCCCTTTACAAAACTTTTTACGCAACATTCACGGCTAACGAACGGACTAAACATTTTTAGATTAACCACCGTTTCACCGTCGACTTTTTTTAGTATTCCTAAATCGGATAAAATTTCTTCCGCACGAGCACCGCCAACGGATAATACGAACTTGTCTTTTTTATTAAGTCTATCTTCGCTAACCGAAACTTCGCGTATCTCGTAATCATAAAGTTTCTCAAAATAGTTAACGACTAGCATCGCCGTCTGTTCACTAAACGCATTAAAAGTAACGCCTAAACCTTCCGTCTCGTCGGCGTAGAGTTTTCCACTACCCCTAACTAGTCCCGAAATAAAGGCGCGTTTACAATGGTCTTCTTTTATAGGCTTAGAAAGTATTTCGGTTTTTATTTGTTCGGAAAAGTTCATTATCTCTCCCCCTTGAACGCGCTAAACCTAAACTTCGGCGACCTTCCTTCTATATTATCTATTTTCTCTAGCGGAAAAGATATGCGAGAGAGTGCTTTTTCTACCAAACTAATCTCTCCAACACGGTCTGGGCTATGCGCGTCCGAATTGATTAAAAACCTAACGCCCGTTTGTGATACGGCAAAAAGTTCTTCGTCGGTTAAATGTGTTTTTTTTGCGTTTAATTCTAAGTACGTGCCGTAATCGGCAAGCGCTTTTGCAACTTCAACCACGTTACAAGGACAACAAAAGCCAACGTGGGTTAAAACGTCTATAGGATTTTTCTTGATAACGTTTATATACGTTTTGGTGTTTCGGTCAATTAAACTCTTGGGTACGGACGGGTCTTTGAAAAACGAATAAAACAGGTTTGGAACTCCCGTCGAAAATAACGTGCCCACCTTAAATAGCACAAGTTTGTGCATTCCCGCTAAAAAAGTATCGAACTTGTCGTAATCTTTCGCTTTTAAATCTACAGTTCCGTCAGTTCCTATAAAATTAGACTCGATACCGAGCAAAATTTTAACGCCCGTTTTTTCCGTTGCTTCTTTGATATCTTGGCGCATTTTTGGGAGCTTTCTTTTAGTGAGCCCGAATATAGGGTGCGAAAAACCGTGGTCTGAAATACAAATCTCTTTCAGCCCCCTTTCTTTCGCCACCGTTGCCGATTGCTCTATCGTTCCCTTACCGTGCGAATATACGGTGTGGGTGTGATAATCTCCCGTTAAAATCATTAAAATTCACCTACGTATTCTACTTCTTCAATCAAGTCTACCCCGAAAGTCGACTTGACTTTTCGTTTTATATATTTAATTAAATCACGCACTTCTTCTGCGGTTGCTCCGCCTTCGTTTATTATAAAGTTCGCGTGTTTTTTTGAAATAGACGCCCCACCGAACGCATAGCCTTTTAGTTCCACGCCGTCTATTAGTTGACCAGCGCTATACCCTTTTGGGTTTTTGAATACCGAACCGCAAGTTTTTCCAAAAGGTTGCACCGCCTTTCTTGAAATAATAGCCGTCTCTTTTTCCCTTCTTATACTTTCTTTTGTTTTATATCTACCAAAGAAGGTTGCACTAATAATCGGCTCGCCAAATTCTTTTAATTTACTAGTCCTATACCCAAAACCGCACTGATTTTTATCATATACTACAATCTTCCCGTTTTTTAGGGTGCGTACGCAAAGCAGGTTATCGCTTATATTTTGCCCAAAAGCGCCTGCATTCATAACCAACGCTCCGCCTATACTAGCGGGAATACCGAATAGCGCCGACGAGCATGCCACGTCGTTCTCTAAACAAAAATCTATAAACGCGTTTATAGGCACGCCTGCGCCGACGGTTACTACGTCTTCTGACCTTTCTATTCGACAAAGTCCGTTAAGGTTTATTATCGCACCGCGAAAACCTTTATCCCCCACCAGTAAGTTAGACCCGTTCCCTATTATTTTATACGGAACGTTGCCGTGTAAAAAATACTCCGTTAACGTTTGAAGGTCTTTCACCGAGCGAACTTTTATATAGTAGTCTGCCTTTCCCCCCACGCCCAAAGTGGTGTGTTTACTCATTGGTTCATCATAGAATATTTCGCAATCAGTGTATAATGAAAGGCTTTTAAGCGTCATACTACTCCTTTTAACATTTTACTATATTTTTGCCGTTTTTTCAAGGCTTAACGAACATATTTTTTATTTTTATTTGCGCGTTTTTATCCCCGCAAACCGCCTTCTTTGAAAGTTCAAACGTTTCTTTTAGCGCTTCTTTGGTTATTAGTGGTGAAAGCGCGCTATTGGCGACCGATTGCGAAAGGTTATTAAGGGGCGAATTCTCGTATTTTACTAAAGTATATTGCGAAAACATACCTATCTCGCTTATTCTATCTTGCACAGAATTGTCTAGCAAATATTCTGCGAATTTTCTTGAATATTCTAAGTCTTTAGCTTCTGTCGTGGTTAAGCAAAGGTATTGATAAAGGTCGTTAAACTCGCTTAAACTAACCACTGAAAACTCCGCCCCACGAGATATAAGCCTATTAACGTCTCTTTGCGTGCCCAAAAAATAGGGCGTTTTATTTAAAACGTATTCCGCATACGCTTCAAACGGTGGTTTTACTATAACTTCTTTTGCCGTGTATCCCGCTTCGCTTAGGGCAACGAGTGGTTGGGTATATTCACCTTTTGATACGAGAAGTTTAGGGAGCGCCTTGCTTTCATTTTCTTCATCTACTAGTTTAGTGTTCTTTATTAGCGCGTAACCGCCCTTGCACCACGGCACGAAATAGTCTTTGCCGTTTATTTGACCGCCTTCAAATTTTTTGGTAATGCAAAGGGGCGAAAGGTTTTGAAAGTCTATCCCGTTACCGCAAGACAATAAATCAGGATATATCCCCTTTTTAAAGTTGTTTTCTACGCTAGATACCGTGTGGGTTGTAACCATTACGATTACGCCTGGATTTTTCTTTTCAAACTCTTTTGCTACCTTGCTTAAAAACTGCGCGCGCGAGCCTATGCCACCTTCAAAAACGTCTACCTGCCAAACGGATATTATGCCTTGATAGTTTGTAGTTTGCGACAAGCCCTTGCCCGATACGGACAAGTTTTTATATACGGTAAACGTTAACGCCACGTTAACACACATTAGTGCGGATAAAACTAATCTAAAAATTTTCATATTAAAATATATTAACTAAAATTAAAAAAAAGGACTTAAACTAACTGTTTAAGCCCTTTATAATCTTTTTATTTTATAGCGGTTTTCGACATCTACCTACGGTTGCGAGCGACATTGAACTTGTGTCAAACGAAAGGTCTATGGCGTCTAAAACGTCTTTTAGAGTGATTTTGTCTATCTTTTCAAGCCTTTCTTCAAGCGAAAATCGTTTGTTTAGATATATCAAGTTTTTGGCATACAAAAGCATTTGCGAAGCGGTACTTTCCGCGCTCATTATAAACGCAGATTTAACCTGTTGTTTGCCACGCAAAAATTCTTGTTCGGTTATGCCGTTTTCTTTAAGATTTTTTACTTGATTAACTATTTCGGCAAGAGCCCTGTCTCTAGAGTCGGCGTTAACGCCTGCGTATATTTCAAGAACGCCCGTATCTTTATAAGACGAAGCGTATGAATAAACGCTATAACAAAGCCCCATTTCTTCCCTTATTTTTTGGAAAAGTCTACTGCTCATTCCACCGCCTAAAACGGTGTTTGCGATTGCAAAAGAATCGGCAACGTCTTCGCCAAGTTTTATGCCTTTCATGGCAATACCGATATGCGCTTGTTCTATTTTTTTGTATTTATAACTGCTTTTGCTGTAAGTTTTTTTATTCTTGAATTGCGGGGCTGATTTTTTGCGAGAAAAAGCGCTTGCAAAGTAGCCTTCAACCAAGGCACAAGCCTTGTCTATATCTACGTTACCCGCAATACTTATAACCGTGTTGTCCGAAGTGTAATATTTGTCCATATACCTTTCGATATCGGCTTTACTAAAACTTTTAACCGTTTTTTCCGTGCCTAAAATTGGTCTACCTAGTCCAAGGTTACCAAAATAGTTGCTTGCAAGTAGGTCTAAGCATAAATCTTCGGGCGTATCGTCGCACATATTGATTTCTTCTACTACCACGCCTTTTTCTTTTTCAAGTTCTTCCTCGTCAAAAACCGAGTTGAAAAATATATCCGACAACACGTCTAACGACTTGTCTAGATGTTCAGGCATTGATTTAGTATAGTAACAAGTTAATTCCTTAGAAGTAAAAGCGTTGATTTGCGCGCCTATCCTATCTATACAGTCAGAAATTTCAAATGCACTACGCTTTTTAGTCCCCTTAAACAAGGTGTGCTCAATAAAGTGAGATATGCCGTTTTCTTCGGCAATCTCGTTAACGCTACCCGTTTTCACTAAAACGCCCACCGAAACGGTCAAGGCTCCGTCCATTTTGTTTATTATTAGTCTTAGTTTATTATCAAACTCTTTTAAAAATATCATATATTCCTTTTTAATTTTCTTTAACGTTTTCGCTAACCGTCACGGGTGTTAAGCCTATTTTTAGATAATAGTCTATTATACTTGGTAATACTTTTAAGGTATGCTTTTTGGGGTGCATAAGTATAAAATCACCGTTTTTTACGTTTTTGGTTGCCCGTGAAAATATTTTTTCCGTATCCGAATCACGCCAGTCTATAGTGTCTAACGACCACATTATAACCTTTAACCCTAAATCGTACGAAGCGTCTAACGTAGCAAGTGAATAACTACCTGACGGTGGAGCAAACAGTTTTGGCTGTACCCCGCATAGCGCCGAAACTACAACGTTGGTTAGGTTTATTTCTTCTTTATTCTTTTCGTAAGATAAATTTTTGTGGTCTTTGTGAAAATAACCGTGATTTCCTATTTCGTGCCCTTCGCCTACTATCCTTTTAAGCGTTTCGCCGTTATCGTCCGCCCAACAGCCACCGACAAAGAAGGTAGCGTGCACCCCTTTTTCTTTTAGTAGGGATAGCATTTCGTTGACGACTTCGGTATTCTCATACACGTTTATCATTATTGAAACGTTACTTTCGTTTCTATTACCGTTATAAAGCGCGGTTATTCGACCGCTACTGTAACTTGGTAAAACTCGTTCCGGCAGTGCGGTTATAGCAAACACGCCCGCCAAAACGGAAATTATTATTAGATCGGTAACTAGCCTTTTTTTTAAGTTCTTTTTAAGTTTTTTCATTTTGACACACCTCTATTCATTTTATTAGAATTTAAGTGTGTTTATGAAAAAATATGCAAGGCGGTTGCCTTGCATATTGATTGATTTTTTGCGATTAGTCTTTAATGATTTCTAAAAGTTTTAAATCTATTCCCTTTTCGCCGATTTTGATGATTTCTACTTTAACCTTATCGCCGATATGCAAAACTTCTTCAACGCTATTTATTCTCTTTTCGCTCATTTTAGAAATGTGAATAAGTCCATCTTTTCCAGGTGCTAATTCGCAGAATGCGCCGACTTTGGGTAGAATTCTTACTACTTCGGAAATGAACATATCGCCAACTTCAGGGTCTTTTGCAATAGAAAGAATTATTGCTTTTGCTCTTTCTGCTTGTTTGGGATCGCCCTCTGATGCGATATTAACAACACCGTCGTCGTCAATGTCGATTTTAACGCCCGTTTCTTCTATTATCTTATTGATTACTTTTCCGCCCGAGCCGATAACTTCTCTTATCTTGTCGGGGTTTATGTTAAAGGATATAATTCTCGGTGCGTATTTGCTCATTTCTTCTCTAGGCTCTGCAAGAACTTCTAACATTTTGCCTAAAATATGTTGTCTACCAACGTTTGCTTGAGCGATTGCTTGTCTTAAAATATTTTCGTCTATTCCCTTAATTTTTATATCCATTTGGATTGCGGTTATACCCTTTTCAGTACCTGCAACCTTAAAGTCCATATCGCCAAGGAAGTCTTCTAAACCTTGGATATCGGTTAGAATTGAAACTTTACCCGTTTCGGTGTCTTTAATAAGACCCATTGCGATACCTGCAACAGGCGCTTTGATTGGAACGCCTGCGTCCATTAACGCTAAAGTCGAACCGCATACACTACCTTGTGAAGTAGAGCCGTTTGAACTTAATACTTCAGATACCACTCTTATTGAATAAGGGAAATCTTCGGGTGACGGGATAACGGGTTCTAGCGCTCTTTCTGCTAGTGCGCCGTGGCCTATTTCACGTCTACCCGGGCTCTTTAACGGTCTTGCTTCGCCCGAAGCATAGCCCGGCATGTTATATTGGTGCATATAACGTTTAGAAGTTTCACCGTCTAATCCTTCAAGTTTTTGCGCTTCGCTTAGCATACCTAAAGTACAGGTTGACATTACTTGAGTTTGTCCTCTAGTGAATACGCCCGAGCCGTGTACTCTCGGCAATACGCCTGCTTCACACCAAATCTTTCTTACTTCGGTTAACTTTCTTCCGTCGGGACGGATACCCGTGTTGGTGATTTTTGCTCTAACTTTTTCTTTGGTTAAATAGTAAAGCGAGTCTTTAATCTCACGTTGTTTACCTTCGAATATTTCAGCAAAATGTTCAAGACAATCTTTTTCAACTTCGTCTTGACCTTGTTGTCTTTCCGCTCTATCGAAAGTGTCTAACGCTTTGTCTAATTTTTCGTTTGCGTATTCTCTAACTGCGTTGTCAATTTCTTCTGGAATATGGTATAAATCC
>JAEIGA010004870.1_pt1 | contig 20661 bp, 16 predicted proteins | sample 9270691 | NCBI WGS metagenome assembly JAEIGA01 (sample SAMN17057246, study PRJNA624740) | gut metagenome | biome: biome; isolation source: fecal sample | host: Bos grunniens | place: China: Xizang | collected 2019 | reverse complement strand
CGACGGCTTGCTGTTCAAGCAAGAGGTTTCCAATGCCTACGAGGTGCTGTTCTTTACCGACGGAGCGCAGGTCTATAAATCACGGTTGAACGATTTTGACGATTGTAAAGCTTCCGCCTTGGGCGCTTACGTTCCCGCCGTTTTGTCCTTCGATCCCAACGAAAAGGTCGTTGCGGCAGTGCCGTTGAAATCTTACGAGGGCTCATTGGTGGTCTTCTACGAAAACGGAAAAGCGGTCAAAATCCCGCTGGATTCCTATCAGACCAAAACCAACCGCAAAAAGCTGACAAACGCCTTGGCAACCGGCATGAAGGCTGTCGGCGTCTTTATGTCGCATAAGGGCGGGGAATACTTCCTCCGATCCGATGACGGCAGAGCTTTGCTGGTCAAGGAGGAACAGATTGTCGAGAAGGCGACGCGCTCCTCGGCAGGCTCTTCCGTGTTCACCCTTAAGAAAGGGGCTAAAATTTCTTCCGTCACGCCTTATGATCCTTTGGAATTGCCTTTGGATAAACCTTCCCGTTATCGTAAGTCCAACCTGCCTGCTACCGGTGTTGCCTGCACCTTAGCAGAAAAAAGCCAAAATTAACCTTGACAGATACTCTCTGCTTGGTGTATAATATTGTGTTTTGATATACATCAAGCTATGTGAGCAAAACAGAAAGGAGCGGACCGGACAATGAAAAGCAGATTTCAAAAATGGATCGATTCCATCATCGCTTTTGCCATTCTGGCTTTTGCAACGCTGACCATCTTCCAATATTCGTTTATGGTAGGGTTGTTCTTCTCCGCGATCTGCGTATTTTACGGTATTTTCGTGCTTTTACGTACTCCCGGCGGCAGATTTCATCTGTTCCGTTACCGTACGAGCGCAATTTCCACCGTATTGCCCAATATTCTCAAATCCATCGATGCGCCTGTTTTGGTTGTTGGTGAGGGAGACAAGATCATTTGGGCCAACAAACGCTTTGAAAACCTCAAAGAGCTTTCCTCTTACGTAACCTTGCCTTCCGCAGACAAGATCTTTGACGGCGTTTTTTCCTACGAGAGAATGGAAAATGCCTACGCTTCGGAAAACGAAACCTTTGAGTTTGAAAACAGAGACGGCTTATTTCACGTTCGTTTGATCGAGCTTAATACAAAGAGTAAAAAGTATTTCGCCGCGTTCCTTATGGATGCATCCCGCGAGTTTGCTTTGAAGCAGCAGCTGAAGGATAACAATGTGCGTTTGGCGTACATTGCGGTGGATAACGCCTCTGAGCTTTCTCAAAACGGTAACGAGACCTTCCGTATGACCACCGCAAAGATCAACCTTGCGTTGACGGAGTGGGCCAAGAGCATTGACGCGATTTTGATGGAATACGAAGACGGAAAGTTTATCATGCTTTTCGATCATCGCTACATTGCGGGCATGGCAGAAGATAAGTTCTCTATCATCGATACCGTGTCCCAGCTTTCCTCCGGCGCATACGCATCTCCTTTGACCATCTCCATAGGCGTTTCCGAGGAGAACGGCAGCCTTGCGGAAAAAGAGAACAGCGCACTCAGTGCTCTGCGCATTGCCTTCCAGAAGGGCGGCGCCACCGCTGTGGTCAAAACCGCAGACGGTTATTTGACCTACGGCGGAAAAACCAAATCCGTACAAAAGCAAACGGCGATCCGCTCCCGTATCTGCCGCGATTTGCTCGTGGATAATATTCGAACCAGCAGTAATGTTTTGGTCATGGGACACAGACGCCCCGACTTCGACTCCATCGCCTCCAACATCGGTATAGCAAAGCTTGCCATGTTCTTAGGAAAAACCGTCAACATCGTTACCGATATCGATGAGGTGAATATTGAACCCGCTTTCCGTATGTTGAGCGAGCTTCCCGAATACGATACCATGTTTGTGGATGCTCGACGAGGAATGGATCTGATGACGCCCTATACGTTGCTGATCATCACCGACGCTTCCAATCCAGGGAACTTCTTCGCAGAAGATCTTTACCGAAGTGCACAGCGCGTGATCGTGATCGACCACCATACGCTGGATAAGCATTTGGAGGAGAACGTTCTCACGCCCACCAACATTGATCCCAACGCATCCAGTGCCTCGGAATTGGTTTGCGAGATTCTTGAGCTTTCTATTCCCGACGGATATCTCCGTGCAGAGGAAGCGCAGTTGATGCTCATCGGCATCCTTTTGGATACCCAATTCTTTACCAGAGATACCGGATCACGAACCTTCCGCGCTTGCTCGTACCTTCGTATGGCAGGAGCGGATCCCGCAAAAGCAAAGCTGCTGTTCAAAACCGATCTTGCGGAATTTGACCGTATCGATCAGTTTGAGCAAAAGAAGTACGTTTTCCACGATCAGTTCATGATCTCCTATTTCGACGGCGAACCCGATCAGAACAATATGGTTGCCGCCGCAAAATCCGCCGAAAGGCTGGTTAATATCGATGGCATTGTGGCATCCTTCGTGTTGTACACCTTGGATACCGGCATCAGCCTCTCCGCAAGATCCGACGGTACGTTTAACGTCGTTAACATTGTCAGCCGTCTTGGCGGCGGCGGCCACTTCCAATCTGCGGGCGCCCGTTTGTTCAAGGACGGACAGCCTGTCAGCGACATGGCTGAAGCGCGTAAGATGCTGGAGGAAGCCATCGAAGATTATTTAAACACTTAACCGATTCAGAAAGGACGGTTTGTCATGAAAGTTATTTTGTTGCAAGATGTAAAAGCCCAGGGTAAGAAAGGGGAAGTCATCAACGTTTCCGACGGATACGCAAGAAACTTCCTGTTCCCCAAAAATTTGGCAAAGGTTGCCGATGCTCAGGTGCTCACCGAGCTGAAAAACCGCGAGGAAGCAAACGCATTCCGCGAAGCGGAGGATCGTAAAGCCGCGCTGGAGCTGAAGGCTAAGCTGGATACAGTTGTTTTGTTCTTCCAAACCACCGGCGGTGCAGACGGAAGATTGTATGGCGCCATCACCTCCAAGGATATCAGCGAGAAGCTGGAAGCCGAGCAGAAGGTAAAAATCGACAAGAAGAAGATCGAGCTTGGCAACATTAAGGTTGCAGGTGAGTATACCGCAGATATTAAGATTTATCGCGACATTAGCGCAACCATCAAAATTGTTGTAAAGTTGTAATTTTACTTTTCTTTTGAGACGTAAGGAGGGAGATTCCCGTGGCAGAACTTGATTCCATCCGTAAAATGCCATATTCCATCGAAGCGGAACAGGCTATTTTAGGTGCCATCATCGTAGATCCCCAAAAGTACGATGAGGTTTCCTATCTTTCCGCCGAGGAGTTTTATCTGGAACAGCATAAGCAGATCTTTTCTGCCATGACCTCCATGTTTCTCGGAAGTCACGATATCGATCTTGTGACCCTCATTGCCACCATGACAAAGATGGGTACTTATACGGAGGGCGATGCCGCAAAGTATATCAAGCTTTTGGCGGATCTTGCCGCAAGAGCCTCCAACGTAGCCGAGTACGGTAAAATCGTACGCGATAAGGCTATGCTCCGTATGCTGATCGATGCCTCCAATGATATCTCCGATCGTGCTTACAGCGAGCTTGGCGAGGTCGCCGACGTCCTGGAGCTTGCGGAACGCCGTATTTATGAAATTTCCGATAACAAATACAGCAAGAATTTTGAGCACGTCCGTGACGCAATTCTCAAGAATTACAATACGCTTAACGTACTGAAAAACGACCCCGAATCCCTTACCGGTCTCCGTACCAATTACGAGGGATTGGACCGCGTTTTGATCGGCTTGGGGCCGGGCGACTTGGTGATCGTCGGCGCACGTCCCGGTATGGGTAAAACCAGTTTTTGCTTGAATATCGCTTGTAACATCGCCAAGAACTCCGGTAAAGAGGTAGCCATTTTCTCTTTGGAGATGACCTCCGAGCAGCTCTCCTCCCGTTTGCTTTGTTCCGAAGCACTGGTGGACAGCAAATGTATGCGTACCGGCAAGCTGGATCCCGATGAGTGGAAGCGTCTTGCCGAGGCGGCTTCCGCCCTTTCCGCAACCGATATTTGGATTGACGATACTTCCGAGATCACTGTGGCGGAAATGAAATCCAAGCTCCGCAAGCTGAAGAATCTCGGTCTCATTGTAATCGACTATCTCCAGCTGATGCACGGCGACAAATCCACAGACAACCGCGTTTTGGAGGTTGCCAATATCACCCGTTCCTTGAAGATCATGGCCAAAGAGTTCGGTGTTCCCATCATTCTTTGCTCTCAGTTGTCCCGTGGCTCCAAGGATCAAAAAGAAAGTAGAAAGCCCGCGCTGACCGACTTGAGAGATTCGGGCGCCATCGAGCAGGACGCCGATATCGTTCTGTTCCTCTATCGCTCCGAATATTATACTGCGGCAGAGCGCTCCACAGATGAAATGTCTGATCACGAGATCTGTGATTGTATCGTTGCAAAGAACAGACACGGTACCACCGGTACTGTAAAGCTGGCTTGGTACGGCAGACATTTCCGCTTTGTCACCTCGGATGAACGCGATGAGCCTACTGAATAAGACCCGCGAAACCATCAAACGCTTTGGCCTTGCGGAAAACGGAACGAATGTCTGCGTCTGCCTTTCGGGGGGCGCAGATTCTTCTGTGTTGCTTCACGCGCTTATTGCGTTGAAGGAGGAGCTGGGAATCAACCTATCTGCCTGCCACTTCAATCACGGGATCCGCGGCGAAGAGGCCTTCCGAGATCAACGGTTTTGCGAATCTCTGTGCAGCGCCTTGAGAATACCTTTTTACACAACCTTTTGCGATTTGCCGTCTCTTCATCCGGGAAGCGGTCAATCGATGGAAGAGCTTGCCCGCGAAAAAAGATACGCTTGGTTTTCTCAGCTTGCGAAAAAGGAAAAGATCCATCGCTTCGCCTTGGCTCATCATGCAGATGACAATGCAGAAACGGTTCTTTTCCGCACCATAAGAGGTACTACCGTTTCCGGGCTTGCGGGCATTCCCATCGCAAGGGAATCATATGTACGCCCGTTCTTAAACGTTTCCAAAGCGGAGATCCTCGGGTACGCCGCAGAAAATAACATTCCTTTTGTTACCGACAGCACGAACGATTCCACGGATTACACGCGTAATTATATTCGTCACACGCTCATGCCCGCGATTAAGGTGCTGAATCCCTCTGCAACAGATGCGTTTAACCGTTTGTCGCGCTATGCCGCAGAGGATGAGGCTATGCTCGAGGGACTTCTTCCGGTTTTCTGTCAAAAGCAAGCCGGGCACGATCTGCATCCTGCAATTCTTCGCAGAACCGTTGCACGTAACCACCAAAAAGTCGTGGGAACGGGTTTATGTTATCAACATTTGGATACAATAACAGAGGCTGTTCTTTCCCGTCAAAACACACGCATTACCCTTCCCGGAGGATACGAATGCATTACCGAGCAAGGCACGTTTTGGTTTCGAAAAGCAATTTCCGCTCCGCAGGCTGTGACGTATGGCGGCATTTTGGAGCAAAATACCGTTGCCGTTCAGGAAGGGAAAGTATTGATTTGTTGCGGCAGGAATCATGAATTTCCCGACGCTTTTCCAAAAAACAAATTTGTTTACAATTTGTCAACAGAGATTATCTTGTCTTCAAAGGGAATTTGTGGCAAGATTCGCTATAGAACAAGACTCCCTGGAGATCGGCTTTACCTACGCGGAGTCAACCGCAGTATTAAAAAGCTTATGTCCGAAAGCAAGATCCCCCTTTCCGTCCGCGCCTTGATCCCTATTTTTTACGACGATCTCGGTGTTTTGGCAGTTCCCTTCGCAGGGGTTGCCGATCGCGTATACGGAGCAGGGGAGGATGCTTTTCGAATTGCAATTTATTTTGCCGAAGACGGCGTATGAAAGGTGGTTGAATGCCTATGAAGAATAACACAAAATCCGCAGCTCTTTGGATAGTGGTCATCCTTGGCGCGGTGCTTCTGCTCAGCGTTCTCTTTTCCGGAACGGGAGCCAAGGAGGTTCCATACAGCCAAATGCTGGAGATGTTCCGCAACGAAGAAGTTGTCAGATTTGAGGTATCCAAAAGCAACACCCTGACCTTTGAAACCAAGGATGGTACCAAGTACTACCATTCATTGCGCGACGTAGGTCTGTTTTACGAAGACCTCGGTGACGAGATCAGCCGTCAGCTTGACAAAGGCACTTTGGTAGAATTCAACTATGAGTCTACCGCAGTTTCCATTTGGGTTCAACTGTTCCCGTATCTCCTTGTCATCGGCGCGTTTTGCTTGGTGTGGTGGTTGTTCATCTCCAAAACCGCAAAGAACGGCTCCGGCGGTGGCGGTTTGGGTGGCAGAATGAACTCCTTCAACAAAGCCCGTACCAAATTGGGCTCCGATGAGAAAAACAAGGTTTACTTCAAGGACGTTGCCGGCGCAGACGAGGAAAAGGAAGAGCTCCGTGAGGTTGTTGAGTTCTTAAAGAATCCTCAAAAGTTCTCCGATCTCGGCGCCAGAATCCCCCGCGGCGTTCTGCTGATCGGCCCTCCCGGTACCGGTAAGACCCTGCTGGCAAAGGCCGTAGCAGGGGAGAGCGGCGTGCCCTTCTACTCCATTTCCGGTTCTGATTTTGTAGAGATGTACGTTGGTGTTGGTGCGTCCCGCGTTCGCGACCTGTTCGAAACCGCAAAGAAGACCGCGCCCTGCATCGTGTTCATTGATGAGATCGATGCCGTAGGTCGTCACAGAGGCGCAGGCTTGGGCGGCGGTCACGACGAAAGAGAACAGACGCTGAACCAGCTGTTGGTTGAGATGGATGGCTTTGGTGTCAATGACGGTGTTATCGTCATTGCGGCAACCAACCGTCCCGATATTTTGGATCCCGCATTAATGCGTCCCGGTCGCTTTGACAGACAGGTTACCGTTAACTATCCCGATTTGAAGGGTAGAGCGGCTATCCTCCGTGTTCATGCCAGAAATAAGCCATTGGGTCAGGACGTAGATCTGGATACCGTTGCAAAATCCACCGTTGGTATGACCGGTGCAGATCTGTCCAACGTTCTGAACGAGGCTGCTTTGCTTGCCGCACGGCGTAAAAAGAACGTTATCAACATGAAGGAGATCGAGGATGCAACTCTGAAGATCCTTGTTGGCCCGCAAAAGCGTTCTCTGATGATCTCCGAAAGCGACAAGCGCAAAACGGCTTATCACGAGGCAGGCCACGCCATCGTCGGCCATATTCTGCCCACCCAGGATCCCGTTCATCAGATCTCCATTATTCCCAGCGGTCACGCCTTGGGTTACACCTTGTCTTTGCCCGAAAGTGACAAAACCAGCGTATATCGCATTGAGCTGCAAGAAGAGATCGCGACGCTGTTGGGCGGCCGAGTAGCCGAAGCATTGATTCTTGATGATATCTCCGGCGGCGCTTCTCAGGATATCCAGCGCGCAACTGAGATCGCCCGCAAGATGGTTACCCGTTACGGTATGAGCGACAAGCTCGGTCCGATCGTATACGGCAACACCGATGAAAACGTTTTCCTTGGCAAGAGCTCAGGATATACCATTGACTATTCCGAGGAATTTGCTTCCGCAATCGACAACGAGATCTACCGCATCGTGACCGACGGTTATCAGCTTGCCGAGAAGATTCTCAAAGAGAACATGGCGATCCTTCATTTCGTTGCCGATTATCTCGTTAAGCACGAGACCATGGATGCGGAGCAGTTCAAGCTTTGCTTCACGGCGGACGTTACCGAAGAGCAGGTAGCGGCCTTGCATCCTTCCGAGCCCCAGCTCATTGTTAACCCTGCCTCCGAGGAGATTTTGCCCGAAGGAAAACCTTCCCGCCCTCAGATTGAAGAAGACGGAGATTTTTCGTAAAAATGCAAACAGGAGGTAATTGATTATTACCTCCTGTTTTGACTCCTATTATTTTGTCAAAACTTTTCTCGTGCAGCGTTCGAAAGAAAGGAATTATAAGTATGGCAGATAACAACCTATTTTCCAAGGACGAAGAATACGTTTCTCTGAACGAAGAGGAAATTCCTCTGGAGCAAGAAGCAGATGATGAAGCGGAAGAGGACGAAGCCGCCGAAGGCAGTCTTGGAGGAAAAAACATATTCCTGCTGGCCTTGCTGCTGATCCTCGTGGTGGGTGTTGTTGTCTTTATGATGCTTGCCATGCAAAAAGACGACAGCGGCATCATCCTTGAGGACGATAGCTCTGCGGCCGTCTCAGATCCCGTTTTCTCCGAGTCCTCCGAGCCCTTCGTTTCCGAGGAGGTTAGCGAAGAGGTTAGCGAAAACATTGAAATTTCGATCGGGGACGTTTCCGAGGAAACCTCACTCCCTGAGGTCAGTGAAGAACCCGGAGAAGAGAATCCCGACGAGGAGCCTTTCTACGGATGGATCATTAACAACATGGGCTATACCTATCTGTATTACGGCGTGGGCGTGGAGCAATTCAATTACAGCAATAAGACGTTGGGGAAATATACTTCTTCTTTAGCGTCCATTGCGGATAAAATTCCCGCAGGAACAAATTTGTACTGCATGCCCATTCCCACCCGCATCGGCTTCCTCTACGGTCAAATCAGCAACGAAATCAAAAACCAAGATAACTTCTTCAATTCCTCTCAGGAAGTTTTCATTGACGAAGTAGCCTCCGCTCTTTCCGGTAAGATGAACGTGATCGATGTGTTCCAAAGCTTCTCTCAAGGCTATGAGAGCGGTGCAGGGCTGTACTTTAATACAGACTTGAATTGGACCTCCGACGCGGCTCACCTTGCGTACAAGGAGTTCTGCGGTGTTTCCGGAAATGCGGCGATTACCTTGGAGGCATACGAGAAGAAGTCCATCGACGGCTTTCTGGGCAGCTTCTATAAAGCAACGCTTTCCAAGTATTTGGAGGAGAATGCCGATACCTTTGCCTATTACCAAAACGCCGACACAGATGCCTGCAAGCTTACCGTATACAGAAACGGTTCAGTTTCCACGAAGTACACGCTTTTAAACAATGATCTCTACACCACATCTGCGGCTTATTCCCTTTATCTCGGCACTACCGCACCGTTGTTCAAGCTGGAGTCTCCTTGCTCCTCCGGCAAAAAACTTTTGATCATCGGAGACGGAAGTGTCGCCGCGATGCTCCCTTATCTTATCGCCAATTATTCCGAAATTCAATATATCGACGTAGCGCTTTACAACGAACAGATCGATACGCTTCTTGCCGAAAATCAGTTCAACGACGTTTTGTTTATGTCCTACGTTACCAACGCCGTCAAGGGTGATTATCCCGCACACCTTGAGACAATGGCAGGAGTTCAAATCGATGAATAAACAGATTGTAGCAGGCTTTGTGTCTGTAAAAAGCATTTTAGAATCCAACAGCCGCGAGGTATTCCGCATCCTTCTGGAAAAGGATCGCTTTAACTCCGTTATGAGATCCACCTTGCGTGCCGCCGAAAAACGGCAATACGAGATACTGCTTGCCAGCGGTGTTCCCGTTACATATCTTTCCGCCGAGGATTTTTCTGCCGAGGTTTCCGGTTCTACCGCCGGCGGCATTGCGGCAGAGGTAGGGGAACGTAAATTCCTCTCCTTGGATGAAATTCTTGCAAAGAAGAATGGCTATTTTGCCGTTTTGGACGGCATTGAGGATCCCTTCAACTTCGGATATGCTCTGCGTTCCCTCTATGCTTCCGGTGTTGACGGAGTAATTCTCCCCGAGCGGAATTTCTTCACCGCTACGGAAACGGTAGTCCGCTCTTCTGCAGGTGCTTCCGAGTTGCTTCCTTGCTGTACGGTGGAAGATCTTGCAAAAGCCTGCGCTGAAATCAAAAAGCGCGGCATTAAATTGGTTTCCACCGCAAAGAACGATCGCGCCAAGGATGTGTTTCACACCAACTTCCGCAGACCGCTCTGCGTTATTTACGGAGGAGAACGTCGCGGAATATCCGCGGGTGTCATGGAACAGTGTGATGCGGTGGTGAAGATCAAATATCCCCGCAATTGTCATTATTCCCTGCCAGCGTGCAGCGCGATCTCTATCCTTTCCTTTGAGATTGGAAGAAAACTGAACGAATTCAAGCGGTAAATCAATCCTTGTAGATGGGAACCTCTCCCACCACAAGAGTTTCCGCAATGAGGATGTCAAAATACAGCGTATCGATATGCTCCTTTAGCGGTGAAAGATAGCGTACGGTCACCGCAAATCGCAGAGTTACTCTGTGAAGCGTTTGGTTGATCCCTGTGCTGGTCAGCTCTGTATTGACCTCACTTGCCACGGTTCCCAATGTAACCACCTTGACGGGAATCAACGGCCCTCTCCCGGATAAAAAAGCGACGGATGTCAGGTTTCCCAACGGAATCCCAAATCCGTCGCTTTCATATTGCTCCAATTCCGAAAGCAAGATCAAGGTAAGGCGGGACGTCAGCAGCGACAACGGGACGGAATGGATGTAAATAGCTGTAATGCGATTGGTGCTGTCCTTGGCAACCTCTACGTATGTAGTACCATCATTTTCTATTTCCGCATACACCGCATTTCGGAGCGCCAGAGACAGGGAAGACTTACCCTTTGTTTCAGCAAATATTTGCATTTCCTCGTCGAGATTTCCCAGCATAAATAAGGCGCATATAACCGATGTTGCAAGCATACCGATCAAAAAGAATATGATCGTTCTGCGTTTCAAGCCAGTCTTCACCTCCGATCCGTTTCTTTGAATATATGCGGCGTATCCGATGGAAAGAACGTTTTTCGTCATGCGTCTCAAAAAAGTTTGCGGTATCCACTTGAAATTTATCCGCAAAAATGATATAATACAACTATGAACTATTTGCTGACGCAAAAGAGGACATTCTGATGCGGAAGGGATGCTTCAAAACGTCTATTAGCCTGCATATTTTGCGGGTTTGTTTTGCTCCCTTCCACGGGAGCTTTTATTTTTGAGGGAGTGAACTATGACAAACCGTGTTGCTTTGTTGGGCATCGTTGTGGACGATCCCGACTCCGCAGAGGCTTTAAACAAATTACTTTCGGAATACAGAGATTTTATCGTAGGACGAATGGGCATTCCGTATCGTTCGAGGGGGATCAATTTGATCAGCATCGTCATAGATGCCCCGCAGGATGCCATCAGTGCTCTAACGGGAAAGATCGGAATGCTGAAGGGTGTCACCGCGAAGGCTCTCTATTCAAAGGTGGGAGAAGCGTGAAAAAGATCTTGGAACTTGCAAAGGCAGGGGAGTGTCTTCCTGCCGAAGCATTGGAGAATATTCTGTATCGTTCCAATTCGGATACCCACCGCGAGCTGTTTCAAGCCGCATCGGAAGTCAAAACAGCTCATTTCGGGAACGGTATCTACGTGCGCGGACTTATAGAATTTACCAATTATTGCAAAAACAACTGCTATTATTGCGGTATCCGCGCATCCAACAAAGCTGTCGAAAGATACCGTTTGTCAAAAGAGCAGATATTGGATTGCTGTTTTCTCGGTTATCAAAACGGGTTGCGATCCTTTGTTTTACAAGGCGGGGAAGATCCGTATTATTCCGCCGATTCCATCGCCGATCTGGTTTTTTCTGTCAAATCGCTTTATCCCGATTGTGCCGTCACGTTGTCCGTTGGAGAGCATTCTTTCGAAACCTATCGCCTATGGAAAAATTCCGGTGCAGACCGTTATCTTCTGCGTCACGAAACTGCCGATCCTATCCATTACGGAAAGCTTCATCCGTCTGTATTAACCTTAAAAAAGCGCATAAGGTGCTTATACGACCTGAAATCCTTAGACTATCAAGTTGGTTGCGGTTTTATGGTGGGATCTCCATATCAAGAGCCACAGCATTTGGCAAAAGAGCTTTTGTTTCTGAAAGAATTTCAACCTCACATGGTGGGAATCGGTCCGTTCATCCCGCACAAGGACACACCCTTCCGAGAAAAAACGGGCGGTTCGTTAACCACAACCCTCGTTATGCTTGCATTGATCAGGCTTCTCCTGCCGGATGTGCTCCTTCCCGCTACAACCGCATTGGGAACCATCCATCCTCACGGAAGAGAGCTTGGCATCGAGGCGGGCGCAAACGTATGTATGCCCAATTTATCCCCCGAAAACGTTCGGGCGAAATACTCTCTGTATAACAATAAACTGCACTCCGGTGCAGAATCCGCCGCTGAAATCTCCGAGCTTGCAAGACGCATGAGCGCTATCGGCTGTTCAATCGTCCTTGGCCGCGGAGATCATCCATCCATGAATTTACGAAAGGAATAAATCGCATGTATAATCCCGGATCCATGAAAGCTGAGGAATTTATTGACCATGACGAGATCCTCGAAACGCTTTCTTATGCCGACGAACATAAAACAGATAGGGAATTGATCGTATCAATTCTGAACAAAGCAAAACAAATGAAAGGACTTTCCCACAGAGAAGCCTCCGTGTTGCTGGCCTGTGAATTGGAGGATCAAAACCAAGAGATCTACGCCCTGGCAAAGAAGATCAAGCAGGAATTCTACGGAAACAGAATTGTTATGTTTGCGCCGTTGTATCTTTCCAATTATTGCGTAAACGGCTGTGTCTATTGTCCTTACCACCTGAAAAACAAGCATATTACAAGAAAAAAGCTGACACAGGACGAGATCAAGGCTGAGGTCATTGCTTTGCAGGATATGGGACACAAACGGCTTGCGCTTGAAACGGGGGAGGATCCTATCCACAATCCTTTGGAATACGTTTTGGATTCCATCAAAACTATCTACTCCATCAAGCACAAAAATGGCGCAATCCGCCGCGTCAACGTAAACATAGCCGCTACTACCGTTGAGAACTATCGCAAGCTGAAGGAAGCGGGGATCGGCACGTACATTTTGTTTCAGGAAACCTATCACAAGGAAAGCTATCAAAAGCTTCATCCAACGGGTCCTAAAAGCAACTATGCCTACCACACAGAGGCGCATGACAGAGCTATGCAGGGCGGTATCGACGACGTTGGCTTGGGCGTTCTCTTTGGGCTTGAGTTGTACCGTTACGAGTTTGCGGGCCTCTTGATGCACGCAGAGCATTTGGAAACTGTTTTTGGAGTCGGTCCTCACACCATAAGCGTGCCACGTATTTGTCCTGCGGACGATATTGACCCATCCTCCTTCGATAACGGTATTTCGGAGGATATCTTTGCGAAGTTAGTCGCTTGCATTCGTGTTGCGGTGCCTTATACGGGAATGATCATTTCCACCCGCGAATCTCCGGCCGCCCGCGCAAGAGTATTGGAATTGGGTGTCTCGCAAATTTCGGGCGGTTCTCGCACCACCGTTGGAGGATACGTTTCTCCCGAGCCTGAGGAAGAAAACTCTGCGCAATTTGATCTTTCAGATCGCCGCACCTTGGACGAGGTCGTTCGGTGGCTCATGGAGCTTGGCCATGTGCCCTCCTTCTGCACCGCTTGTTACAGAGAGGGCCGCACAGGAGACCGTTTCATGTCTCTTTGCAAATCCGGTCAGATTCATAATTGCTGTCTTCCAAACGCGTTGATGACGCTCAAGGAATATTTGGAAGACTACGCATCTCCCGAAACAAAAAAAATCGGCGAAGCCTTGATTGGCAAAGAAATGAAAACTATCCCCAATCAAAAAATTCAAAATATCGTAACAGATCGCTTGGAAAAGATCCAAGCCGGACAACGCGATTTTCGTTTTTGAGGTATCTATATGGCAGGTTTAAACGAAACTCCAAAAGGAGAACGCCTTCATATCGCTTTTTTCGGCAAACGAAATGCAGGGAAGTCCAGCTTGATAAACGCGTTTACCGGTCAAGAACTATCCATCGTCTCCGATACCAAGGGTACCACCACGGATCCCGTTTTGAAAGCCATGGAATTGTTGCCGTTGGGACCTGTAATGATCATCGATACCCCTGGTATTGACGATGAGGGTGAGCTTGGTTCGTTGCGTGTTCAAAAAGCTATGCAGGTGATCCGCAAAACGGATGTCATGGTAATTGTAACCGATTGTACTCTTCCTCTCGATGAGACGGAACAACAATTAATTTCTCTGGCTGTTGCACAGAAGATTCCATACGTTATCGCCTATAACAAATCAGACCTTCCGCATCCGACTTCCATGGAGCAAGAAGCTGCTGTTTTTACAAGCTCGGTTTCAGGAGAGGGAATTGACGCCTTGAAACAACAGATTATTTCTGTCGCTTCACCAAAAAATGAGGAACGCCATATCGTAGCCGATCTCCTTTCGCCCGGTGATTTTGTCGTCCTTGTCGTCCCCCTTGATAAAGCCGCACCCAAAGGACGTTTGATTCTCCCACAACAGCAAACCATTCGTGATATACTGGAAGCTGGAGCCTCTGCTATCGTGTGCCGAGACAGCGAACTGGATGCAACGCTCCATAAGCTGGGAACAGCGCCCCGTATGGTCATCACCGATAGCCAAGTGTTCCATAAAGTCGACTCTGTCGTTCCACAAGATGTCCCCCTTACGTCTTTTTCCATTTTGATGGCTCGTTATAAGGGTGATCTTTCGAAAGTTGTAGAGGGCGTTTCCGCGCTTTCTGCCTTGAAAGACGGCGACCCTATTCTGATTGCGGAGGGATGCACCCATCACCGTCAGTGTGAGGACATCGGAACTGTCAAGATTCCCAACCTTCTTCGCAAAAAGCTGGGAATCGATCCGGAATTTCATTTCGCCTCAGGATGCGACTTCCCTGAGAATCTTTCCGATTATCGCTTGGTCATCCATTGCGGCGGTTGCACGCTTACTGAGCGGGAAATGCAGCATAGACTGGAGCTTTGCAAGAGCGCAGGCGTTCCCGTTACCAATTACGGGATCCTGCTTGCCCACTTAAACGGAATCTTAAAGCGTTCCGTGGAGCTGTTTCCGGCAGTAGCGGAGCTTCTTTAAAAAAGAAAGACAACGGCTGTGATCGGTCGTTGTCTTTTGCGTTACGGTAATATGACGGTGATCCCAAAGTTGTATTCTTTCTCCGAAAAAGGCGTGATCTTTCCTCCGTGGGCACTCACGATGGCATAAGCGAGAGAAAGGCCGATCCCATGCCCGCCCGTTTCGGAGTTTCTGGAAGAATCAAAGCGATAAAAACGGTCGAAAATATGCTCAAAGTTTTTTGGATTGATTATGCTATCCGTATCGTTCTCAACGGTAAGCATGATCCCTCTGCCGTGCTTTGTAAGACTCAGGTTGATCCTTCCTCCCCGGGAGGAGTACTTCACTGCATTTTCCATCAAAATGGAAACCAGACGCTCGTAGGACTTCAGATCCCCCTTAAGGGTCAGCAGGGGTGTGATGCTGCACTCCAAAGTTTTTCCCTGAGAAAAGATCAAAGCCTTGAAGGAAGAAACGACCTCCTCGGTGCTTTCGGAAACAGGGAAGTCGATCAACTGCAGGTTGCGCTCCGCCTCTTCCATCCGCGCCAACCGAACCAGATCCGTGGTCAACGCAGCCAATCGTTCACTTTGGATCTTTACCTCGTCCAGACTTTCGCTTTTCCCGTATTCCATTTCCAAAAGATCCACGTTGGCGTTGATAATGGTCAAAGGTGTTTTGATCTCGTGTCCCGCATCTGTGATAAACCGTTTCTGTTTTTCATAGCTTTCGGTAATAGGACGCACAATACGTTTCGCAAAAAAGCAAATGGCAAGCGCAGTGACGAGAAAACCGATGGTGGCGATGGTGATGCTCGTCAGTAAAAAATCGTAGCAATCGTCCAGTTTTCTGCCGTGGTCCAAAAATACGATCATGCATAAATCGCCTTCACGCTTGACCGTGTAACGATATTTCCCGATAAATCCCTTCTTCTTCTGATCGTCCAATGCGTTTTCCGCCATTTGTATAGCTTTCTCACGATCAACGGAAGCGATCTTGCTGGTTTCTACAGCGAGAACTTGCTCGTCCTTCGTAAAGCTGACGGAAAAATAGCGAGACTCATAGGGCAACTCGGGAGACATATGGGGCGGTAGACCGGGAATGCCTTGTTCGCCGCCTAAGGGGAATCTGCCATGGTGCTCCGAAAGCACGTTCAGAATTTCATCGGCGTCCTTGACCACTGTACGGTAATTCAAAAGATTCATACCCAAAAGCAACACGGTAAGCAACGCCATAATAGAGCTGAGAGACAGCAGAATAAAATTTATCCTTGCTTTTTTGATCATACGGAGCTCTCCAAGGAATACCCCGCATTACGGGTGGCCTTAATTTCAATATTCGCATTCAAAGCGGCAAGCTTTTTTCGCAGATAAGAGATGTATACCCAAACGACGTTGATCTCTGAATCACTGTCATAGCCCCAGATCTTTTCCATGAACAGCTCAGTCGAGATCAGTCTCCTGGGATTGGTTATCAGCATCTCCATCATTTGAAATTCTTTGTTCGCAAGGCGGAAGCTTCCGCTTTCGGAGGAAAGAGTAAATGTCTTGCGATCCAAGGTAATATTCCCCAACATCAGCTTGGAATCCAATTCTGCCACACTGCGAGTGATGGCACGTATCCCCGCCAACAGCTCCTTCGTAGCGAAAGGCTTGGTGAGATAATAATTGGCTCCGCTGTCCAGCCCCAAAACCTTATCGTCGATCTCCGCTTTGGCGGTCAAGATCATCACCGGAATTTTATTTCCATTCGAACGTATCGTTTTTAATACGGTGATCCCGTCCATCTTTGGCATCATGACGTCAAGAATGGCAACGTCGAAATTTCCGTTTTCCAGATAATCTAAAGCCTCTTCACCATCATATACTGCGTCGGCGGAGAAGTGGTTCTTTTCAAAGATCTTTAAAAGCGCCCTTGCCAACGAACGTTCGTCTTCTGCAAGCAGGATCCTCATTTTATTCACGTCCTTTCCATTTTATCATACCACATTTTTTATCAAATTTCAATCCATCTGATAAAAACTTAGTACATAGACATTAAATCCACATAAAATTTTTTGAGTTGATTTAAGTTTCGGGTAGTAAAATCACATCACAAATCAAGAAATCTTCCTCGAAAGGTCACCTTATGAAACTCATTCGATTTTTAGCCGTTTTGCTATGCGCAGGTCTTCTGTGCGGTTGCGAGATGTCCTCTCTTCCCGTGGGCAACGAAAGCGCAGAGCCTCCGGAAGCCGTTTCTGTTGACATGAGCTTTGCAGAGAATACCTCGGATATGTTTACCGACAGGGATCACGAAACGGAGTTCGACACCAAGGACTGCGTTCATATTCAATTATCAGGAGACACGGCAAGTTCCGATTCCTCTGCCGTGGATATCGAAGGTAGCATCATCACCTTAACGCAGGATACCTCATATTACGTTACCGGGAAGCTGAACAACGGTACCATTGTCGTAAATCCTCCCGACACCGCAAAGCTACAAATTGTTTTTGACGGCGTGCAGATCCACAGCGAGACCTCTGCCGCACTATATATTCTCTCGGGAGATAAGGTGTTTTTAACCCTTGCGGAAGGTAGTGAAAACCACCTTTCAAGCGGCGAACGCTATGAACCGATAGACGACACCGATATCGACGGCACCATCTTCTCCAAGCAAGATCTAACAATCAACGGAGAGGGAAAGCTGACCGTAGATTCTCCCGCAGGGCACGGCATAGTTTCCAAGGATGATCTGGTTCTCACAGGCGGTATTTACCAAATCACCGCCGCTTCTCACGGATTATCCGCCAATGACAGCATTCGTATTTCCGGCAGCACCTTAACCGTCAAAGCAGGCAAGGACGGCATACAAGCCGACAACGATGAGGATACCGAAAAAGGCTTTGTATATCTGGAAAGCGGCACGTATGACATCAAAGCCCAAGGCGATGGCATCAGCGCAAGCAATTACCTGCAGATCATTGGCGGCGAATACAAGATCACAGCAGGCGGGGGCGCAGGAGCGTCTGCAAGCGGCGAAAGTATGAAAGGACTCAAGGCCTCAGGTAGCATGGCACTTTCCGGCGGCACCTTCCATATTGATTCCGCAGACGACGGCGTGCATTCCAACACCTCCATCGTTGTCACCGGCGGGGAATTCACCGTTTCCACAGGCGACGACGGTTTTCATGCCGACGAGACCCTTTCCGTTACCGATGGGAAGATCCGCGTAACCAAAAGCTACGAAGGTCTGGAAGCCTTGAACATATCCATCTCCGGCGGGGATATCTCCCTTTACGCCAGCGACGACGGCCTGAATGCCGCAGGCGGTACGGATTCCAGTGGCTTTGGAGGCGGATTCGGCGGGGGAGACGGCTTTGGAGGCGGCAGACCCGGCGGTGGACGTCCCGGCGGACCCGGTGGTCAGGGCGGCCATGGGGGAGGCATGTCCGCGGGCAACGGCAGTATTCTGATCTCCGGCGGTAAGCTTTACGTCAATGCTTCCGGTGACGGGTTGGATGCCAACGGAACTCTTTCCATCACGGGTGGACAAACCACTGTCTGCGGGCCCACCCGTGGAGACACGGCTATCCTTGACTATGATTCTACCGGTTCTATTACCGGAGGAACCTTCATCGGCACAGGCGCTTCCGGAGGTATGGCTCAAACCTTCAGCAGCGCAGGACAGGGAGTTCTTGCCATCAACGTGGGAAGCCAGGCGGCAGGTGCTTCCATTCTTCTGGAGGACGCAGAGGGCAGCGTCTTATTCTCCTATGCTCCCGAGCTTTCCTTCGGTCTTGTGATCTTAAGCGCACCCGAAATGACCAAAGGGGAAAGGTACACCATCACTGTAGGCGGTCAAACTAAATCCTTCGCTGCAAGCTGATCAAATTACGGCATTCCCAATTTGCAGGGGATGCCGTTTCCTTTTTACGGAAATTGGAACATTCGTTTGCTTTTCTCTTGACAAACCCGTCGGAATGGAGTATAATAAAGTCATAATCCGAACAGAGGTTCGACCGCATGGAACAAAGATATTACGTGTGCATCGATTTGAAATCATTTTACGCATCCGTGGAATGTATAGAACGGGGGCTGGATCCCTTACATACGCATTTGATAGTAGCGGATGCATCCCGCACCGATAAGACCATCTGCCTGGCGGTTTCACCTGCATTGAAGGCGTACGGAATTCCGGGAAGGCCGCGTTTGTTTGAAGTTGCGCCCAAGGTTAAAGAAGTGAATCGCGTACGCGCATTGAATGCCCCAAACGGTGTTCTGAGCGGAACCTCTTACGATCAAAACGAGCTGGCCGCCGACCCTTCGCTCGCTTTGGATTTTATTGTCGCCACGCCTCGCATGGCGCAATATATGCATTACAGCAGCAAAATTTTTGAGATCTATCTTCGTTACGTAGCGCCGGAGGATATTTTTGCGTATTCCATAGACGAAGTTTTTATCGACGTAACACCATATCTCAATTACGGAAAATCCACACCAAGGGAGTTTGTCATGAAGCTGTTGCGGGATGTGATCAAGGAAACCGGCATTACCGCAACCGCCGGAATCGGAAGCAATCTCTATCTGGCAAAAGTGGCGATGGATATTACCGCCAAACACATTCCCGCCGATCAAGATGGTGTCCGCATTGCGCAACTGGACGAATACACGTATCGCAAAACCCTGTGGGATCACCGTCCGCTCACCGATTTCTGGCGCATCGGCGGCGGATACGCGGGCAAGCTGGAAAAATACCGTATTTTCACGATGGGGGACATTGCCATGGCATCCTTGACCGGAGCGGGGGAAGATCTTCTTTACCGACTCTTTGGTGTAAATGCAGAGCTTTTGATCGATCACGCTTGGGGATACGAGCCGTGTACCATAGAGCAGATCAAAGCGTATAAGCCCGCCACGAACAGCATCAGCTCCGGGCAGGTTCTGTCTAAGCCTTACACGTGGCAGCAAACACAGCTGATCGTAAAAGAAATGGCGGATCTCTTGGCATACGATCTTGTAGAGCGGGGCGTGGTAACCGATCAGGTAACCTTAACCATCGGTTACGATGCAGGAAACTTATCCGATCCCGTTCGTGCCGCGGCGTTCGCAGGAAGCACGGCGAAGGATCATTACGGACGCAACGTGCCCAAGCACGCCCACGGAACGGAAACCTTGGCGCAATATACCTCCTCGGGGAAACAAATCGTCGCCGCCATGACAAAGGTTTTCAACCGCGTGACAGATCCATCCCTGTTGGTTCGACGTGTTACCTTATGCGCCAATCGGATTTTGCCGGTGGAAAAAGCCCCCGTAAAGCACGAAGAGATGCAACTGGAAATGTTCTCAAATGGTGTCTCCTGCGAAGCACTCCAACAGCAAGAGCAGGACTCTGCGGAAGCAGAACGACGCTTGCAAAAGGCCGTTCTCTCCATGAAGCAAAAGTACGGGAAAAACATTCTTTTGAAAGGAATGAACTTAGAGGAAGGCGCTACTGCGCAAGAAAGAAATCGACAGATCGGAGGCCACAGAGCGTAAAGAATGAAATATAACAGCACTCTCTTAACCATCCCGCGTCCCGCTTCTCGTAAAAGGAAGCGTATGCCCCTTGAAAATCGCGCGGCGCAATTCGCCCCCTTTGCCGCCCTAACGGGCTTCGAAGCGGAAATCACAGAGGTTTGCCGCTTCACGGAGCTTCGTTTTCATCCCGCGGAGGATCTACAACAGGAATTGGAATTCAAGCTCAATCTCTTGCACAAAATCGAGCATTCGCATCCGTTTGTAACGATCCGCTATTTTCTATCGGACAATACCAAAGAAGGCGGTGCGTTTTTTG
>JAEIGA010004869.1_pt1 | contig 20661 bp, 16 predicted proteins | sample 9270691 | NCBI WGS metagenome assembly JAEIGA01 (sample SAMN17057246, study PRJNA624740) | gut metagenome | biome: biome; isolation source: fecal sample | host: Bos grunniens | place: China: Xizang | collected 2019 | reverse complement strand
TATTTTTCTTCGTTCATAAAGAACTTCCACTGGAAGAGCAGAAGGTAAAAAGCTCCACAAGTGACGCAACTGTCGGCAAAGTTAAATACAGGACTGAAGAAGATGACCTTCTCTGCTGTGCGGATTATCGGGAAGTAGAACATATCCACTACGTGTCCAAACATAAATGGCGCGTAGTCCCATATAATACCGTAGAACAGGCAGTCAATGATATTTCCTATCGCTCCTGCGGTAATCATCGTCAGACCGACTAAAGCTCCAGTGGGAGCACCTTTCTTTATCAATGATGAGATCCACCAGATAAGACCCCCACTAAGGACAATTCTTAAAAATGACAATAGGAACTTTCCAACCTTGCCGCCGAAACTCATACCAAAGGCCATACCTTCGTTTTCAACAAAACAAAGTCGGAACCACTCCCCTATCACAAAAATCTGCTCTCCAAGAGACATATTTGTCTTGACCAGGACTTTTATGACCTGGTCAATGACAATAAGGATAACGCCTAGAAGGAGCAGGGACTTGCCTCTTGAAAGTTTCATTACTTTCTTCCGAGTCTAGCAAGTTTTTCCTTTGCCTCAACTGTGAGTGTTGCGTGCGGCACAAGGCGGAGTCTCTCCTTAGGGATGAGCTTTCCAGTCTCACGGCAGATACCGTAGGTCTTGTTCTCGATACGGGCAAGTGCTGCCTCCAGATTCTGGATAAACTTATACTGACGCTGAGCCATCTGGCTGGCCTCCTCCTTAGAGAGCTGATTTGCGCCATCATCCTCTACAGTCTTGAAAGACGGAGATGTGTCCTGAATATCATTACCGTTGTTCAAGATTACCTCGCGAAGAGTCCTATATTCAGACTTTGCCTTCTCGAGCATATCAACGATAATTTCCTTAAACTCAGCAAGTTCTGCATCTGTGTAACGGGTCTTTTCAACCGGAGTTACGTTTTTGTTGAGTTCTTCCATAACAATACTACTTGGTTTTATTAACGTTAATCTTAATGTGGCCGTCTCCCCACTCCACTACCGCTGCAGTCTCTGGTGCCTCAGCCATTGCTGCGAGCTTGAGATCAAGCGTAAGTGTCTGTGCAGAAACATATTGAGAATACTCCTCAAGTGCAGAAGCAATCTCTTCAAAGATTGCACCTTCTGCAAATATAGTAGTAATAATTCTATCGGTCACCTCAAATCCACTTTCTTTTCTAAGATTCTGGATTGGGTGGATGAGCTCACGAGCTACACCCTCTCTGATGAGTTCCGGTGTCTGAACGATATCAAGAGCAAGCGTGAGGCTTCCCTCAGATGCTACAAGCCAGCCTGGCATATCCTCAGAGATAATCTCATAATCTCCCTTATTGAGCACGACATCACCACCTTCAAGAGTGAGAACATACTCATTATCAGCACGCTCGATTGCTGCAATCTGCTCCTGTGAGAGTGTTGTAAACGCTGCTGCAATCTCCTTCATCCTTTTACCATAAATCTTGCCAAGGGTCTTGAAGTTTGGCTTGATTTTCTTTGTAATGATACCGGTTGTATCCTCAAGGAACTCGATATCCTTGACATTTACCTCTGTGAGGAAAATATTCTTAACCTTGACGATGTGCTCCTGGATGCTCTCGTCAAGCACTGGAACAAGCACCTTTGCTAGCGGCTTGCGGACATTGATGCCCACCTTCTTGCGGAGTGCAAGTACCATTGACGAAGCCTTCTGAGCAAAGCTCATGCTCTCTTCAAGGTTCTTGTCAACCAACTCAATCTGCGCTGTCGGCATTATCTCATAGTGCACTGAATCTGCCTCTGGCATGAGGTTATTCCAGAGTCTCTCCATAAAGAAAGGAGCGATTGGCGCAGCGAGCAAAGCAACAGTCTTAAGAGACTCATACAGAGTCTGGTAGGCAGAGAGCTTATCCTCGTTCATACCCTCACCCCAAAGACGCTTCTTGTTGAGACGGATGTACCAGTTGCTGAGATCATCACAGACAAACTCCTGGATCAGACGACCGGCAAGCGTAATGTCATAGTCCTCATAAGCAGCGATGCAAGAGCTGATGAGTGTATTCAAGCGGCTCACGATCCAACGGTCAAAGAGCGGCCTGTGCTCATAAGGCACTGCCTCTGCGCTAGGATCAAACTTGTCAATATTTGCATAAAGCGCAAATACCGAATACGAATTATACAGAGTGCCGAAGAACTTGCGGCGCACTTCCTCAACTCCGGCCTCATCAAACTTGAGGTTATCCCAAGGCTGGGCGTTGGTGAGCATATACCAGCGAAGCGCATCAGCACCATATTTGTCAAGAATCTCAAACGGATCAACCGCATTGCCCAGGCGCTTACTCATCTTCTCGCCCTTCTTGTCAAGGACAAGACCATTGGAGATTACGCGCTTGTAGGCAGGAGTGCCTGAAACCATTGTGTGGATCGCATGAAGTGTATAGAACCAGCCACGGGTCTGATCCACGCCCTCTGCGATGAAATCTGCAGTGCAGCCAAATCCGCTCTTGTCCTTGCCACGAAGGCCTTCCTGAGCATAAGGCATCGCACCTGAGTCAAACCATACGTCGATGAGATCGCTCTCTCTTGTCATCTTCTTGCCGCTTGGGCTGACAAGGAAGATCTCATCTACATATGGACGATGGAGATCAATCTTCTCGTAGTTCTCCACGCTCATATCTTCGAGCTGGAAGCCGGCTTCCTTAAACGGATTAACCGCCATAACGCCTGCCTCAACAGCCTTCTCAATCTCGTTATAAAGCTCTGCTACCGAACCGATGCAGATTTCTTCCTTACCATCCTCTGTGCGCCAGATTGGAAGCGGAGTACCCCAATATCTGCTTCGGCTGAGGTTCCAATCCTGAATATTCTCAAGCCATTTGCCGAAACGGCCGGTTCCTGTAGATTCAGGCTTCCAAGTAATCTGCTCGTTGAGCGCCATCATCTGCTCGCGCACGGCAGTTGTCTTGATAAACCAGCTGTTGAGCGGATAGTAGAGCACTGGCTTATCTGTGCGCCAGCAATGTGGATAGTTATGGACGTGCTTCTCAATCTTAAACACTTTGCCTTGCTGCTTCATCATCACGCAAAGGTCAACGTCAAGAGTAGGAGCGTCCGCAGGAAGCTCGCTATCGTAGGCGTTCTTTACATAACGGCCTGCCCACTGAGCATAATCTTCTGATACGCGCTCTGCAACATATTCAGGGTCAAGATCCTCGATGCGGAAGAAACGTCCCTGGAGGTCAACCTGAGCCTGAGGATTGCCATCGCGGTCGATAGGCATGATGCCAGGCACGCCAGCTGCTCTTGCGACGCGGGCATCATCAGCACCAAATGTAGGTGCGATGTGCACGATACCTGTACCATCCTCAGTAGAAACATAGTCACCCTCGATTACTCGGAAGGCGCCCTCATCCGGACGGAACCAAGGAATGAGCTGCTCATATTCAAGTCCGACAAGCTCACTTCCCTTCATAACCTCCGGAAGAACCTCGTGAGGAATCTTCTCTGTGAAGATGCTGGAAACAAGCTCCTTGGCAACGATATATGTACCAGGCTCCTGAGTATATGGATTATCAGCTTTAACTTTTACATAATCAATCTTAGAACCCACACAAAGCGCTGTGTTTGAAGGCAATGTCCAAGGTGTTGTTGTCCAAGCGAGGATATAAAGTCCTTCTTCGCCCTTTACCTTAAACTGGGCCACGCAGGTGGTATCCTTGACATCACGATAGCAACCAGGCTGGTTGAGCTCGTGACTACTCAAACCTGTACCCGCTGCAGGCGAGTATGGCTGGATAGACTTACCCTTATAGAGCAAACCCTTTGAGTGGATGTCCTTGAGAAGATACCAGAGTGTCTCAATATAACGGTTATCGTAGGTAATATACGGATCATCCATATCCACCCAATAGCCGATGCGCTCTGTGAGATTTCTCCACTCAGCGGTATACTTCATCACTTCCTCGCGGCAAGTCTTGTTATACTCTGCAACGCTGATTTTTGAACCAATATCTTCCTTTGTGATGCCGAGTTTCTTCTCAACACCAAGTTCTACAGGAAGACCGTGGGTATCCCAACCTGCACGACGGCAGACTTTATATCCAGTCTGTGTCTTATATCTACATACCGCATCCTTGATTGAGCGAGCCATCACGTGGTGGATACCAGGCATACCATTGGCTGAAGGTGGTCCTTCAAAAAAAATGAATTCAGGTGCACCTTCCCTCAATGCAAGGGACTTCTCAAAAGCAGATTTATTTTTCCAATCCTGGAGGACCTCAGCAGAGATGCCCACAAGATCAAGAGAGTTATACTCTTTGAATGTCATATTTTTTACTAATTTTGTAATCTGCAAATTTAATTAATTCTGCTTACTAAAACAAAAACGATATGGCCATTATTGACATTATTCTCCTTATCTGCTTCATTCCAGGTATAGTATCTGGCTTGACAAAAGGATTTGTCAGAGAAGTAATTGAAACCATCGCTATCTTGATTGGCGCCTGGGCAGCATTTCATTTCTCATCGTCATTCAGCACCTGGATCTCAGAGTCCATCAACATGGACCCTAAGCTACTTCAGATACTTTCCTTTGTACTCATAGTTGTCATCATCACACTGCTTCTCAAGGTACTGGGTTCTCTCGTCACTAAACTCCTCAAAGCCATCACTTTAGGCTGGCTAAACAGCCTTCTTGGCCTGGTGTTTGGTATCATCAAGGTCGGCCTCATCCTTGGCATCCTGATTATGATTTTTGAGAGTCTCAACAGCCAGTTTGATCTGCTCAAGAATGGAGCCCTTGACAATGCTGTTGTGTACAACAAGATCAAGGACATCTCTCAGCAGATATTCCCATATTTCAAATCTTTTATCAGCGGACTCAATGTCTAAGATAGTACTCATAGAGAGCTCTACAGCTCTATGTTCTGTGGCTCTCGCCATAGATGGCAAATGCACAGCATACAGACAAAGCGACGCTCCTCGTGCACACGCCAGCCTCACCGCTCCGTTTGTGAGCGAAGTGCTTGAAGAAGCCGGCCTTAAAATCAAGGATTGTGACGCAGTAGCTTTGAGCTCCGGCCCCGGTTCATATACCGGCTTGAGGGTAGGATCTTCCACTGCCAAGGGTTTGTGCTTTGCGTGCGGGCTGCCACTCATCTCTGTGAGCACGCTCGAAGTGCTTGTACACCAAGCGATTGACGCCGGTGCCGCAGAGGGATGCAGCTATATCGTGCCGATGATTGATGCGCGCAGAATGGAGGTTTACAGCTGCATATATTCGCCTTCAGGCGAGAAGCTCAGCGAGGTGGAAGCAGTGATTGTCCAGGAGGATAGTTATGCCGAGCAGCTTGCTCAGGGCAAAGTGCTTTTTGTGGGCGATGGCGCTGACAAATGCAGACCGGTATTGACAAGCGACAACGCATTGTTTATGCAGACCGAGCCCAAGGCTTCGGCAATGGCCGGCCTGGCACAAAACGCCTATGAGCAGCAGAGGTTTGAAAACTGCGCATATTTTGAACCTTTTTATCTCAAACAATTTACTCCGACAGTGAGCAAGAAAAACAACTTGTTCTAGTAGAGTTTGGAGTTTTAAGGATTATTTGCGAACTTGCGGTATGGAGTTTTTGGTGGTCATATTGATGTTTGCTCTGCCGGTTGCGATGGCGATTCGCGACAGCAGGAAACGCGCGCAATCTGGCACTCCGCAAGTCAAATCCGAGCCCATCGATCGCGAGGCAAAGTTTGAATATGAGATTCAGCAGGAGCAGGATTTCGGCACACCGCTAGAATATATCTTCGAGCAAGAGAAAAGTGAGCCTCAGACTCCGGTGGAGGCACCTAAGGCCATCCGCAAGGCCGCGCCTAAAGCAAAGAAAGAAGACGCTGAAAAAGAGCAATTTAGCGACAGATTGACGGAAGCCCAGAAACTGGTGATTTACTCCGAAATCATGAAGCCAAAATTTGATAAATAAACTAATTTTACTACCTTTGTAAAACAACATTTGAGGGTTCTGCCGTGATTGTGGCAGGACTCCTTTTTAATTAACTAAAGATAACTATGGCAGAAGTTCATTTAATGAGTCAAGAAGGTCTCGACAACCTCAAGAAGGAGCTACAGGAAGCTATCGCACAGCGTCCTGCAATGTCTGCAGCTATTGCAGAGGCTCGCGAGAAGGGAGACCTTTCAGAGAATGCTGAATATGAGTCAGCACGTGAGGCGCAGGGACTACTTGAGCTCAAGATCGCAAAACTCCAGAATAAAATCATCAACGCTAAGGTTCTGGATTCATCACAGCTCAATACAGATAAGGTTCAGATGCTTAACACAGTAAAGGTTGAAAACCTCAACAATAAAAGAATAATGGAGTTTACTATCGTGGGTGAGTCTGAGGCAGATTTCTCAAAAGGAAAGCTGGCTTCTACTGCTCCTATCGCCAAGGCTCTTCTCGGACACAGCAAAGGCGAGATTGTAGACGCTCATGTTCCTAGCGGTGTGATTAAGTTCAAGATTCTAGACATTACATTCTAATGGCTACCATTTTTACAAAAATCGCTAACGGGGAAATCCCTTCATACAAGGTTGCAGAGAGTGAAGACTTCTATGCTTTCCTTGACATCAGTCCGCTCACAGCAGGTCACACTCTGGTGATTCCTAAGAAGGTAGAGGACGATTATATCTTCTCTCTTGACAATGAGATCTACGAGGGACTTTGGGCCTTTGCACGCAAGGTAGCACTTGCAGTCAAGGCTGCCGTTCCTTGCAAGAGAGTTGGTGTAGCTGTACTTGGCATGGAGGTTCCACATACTCACATCCACCTTGTGCCGATGCAGAGCGAAGGAGATATGGATTTCCGCAAGACACGCCCAGAGATTTCAAAACAGCAAATGGCTGACATTGCAGCCGCAATATTAACAGAATATGAACGCTTATAAAGCATTTTTTTCAGCCCTCGCACTTTCAGTACTGGGGCTGACTTCTTGTAGCCATCAGGCTCAGATCAACGGAACATTTGTAGACGGCGCAGATCAGGAGATTATCGTCCGTCAACTAGATGTCAACAAGTACAACACTTTGGATACCATCAAGACTTCTGCAGACGGCAAGTTCAAATACAGCCTTGACGTGCAGAAAGGTGAGCCTGAGTTTATCTACCTCTTTGCCGGTGAAAATAGAATCGCAGCTCTCCTGCTTGAGAACGGAGAGAAAGTATCTGTAACCACCAATGCTCTCGGCGATTACAACGTAGAAGGTTCAGAGGGTTCAGCCAAGCTTGCGGTTGTTGACAAGGCCTATACTCAGTTTGTCAAGGATATTCTTGCTGCCGGAGAGGATAGCAAGGCTGTCAGCAAACTGTATATCGATCACTACAGAGCATCTGTGAAATATGTGATGGAGAATCCATTCTCTCTCACTGTAATCCCAGTCCTCTACGAGAATCTTGGTCAGCAGACTCCTATCTTCGGACAAGCTACTGACGCTCTCTTCTTTAGAAAGGCTGCTGACTCTTTGAAGACTGTATATCCTGATTCAAGATATGTTAAAGCTCTTGATAAGGAGGCAGCACGCAGAGAGCAGATCCTGGAGATCGAGACTCAGATCAGAAATGCGCAGGAGGCTTCTTTCCCAGAGATTAATCTTCCTGATATCAATGGCGAGCGCAAGTCTCTCACAGCTCTTGAAAATAAAGCTATCATCCTTCACTTCTGGGATGCTTCTGATGCAGCACAGAAGATGCTCAACCTTGAGGTTCTTCTCCCACTTTATAATAGCTATGCACAGAAGGGCCTTGAGATTTATTCAGTGTGCGTATCTCCGGATAAGGCACAGTGGGGATCTGTTGTAAAGTCTCAGAAACTCCCTTGGATCAATGTAAATGATGGTAAAGGCGCTATTTCTGCAGTATCATCTTACAATCTTGCATCACTTCCTACTTCTATCCTCATCATAAACGGTGAGATGAGTCAGGCACAGATCAACAGCGAGAGCGATCTCAAGAGAGAGCTCAACAAGGTATTGAGATAATTTTTATTTCACATATATAAAAAACGAAAGCTGGCCATTTCTGGTCAGCTTTCTTTGCGCGTAGTATTTAATAAATAATATTAAAGTTCATTAAGGTCAGCTACAAGCTCGTCCTTACGTCCCACGATAATGTCCTGATAGTTTCTCAGACCAGTACCTGCAGGAATCAGGTGACCACAAATGACGTTCTCCTTAAGACCCTCGAGGAAGTCAACTCTACCACGGATTGCGGCTTCGCTGAGCACCTTGGTTGTCTCCTGGAATGAAGCTGCGGAGATGAAGCTGTCTGTCTTGAGAGCAGCACGAGTGATACCCTGAAGAATGAGTTTTGCTGTTGCTGGCTGAGTTGGGCGTGCAACCAAGAGGTCGAGACCCTGTCTGCCGAGTGAAGCATTCTCACTACGCATCTCCCTAGCATCGATAATATCACCAGGCTGATACTTCTCAGAACCACCAGCGCTGAGGACAATGAACTTGCCGAAGATGCGGGCATTGGTATCAATAAATCTCCACTTATCTACCATCTCCTCATTGAGGAACTCTGTATCACCTGGGTTAGTGATCTCAACCTTGCGCATCATCTGACGAACGATGATCTCAAAGTGCTTGTCGTTGATCTTCACACCCTGGAGGCGGTACACAGCCTGAACCTCGTTTACGATATACTCCTGAGCCTTTACAGGACCGAGGATATTGAGGATATCACAAGGAGAGATACCACCGTCAGAGATAGGGCTACCAGCCTTCACATAGTCATTTTCCTGAACAAGAATCTGCTTAGTGAGTGGCACAAGATAATGCTTCTCAACACCTGAAGAGTTGCGAACCACAATCTCACGGTTACCTCTCTTGATCTTACCCATAATAACCTCACCATTGATCTCAGAAAGGATTGCAGGGCTAGATGGGTTACGTGCCTCGAAGAGCTCAGTAACTCGTGGAAGACCACCAGTGATATCGCTGGCCTTACCGATCGCACGAGGAATCTTCATGATCACGTCACCGGTCTTAACCATATCTCCGCTTTCTGCCATCACGTGGGCACCCACAGGAAGGTTAATGAGCTTGAGTGTATTGCCAGCCTCATCAACGATGTGCATTGAAGGAGCCTTTGTCTTGTCCTTGCTCTCGATGATGACCTTATCTGTGCTCATAGAGAACTCATCGAGGTTTTCCTTCTGGTAAGTTACACCCTCAATCATATTCTCAAAGCGCACGATACCGGCAGCTTCGACGATAGTAGTAGCGTTGTAGGCATCCCAGTTACAGATGAGGTCACCCTTGACAACCTTCTCACCATCCTTCTTGTAAAGAGTTGCTCCGTAAGGAACATCATACTGTGAGTAGGTGATACCGGTGTTCTCGTCAACGATGCGAAGCTCAGTCATACGGCTGACAACTACGTCCTCAATGCGGCCGTCCTCTGTCACACGCTCAATTGTACGGAGCTCCTCATACTTAAGGATACCATTGTATTTAGACTCGATTGATGAGTCAGCAGCAGATGATGAAGCTGTACCACCGACGTGGAATGTACGGAGCGTAAGCTGAGTACCAGGCTCACCGATTGACTGTGCTGCGATCACACCTACAACCTCACCCTTCTCTGCCATGCGGCTTGTAGCAAGGTTACGTCCATAACATTTTGCACACACACCCTTGCGGCTCTCACAAGTGAGCACTGAGCGGATTTCTACCTGCTCGATTGGGAGAGAATCGATGAGTTCAGCTTCTGCCTCTCTTATTTCCTCACCAGCCTTGATAATGAGCTCGTTGGTGATTGGGTTGAAAATATCATGTACTGAGGTACGACCGAGAATTCTCTCACCGAGAGATTCAACAACCTCGTCTTTATTCTTAATAGCTGTTGCGATAAGACCACGGAGAGTACCACAATCCTCTTCTGTGATGATCACATCGTGTGATACATCCACAAGACGTCTTGTGAGGTAACCTGCATCGGCAGTCTTGAGCGCAGTATCCGCAAGACCCTTACGTGCACCGTGGGTTGAGATGAAGTACTCGAGCACTGACATACCCTCCTTAAGGTTGGATACGATAGGGTTCTCGATGATATCACCACCTGTAGCACCGGCCTTCTGAGGCTTAGCCATCAAACCACGCATACCGCAGAGCTGCTTAATCTGTGTAGTAGAACCACGAGCACCAGAATCAAGCATCATAAATACAGGATTGAAGCCCTGCTGATCCTCTGAAATCTGCTTAGTCACGATCTTGGTAAGTCTGTTATCCACAGCTGACCAGAGGTCGATAACCTTATTATAACGCTCGTTGTTGGTAATGAAACCGTTCTCAAAGTCGTCGCGGATGCCTGCAACCTTATCGTAGGCCTCATTGACGAGCTCAAGTTTCTCCTCTGGAACAATAACATCACCGAGGTTAAATGAAATACCAGCATGGAACGCCTGATAGTAACCGAGGTTCTTGATATCATCAAGGAACTTAGCTGTACGAGTTACACCTGTATGCTTGATTACATTTGTAATGATGTTTCGGAGAGATTTCTTTCCGAGCACAGTATTTACATATGGAACCTCTTCTGGAACATACTGGTTAACAATGATACGGCCAGCGGTTGTCTTAACCATCTGTACTCCCTTTGAAAGGTCGTTCTTATCTACAGGGATGCGCACATTGATTTCTGCGTGCATTTCAATAGCCTTCTCATTGAATGCTACGATAACCTCCTCTGGAGAATAGAAGCTCTTACCCTCACCCTTTGCACCTGGACGTACTTTAGTGATATAGTAAAGACCAAGCACCATATCCTGTGAAGGGACAGTGATAGGAGCACCGTTTGCTGGATTCAAGATATTGTGAGAGCCAAGCATAAGGAGCTGGGCCTCCATAATTGCTGCATTGCCGAGTGGAAGATGCACAGCCATCTGGTCACCGTCGAAGTCCGCGTTGAACGCAGTACAAGCGAGTGGGTGGAGCTGGATAGCCTTACCCTCGATCATTCGAGGCTGGAACGCCTGAATACCGAGTCTGTGAAGGGTAGGTGCACGGTTGAGGAGCACTGGATGACCCTTCATTACATTTTCAAGGATATCCCAAATAACTGCATCCTTGCGATCAACAATCTTCTTTGCAGACTTAACAGTCTTTACGATGCCGCGCTCGATGAGCTTGCGGATGATAAATGGCTTGTAAAGCTCTGCTGCCATGAATTTTGGAAGACCGCACTCATGCATATTGAGCTCAGGACCAACGACGATAACTGAACGTGCAGAATAGTCAACACGCTTACCGAGGAGGTTCTGACGGAAACGTCCCTGCTTACCCTTGAGGGAATCAGAAAGACTCTTGAGAGCTCTGTTTGACTCGCTCTTGACAGCTGATGATTTCTTTGAGTTGTCAAAGAGTGAATCCACAGCCTCCTGAAGCATACGCTTCTCGTTACGGAGGATCACCTCTGGAGCCTTGATCTCAATGAGTCTCTTGAGACGATTATTACGGATAATTACTCTACGGTAAAGGTCGTTGAGATCTGAGGTTGCAAAGCGACCACCATCAAGTGGAACGAGCGGACGAAGATCTGGTGGAATCACAGGAACCACCTTCAGTACCATCCACTCTGGACGGTTTACACCCTTAGACTCCTGGAACCACTTAACCACCTGAAGTCTCTTGAGAAGCTCTGCCTTTCTCTGCTGAGAAGTCTCAGTGAGCATTCTCTGACGGAGCTCTGCGCCAAGCGCCTCTACGTCAATCTCTTTGAGAAGGTCATAGATACCCTCAGCACCCATCTTAGCGACAAATTTATCTGGGTCTGAATCAGGAAGGTTGTAGTTTCCAGGGATGCGAGCGAGTACGTCAAGATACTCATCCTCTGAGAGGAGAGTCATCTTCTCTACATCACTTGCACCACTTCTGATAACGATATACTTCTCATAATAGATTACAGACTCAAGCTTCTTGGCTGGAAGGCCAAGGAGAGCCGAAATCTTATTAGGAGCTGATTTGAAATACCAAATATGAGCTACAGGTACAGTGAGAGTAATGTGACCCATTCTCTCACGACGTACCTTCTTCTCTGTTACCTCAACGTTACATCTGTCGCAGACGATACCGCGGTAGCGTATTCTCTTATACTTTCCGCAATAGCACTCGTAGTCCTTTGTTGGACCGAAAATCTTCTCACAGAAGAGACCGTCTCTCTCAGGCTTGTATGTTCTGTAGTTTACAGTCTCTGGCTTGAGGACCTCACCACACGAGCGTGCAGTAATATCCTCAGGAGAAGCAAGTGAGATGCTTATCGACTGGAAATTGATTTTTGCTTTGTTGTCTTTATTATTGAAAGTAGGCATATTACTATACGTTCAAATAATTAATCCAGTGTAACTTTGAGACCAAGTCCACGAAGCTCGTGGAGGAGCACATTGAGTGATTCTGGGATACCCGCAGCTGGGATAGGATCACCCTTAACAATAGCCTCGTAGGTCTTAGATCTACCAACCACATCGTCTGACTTGACAGTGAGGATCTCCTGAAGTGCATTAGCTGCACCGAAGGCCTCAAGAGCCCAAACCTCCATCTCACCAAATCTCTGACCACCAAACTGCGACTTACCACCAAGTGGCTGCTGAGTGATGAGAGAGTATGGTCCGATAGAACGTGCGTGCATCTTGTCGTCAACCATGTGACCAAGCTTGATCATATAGATTACACCTACAGTTGCTGGCTGATCAAAGTAATCACCTGTACCACCATCACGGAGGCGAGTTCTACCATACATAGGAACGCCGGCCTTGTCTGTGTATTCACAAATCTCCTTGATGCTTGCACCGTCAAAGATTGGAGTACTGAACTTGACACCAAGTTCTGAACCTGCCCAACCAAGAACAGTCTCATAAATCTGACCAAGGTTCATACGTGAAGGCACACCAAGTGGGTTGAGCACGATATCCACTGGAGTTCCATCCTCAAGGAATGGCATATCCTCTCTGCGGACGATCTTTGCTACGATACCCTTGTTACCGTGGCGACCTGCCATCTTATCTCCGACAGTGATCTTACGCTTCTTGGCAATGTAAACCTTTGCGATCTGCATTACGCCATTTGGAAGCTCATCACCAATCTTGATCTTATCCATCTCTCTCTTGCAGATAGCCTGCTCGTTCTTGAGAGCGATGCAATAGTTGTTGATGAGTTCACGGATGAGGATGTTGGCATCCTTATCAGTTGTCCACTTGTTGGAGTTGATGTTTGTATAATCAATACTCTTGAGGGTTTCTGGGCTGATAGCCTTGTCTTTTGCGACAATCTCAACACCATAGAGGTCAGTAATACCTGCACTCTTCTTACCCTTAGTGAGTACGACGATCTTATCATAGAAGTCTGAGAAGAGCTTCTCTGCCTTGCGGTCATATTCAGCCTGACGCATATCAAGGCGGCTCTTCTGTGCATCCTTGTTAACACCCTTCTTACCTGCTTCCTTAGCAAGCTTAGTATAGAGCGCAGTCTTGATGACTGTACCACTAAGTGAAGGATTGGCCTTGAGAGATGCATCCTTAACATCACCTGCCTTGTCACCGAAGATAGCCTTGAGGAGCTTCTCTTCTGGTGAAGGATCGCTCTCACCCTTAGGGGTAATCTTACCGATCATGATATCACCTGGCTCGATGTGTGCACCGATGCGGACGATACCGTTCTCGCTGAGATTCTTTGTTGCATCTTCGCTAACGTTTGGAATATCGGCAGTGAGCTCTTCCATACCACGCTTAGTGTCGCGCACCTCAGTGAGGTATTCGTCAACGTGTACAGAAGTAAGGATATCCCACTTAACCATATCCTCAGAAAGCACGATCGCATCCTCGTAGTTGTAACCCTTCCAAGGCATGAATGCTACCTTGAGGTTACGTCCAAGAGCAAGCTCTCCATTCTGGGTTGCATATCCCTGAGTAAGAACCTGTCCCTTCTGAACCTTATCACCCTTTCTAACGATAGGAGTGAGTGTAACAGTTGTGCTCTGGTTTGTTCTACGATAGATAGGAAGCTTATATGTTGTCTCCTCTGGAGCAAAGCTTACAAACTTCTCGTCGTCTGTGCGCTCATACTTAACGCGGATTTCGTTGGCATCCACATATGTGATCTCACCAGCGCCCTCGGCAACAAACTGAGTACGAGAGTCATGACAAGCTCTCTGCTCAAGTCCTGTACCTACGATTGGAGATTCTGGTCTGAGAAGTGGAACTGCCTGGCGCATCATGTTGGCTCCCATCAAAGCTCGGTGAGCATCATCATGCTCGAGGAATGGGATAAGAGATGCAGCCACAGATGCCATCTGGTTAGGAGCAACATCCATATAATCAACCTGCTCCTTAGTCACAACTGGGAAGTCAGCCTCAAGACGGCACTGGATGCGCTCGTCGAGAATTGTACCATCATCTGCAATGTTAACATTTGCAAGTGATACATATTTAGATTCTTCCTCCTCAGCGCTCATATAGTGGCAGCCTGAAGTCTGGAGGTCAACCTTTCCTTCCTTGACATCACGATATGGAGTCTCGATAAAACCGAGATCGTTGATACGTGCGTACACGCAAAGTGATGAGATAAGACCGATGTTAGGACCTTCCGGAGACTCAATAGGACAAAGACGTCCATAGTGAGTGTAGTGCACGTCTCGAACCTCGAAACCTGCTCTATCACGACTAAGACCGCCAGGACCGAGTGCAGAGAGACGTCTCTTATGTGTAATCTCGGCAAGAGGGTTGGTCTGATCCATGAACTGTGACAACTGGCTTGTTCCGAAGAAAGAGTTGATCACAGAAGAAAGAGTCTTCGCATTGATGAGGTCAATAGGATTGAACTGCTCGCTATCACGCACGTTCATTCTCTCACGGATGGTACGTGCCATACGAGAGAGACCAACGCTGAACTGGTTAGCAAGCTGCTCGCCCACAGTGCGGACTCTACGGTTTGAGAGGTGATCAATATCATCCACGGTAGCTCTAGAGTTGATGAGCTGGATGAGGTACTTGATAATCTCAATAATATCAGTGTTGGTGAGCACGCGGATCTCTGGGTCAATCGCAAGACTGAGCTTCTTGTTGAGACGGTAGCGGCCCACGTTTCCGAGGTCATATCTCTTGTCTGAGAAGAAGAGTTTGTCAATCACATCTCTTGCTGTGCTCTCATCAGGTGGTTCTGAATTACGGAGCTGCTTGTAGATATAGTTAACTGCTTCTATCTCAGTATTTGTAGGATCCTTCTGGAGTGTGTTGAAGATGATGGTATACTCGTTTGAGTTAGCCTCATCTTTCTGAAGAAGAATAGTCTTCTCATCTGTATCGAGAATAGCCTCAATTGTATCATCATCAAGGAATTCGCCTCTCTTAACGATGATCTCGATTCTCTCAACAGGAGTTACTTCACCTGTATCCTCATCGATAAAGTCCTCAAACTTGGTTCTAAGCACGTTGTTAGCGAGCTTGCGACCCTTGTTCTTCTCAAGACTTTCTGCTGTTACCGGTACCTCATCAGCAAGATCAAAGATGTCGATGATATCCTTATCTGCAGTGAAACCGATCGCACGGAGAAGGGTTGTTACAGGCAATTTCTTTTTACGATCGATGTATGCATACATCACATTGTTGATGTCTGTTGCAAACTCGATCCATGATCCCTTAAACGGAATGATACGAGCTGAATAGAGCTTAGTACCATTGGCGTGCATGCTCTGGTCAAAGAAAACACCAGGAGAACGATGCAACTGGGATACGATAATTCTCTCGGAACCATTAATCACAAAGGTTCCGCCAGGTGTCATATATGGGATATTACCCAAATATACATCCTGCACTTTAGTGTCAAAATCCTCATGCTCAGGATCTGTGCATGATAGACGGAGTTTAGCCTTAAGTGGGACATTGTATGTCAGGCCTCTCTCAAGACACTCTTCGATTGAGTACTGTGGTGGGTCTATAAAGTAATCGACAAACTCGAGCTTATAGTTATTCCTTGTATCCTCAATCGGAAAGATCTCCTGGAATACGCGGAAAAGACCTTCATTCTTTCTGTTCTCAGGTGTTGTCTCCAGCTGGAAGAAGTCTCTAAACGACTTCAGCTGCACCTCAAGAAGGTCTGGGTACTCCAGAATTTTGGATGTAGCAAAATTTATGCGCTTATTGGTGGTATTATTTGACATATTCTGCCTTTGGAAATAGAGAAAAATTAAATACGGAAAAAAGGTTTAGAGCCTATTATCCCCGGCTCTAAACCTGTTTGTTCCCCTAAGCAGGGAGAGGGAAATTACTTAATCTCAACCTCTGCACCGGCCTCCTCAAGAGCTGCCTTGAGAGCCTCAGCCTCTGCCTTAGAAATCTTCTCCTTAACAGTTGCAGGAGCACCGTCAACCATATCCTTAGCCTCTTTAAGACCGAGACCGAGCTCTGACTTAACGACCTTGATAACGTTGAGCTTAGCCTGACCAGCTGACTTGAGGATTACATCAAACTCAGTCTGCTCTGCCTCAGCGGCGCCGCTACCAGCACCGTCAGCTGCTACAACTACTGCTGCAGCTGCAGGCTCAATACCATACTCATCCTTAAGGATCTGTGCGAGTTCCTGAACATCTTTTACAGAAAGCGATACGAGCTGTTCTGCAAGGGCTTTAACATCTGCCATAATTTTATAAATTTTTAATTGTTAATAATTCTTATTCTGCTACTGGTGCCTCTGGCTCAGCTGCTGGAGCTTCCTCTACTGCTGGAGCCTCTACTGTAGCTGGTTTTGCAGAACCGATGATCTCGTCTTCTGCCTTACCTTCTGATGCGTTTTCAAGAGCTGAAACGAGGTTGCGGATAGGGCTCTGGAGGAGACCAATGATATCTCCAATGAGTTCCTCTCTTGTCTTGATAGCTGCGAGCTGATCAAGCTTATCCTCACCGATGAAAACACAATCCTGAACGTATGCACCCTTTACAACTGGCTTAGTAAAGCCGTCCTTCTGAAGCTTCTTGATGAGCTTAGCTGGAGCTGCAGGTGTATTGGTATACATGATTGCAGTATTGCCTACAAGGGTATCAGCAAGAGCTTTAACCTCCTCGCCTTCGATGCCCTTAAGAGCAATTGCGAAAAGTGTATTCTTAACTACTGTAAGAACTACATCATTATTGAAGCACTCTCTGCGGAGTTTGCTTGTCTGTCCAGCATTCAATCCAGCGATATCAGTAATGTAGAAATTAGGATACTGCTGAAGAAGAGCTGAGATGTTTTCAATAATCTGACCTTTAACTTCTTTTCTCATAATATTGAATTTTTACTCAGCACCGTTGAGGAATGCCTTAAGATTAACTTTAACACCTGGGCTCATAGTTGAACACATAGCTGCGCTCTTCATATAAGTACCCTTAAGAGATGATGGTTTGAGTTTAGCAATAGCGTTGAGAACCTCAGCTGCGTTGTCGCAAAGCTGCTCTGCGCTAAATGAAACCTTACCGATAGCTGTATGGATAATACCAGTCTTGTCAACCTTAAAGTCGATCTTACCAGCCTTTGAAGCCTTAACAGCAGCTCCAACCTCCATAGTTACAGTGCCTGTCTTAGGGTTTGGCATGAGGCCACGTGGTCCGAGGATCTTACCAAGGGCACCAACCTTTGCCATTACTGAAGGAGTACAGATAATTACATCAACATCTGTCCAACCACCCTTAATTTTCTCGATGTACTCATCGAGACCTACGTAGTCTGCACCTGCCTCCTTTGCCTCTGTCTCCTTATCTGGAGTACAAAGAACGAGGACTCTGACAACCTTACCTGTTCCGTGAGGAAGTGTAACGACACCACGGATCATCTGGTTAGCCTTACGTGGATCCACGCCAAGGTTAGCAGAAATCTCAACAGTTGCGTCAAACTTAGTGTAAGTGATATCCTTTACTACCTGACACGCCTCTGCGAGTGTGTACAGTTTGTGAGAATCATACTTCTCAGCGACTGCTTTCTGATTTTTTGTCATTTTACTCATAATGCGTGTAGATTTTAAAGATTCTCAGGGAATTCACCTTCAACAGTGATACCCATACTTCTTGCTGTACCTGCTACCATACGCATAGCTGATGCGATAGTAAAGCAGTTGAGGTCCGGCATCTTACCCTCAGCGATTGCCTTCACCTGATCCCAAGTGATAGAAGCAACCTTCTTACGGTTAGGCTCACCTGAAGCAGAAGTGATCTTTGCTGCTTCTTTGAGTGATACCGCTACTGGTGGTTGCTTAACCTGAAAGGTAAATGACTTGTCAGAATAGACTGTGATAACTACAGGGAGGATCTTACCTGCCTGAGCCTGCGTAGCTGCATTGAAAGCCTTGCAGAAGTCCATAATGTTCAAGCCTTTGGAACCGAGAGCCGGTCCTACCGGAGGTGCTGGATTGGCAGCTCCACCTTTGATTTGGAGCTTAATAAATCCGGTAACTTCTTTTGCCATAATTTACGTTATTCTTTAGTTACTTGTGTAAAGCTGAGCTCAACCTGAGTTTTTCTTCCGAAAATCTCAACTATTACTTTAATCTTACTTCTGTCTTCGAGGATCTCATCCACTGTGCCACTGAATCCACTGAATGGACCATCTGTGATGCGTACTGATTCACCAAGCTCGTAATTTACGAATGTCTCAGCAGCATTGTCAATGTTCTCATCCTGGGTTCCGAGAATTCTCTGTACTTCCTCCTCACGGATTGGAACAGGTACTCTCTCGAACTGGGTTCCATTGGTAGTCTTCTTTTCGGTAAGGAAGCCAGACATACCTGGCACGAGATTGCGAATAATATTCTCAAGTTTAGCGCTAAGTTCCGCCTGAATCAGTACATAACCAGGAAAAAGCAGTTTGTCAACCGCCTTTCTTTTACCATTCTTGGTAACTATTTCCTTTTTAACTGGTACGAGAACCTGTGCTACCTGGTCTTGAAGTCCGCTTCTCTCGATTTCCTTCTCGAGATACTCTTTGGCTTTCTTCTCCTTACTTCCTGCTGTACGCAGAACATACCATTTCATTTCACCCATAAAAGATTGAAAATTACAATGTGTAAATTCCGGACATAAGATTTTGGAAAGCGAAGTCGATAACCCAAAGCAAAGCGGCTAAGAGGACAGTAGTAACAATGACCAAAATGGCAGAGCTCTGAAGCTTCTCCCAAGTAGGCCAAGTTGTCTTCTTGGTCAACTCTACGAAAGACTCTTTGCAGTAATTGATAAACTTTCTCATCTTTACATTTAATGGATGTCACACATAGTGGAAGCGAAGAAGTGAGACATCTGTTAAACAATTACCAAATCGTAACCTTTGATATTTTGCAGGGGAAGCAGGAATCGAACCCACATAGACGGTTTTGGAGACCGCTGAACTACCATTGTTCTATTCCCCTAAAAATGGCGGGACTCTTATGAATCCCGCCTATGGGATTTATGAAAGGATCTTAGTAACCTGACCTGCACCTACTGTGCGACCACCCTCACGGATAGCGAAACGAAGACCTTCGTTAAGAGCTACTGGAGTGATGAGGTTTACATTGATCTCAACGTTATCGCCTGGCATAACCATCTCAACACCCTCTGGGAGAGAAATCTCACCAGTCACGTCAAGTGTACGGATGAAGAACTGAGGACGATACTTGTTGTGGAATGGAGTGTGACGACCACCCTCTTCTTTCTTGAGCACATAGATCTGGCCAAGGAAGTGAGTATGAGGAGTGATAGAACCTGGCTTAGCGATAACCTCACCACGTCTAACTTCCTTCTTGTCGATACCACGGAGGAGGAGACCTACGTTGTCACCAGCCTCACCCTGATCGAGGAGCTTGCGGAACATCTCAACACCAGTAACAACTGTGTTCTTTGCCTTGTCGTTGAAACCAACGATCTCAGCAGCGTCACCAACGTGGATAGTACCAGTCTCGATACGACCTGTAACTACAGTACCACGACCTGTGATTGAGAATACGTCCTCGATTGGCATAAGGAATGGCTTCTCGTTCTCACGAACTGGAAGTGGAATATACTCGTCAACAGCAGCCATAAGCTCAACTACCTTCTCTACCCAAGTAGCCTCTCCGTTGAGAGCACCAAGAGCAGAACCGCGGATAACTGGAGCGTTGTCACCGTCGAAATCATACTTGCTAAGAAGATCGCGAACCTCCATCTCAACGAGATCAAGCATTTCCTCATCCTCTACAAGGTCAACCTTGTTAAGGAATACAACGATCTTAGGTACGTTCACCTGCTTTGCGAGAAGCACGTGCTCGTTAGTCTGAGGCATTGGACCATCAGTTGCAGCACAAACAAGGATAGCACCGTCCATCTGAGCAGCACCAGTAACCATGTTCTTCACGTAGTCAGCGTGGCCTGGGCAATCGACATGCGCATAGTGACGATTCTCAGTCTGATACTCTACGTGAGCAGTGTTGATGGTGATACCACGCTCCTTCTCCTCTGGAGCGTTGTCGATCTGATCGAAAGACTTGACTTCGCTCAAGCCTCTCTCAGCAAGCACCTTAGTGATTGCTGCGGTAAGAGTTGTCTTACCGTGGTCAACATGGCCAATTGTACCAATGTTAACATGAGGTTTTTCCCTCTTAAATACTTCTTTTGCCATAATATTACGTAAATAAAGTTATCTAAACTTA
>JAEIGA010004868.1_pt1 | contig 20663 bp, 17 predicted proteins | sample 9270691 | NCBI WGS metagenome assembly JAEIGA01 (sample SAMN17057246, study PRJNA624740) | gut metagenome | biome: biome; isolation source: fecal sample | host: Bos grunniens | place: China: Xizang | collected 2019 | reverse complement strand
CATTCCACAGACAAAGACAGGAGAGGCCGATGCAAACCGCAAGGTAAAGAGCACAATACATTGGGTAAGCCGCCAGCACTGCATAGATGCAGAGGTACGTCTGTACGATCGCCTATGGAGTGCAGAGAACCCGCGTGACGAAATGGCCGCCATACGCGAGGAAAAGGGGTGCGATGCACTTGAAGCAATGAAAGAGATGATAAACCCCGACTCACTGAAGGTTCTGACAGGATGCAAGGTCGAGAAATTCCTCTCACAGTGCAAGCCTCTTGACTACCTGCAGTTCCAGAGAATCGGATATTTCAATGTTGACCCGGACTCAACACCAGAAAAGCCGGTATTCAACCGCACGGTATCCCTTAAAGACACCTGGAACAAGATAAAAGGCAAGTAACAACGGTCTAATGCAGCAACGGCATGAACTACGACAAGGGTTTCTTTGATTCTAAGGAGTTCCGTGAACTGCTCGGCAGATATGAACACTCCAAGACTATTGGAACAAGCCAATACTTCGGAGTTGAGGAATTTGCCGACCTGGCATCGTATTTCATGTTCATTGAGAAATATGAGGAAGCGGAAGAGGTGCTGGCGAAATCGAAGCACCTCCACCCCGCTGCTTCCGAAAATTCCAGAATAGAGATAAAGCTGCTGCTATGCAAAGGCGAGGCCTTAAAGGCATGGGAGTGCTTCTCGCAAATCGGCTATGCAGAGGATGATGAAACCAGAATTCTGAAAGCCGAGATACTATTGGCACTGAAGAGCTTCAGGGAAGCACGCGAAATAGCTTTTGAGATACTGCAGAAAGCAAAGCCCGACCAGGAGATTGTATATGATGCGCTTGAAGTCTTGCTCGATTGCGGGTTCGCGCAAGAAGCATTGCTCATTTGTGAAAATATACTTCGGGCAGTCCCTGGGAAAAAGTCACTCCTGGAAGTTAAAGCTGAATGCCTTATAGAAATGCAACGCATAGACGATGCTGTTGAGATATACAACAGCCTGCTTGACGAGGACCCGTACTCGACTTTCTACTGGGAGCAGCTGGGACATGCATACTATATGGTAAAGAAGTATGGAAAGGCATTGGAATGCTTTGAGTACGAAAGTACCATAAACGAAGATATCGAGTATGCATTCATGATGCAGGGCTACTGCTACTATTTCATGCAGGATTATAGCTCGGCACGTAAAATATTCGGAAAACTATGCCACAAATACCCCCAATCGGCAATGCCGCTGTTCTACATAGCCCTTTCATACTACAAGGAGGGCATGAACGTAACAGCAATAGAGACATTCAACAAAGTCATAGAGATTGCAGAGGAAGGAACAATCGAAGCAATGCTTGCAAGAGTTGACAAGGCAATGCTTTTAGAGGAGAGCAATATGCAGGAACGTGCGGAAGATGCCATTTCAATGGCTATCATGATGCACCCCGACAACATGAAGCAGCTGGTTCTTGACAGCACTCGCCTCTATGAGCTACGCGACAAGGAGAACCTAACTTTCGACGACATGAACATCCTAGAGAGCAAAGAGTGGAGCCAGGAGGAGGAACTGTTCAAGCTCGGAGCGCACCTTGCCGACAATGGCTATACGACATGTGCATTGAGAGTCCTCCGATACATCCGCGAGTTCGCCAGAGACGCTTCGGAGATTGACGCATACATTGCCTATTCCTTATGGAAGAGCGGACATGCAGAACTGATTGGCCCGGCTGTTGAAAACGCATTGGAAGAAAAATCGTGGACACTGTTCAGGCTCTTCGGCATTCCATACAAGAACGGCATTACAACCGAATCCTTTATAGAAACAATAAAGAACAGACATAATACAGAAAAAGGATGAGCAAGCTCATCCTTTTTCTGTATATAATGTCTAGGATTATTTCTCTTCCGAAAACTCTTTTATGCGATTGTCGTCACTCATCCTGCACACAAGCAGATTACCATCGTTTTCCGAAACAATACAATCATTTATGCCAATGACAACAACCTTCTCTGCGCCACGTACGTTTACGATACAGTTGCGCGAATCGGAAAATTTCACATCTGCACCGATTGCAACATTGCCGTTCAGGTCTTTCTGCATATTCCCATGAAGAGACATCCAAGTACCCAAATCACTCCAACCGAAGCTTGACGGAAAAACGAATATTTCATCGGCACGCTCCATAATCGCATAATCCACAGATATGTTGCGGCACTCCGGGAAAAGAGCATTCACACGCTCCTGTTCCTCAGGCGTATAATAATATGGCATCAGCGATTCAAAAACCGAGGCTATCGGAGACTGATATACACGGAAAGCATTCACTATTGTCGATACATTCCAGATGAATATTCCGGAATTCCAGAAGAAGTTGTTTTTTGCCACATACGCTTCAGCAACATCTAAAGTCGGCTTCTCCTTGAACGAATCGACACGATACACCTCCTTGTTCGACAATGAAGGGTTACCGAGTACAGCCTCAATATAACCGTAACCTGTTTCAGGACGGGTTGGCTTGATGCCAAGAGTAAGAATCGCATCGGAACCCGAAACAAATGAGAGGGATGAGTTTATTACTCTCTTGAACTCCGGCACATCTGCGACAAAATGGTCACTTGGCGTAACCACCATATTGGCATTCGGGTCACGCTTCTTTATTTTCCATGCCGCATAAGCTATACATGGTGCTGTATTACGCCTGCACGGTTCTTTCAGTATATTCTCTGCTGGTACCTCTGGCAACTGCTCCCGGACTATAGATGCATACTTCTCCGATGTCAGGACCCAGATATTCTCCATTGGACATATACCGGCAAAACGGTCAATTGTCAATTGCAGCAATGTTCTTCCGCAACCAAGCACATCTATGAACTGCTTAGGGCAGTCAACTGTACTCATCGGCCAGAAACGGCTGCCTATGCCACCGGCCATTATAACGACATGATTTGAAGACATATTCATTAAATTTAAACCAAGAACATCAATATTGCATTTTTATATTTTGCGAAGTTAACTTAAAAACGGATAACAGCCTAAAAAGAGAACAATTTATTCACAAAAAAGTTATTGCAACACAAAGCGATTACAAGCTAGAGCAATTGCCAAACAAGCTGTTTAGAAGCTTGTTGCAATTTATGTATAGAAAAAACGGCTGAAAGTAATAAAAAAATGAACGTTTGGACATTTTTATAAGGTTTTGCAAGAGAAAATAATTGTTTTAAAAAAAATATATTTATATTTGCAATAATGGTAATCGGTCAACAAAGCAATAAAGCAACAACTATCAGAACATGTCAGATTTCATCAACATATTAATACCGGCTTTCTTGGCATTGTTAGGAACATTATGGGTACACCCGAAGGTTCTCAAGATTTCCATTATGAAGAACCTGGTTGACAACCCCGATGCCCGCAAGCTACAGCGCAATCCAGTTCCTGTCATGGGCGGTATTGCTGTATTCTTCGGCATTGTAATTGGCATATGCAGTTCGCAGATGATGTTCAATAGCCCAAATGTATTCATGCTGGTTGCAGCAATGCTAATAATGCTATACACCGGAACAATCGATGATATCATAGACCTCTCCCCTACCATAAGATTCATAATAGAAATTCTTGTCGTATTATGGATGATGTACATAAACAAATCCTCAATAGATTGCTTCTGGGGGCTATGGGGTGTAGATACAATACCTCAATGGATTTCATATCCGCTTACAATATTCGCATCTGTCGGCATTATAAACGCAATCAACTTGATTGACGGCGTTAACGGACTATCGTCCGGTTTCTGCTTTATGGCATCTGTAATGTTCGCAATAATATTCTACACAACCGGCAACACTGTAATGGCCATAATTGCGACATCAGCGGCCGGCGCGATAATACCATTCTTCTTCCATAATGTATTCGGCTACCATACAAGAATGTTCATTGGAGATGGCGGTACATTGGTTATAGGAATGATGATGTCTATGTTTACAATAAGCATTCTTGGACAGAACTCTGTGTGTGCCGATTATGCCGAAAGCGGCCTGAGCCTCGTTGCCATGACACTTGCTATTCTCGCAATACCGGTCTTTGACACATTGCGTGTAATGACATCACGTATAATACGCGGGACATCGCCATTCCACCCCGACAAGACACATCTGCATCACCTGTTCATAGAGTTAGGATTCTCGCATGCGGGAACGACTATTTCTATTCTGACAATAAACTTTCTTGTTGTAGTACTATGGTTCGTCTCATACAAATTAGGAGCATCCATAGAAGTACAGCTATATATAGTCATTGCACTAAGTATTCTTACGACATTCATTTTCTACACATACGCAAACAAGAAGATGAAGAAACAGGGAAAAACACTTGCATTCTTCAGAAAGATAGCAAAGCTCCTGAATTTTGAGAAAAAGGGGTTCTGGCTAAGCCTGCAAAAAATGATAGACAAAGTCTGAATCGAAAAAAAGATGTCCAGGACATCTTTTTTTTATAATCATCAGTTTCTCTCAAGGCTGTATCTGACAACATGAACGCCTACAAGCCTGTCATAGCGTTCTCCGAAGGCACGATGGTATATATATATCATGTATTCGTTCTCCGTATTATAGAAGTTTCCCTCAGAGAATGCAAGCATAGGCCTTGACGCGCCATCCGGCAACCAGGCATACATATAGTTGTACACTCCCAGCTTCAGTAGTTTGGATATATGGTAATATCCGTTCTCCTTGTCATATTCCAGCATATTTGCACGTCCGAAATCACCGTTGCACAAATCACCCATGAGATAATAGCTGCCCCCTTTACGGTAGGGAGCATCAAGAGCAAAATGCACATACACATAATCGGCCTCTATCGGTGAGCCGTACCCTTCCAAGGTATTTACATAAAACATGCCATTCTCATCACGATAGTTCGAATGTGTATGCCTCACTTTGTCCATATATAGCAAAGCATGATAATCGGGCTCGTCGTACAGGACATCCTCGACATTTAAACCGGTAGAATTCGGGTCGGTAAGTTCAAAGCGCCGGTATTCATTGCCGGCATCGAATATTAGCTTGGAATTGAATGAATACTCTGCCCTATTGGCTGTAATATATGTAGGCTTTATACCTGAAACGGCATTGTATCGGCGACGGTTCTGATACACGACCGGCTTGATATCACTGGCAGGTGATGCAACGCTGTAACGTGAATAGTCAACAATGAACGAGAGCTGCTGTTCACCGTCGTTCAAGGAACGGTCCGTATCACCGCTGATTCTGGCTCCAATACCAACTTTGGTCTCAACAACAGAAAAATCGTAACGGAGAACAGGGATATCCTCCTGTAATTCATCATCGAATACCTCTATCCTATAATTCCCCGACAATTTCAAGGCAACGTTCTCATTGGGAACAGTAAAAGTGTAGTGAGTATATAATTGGGTTGTATTTACCGAATTCTCCCAATCCTCAATAGGCATACCGTTGAAGCCGTCAAGGTAATCAATCTCAACTAAATCGGAAAGTGTCCAGTCGCTATTGCGGTGGGTAATACGGTAAGTAAAACGCTTATAGGTATGAGACATCTCATCAAAGGAGAATGTCAGTATATCATCACTGCCAAGCTGCATTACCGGCGGGTCGCTCCACACCTCATTCAGCACCACCTGCGGTGAACGTATGGAAGAAGAAAAGGAGATTGCAGACTGAGCCGATGCAATCACCGGAAATAACGACAACAATATATATATGACACGGAACATTGCTGATTGCTAATTTGGAGCGAAGATAATCATTAAAAAAGAATATTGTTGTATATTTACAAAAATTAAAGAAGTACATCACCGACACAACTATGAGAAACTGCATTACAATAATCTTTTTGGCATTTTTTGCAACATCTTCGTTTTCACAGGAAATACTGTATGAAAAGCAGGACAGCATATTCATTGAAGGAATCATCGAGGAGATGTCAGCCAAGGAGTTTTCAAACAGCGGTAAACTATTGTTGGCAATAGCGGACAAATTTGCAGGGTGCAGATATGTTGCCGGAACATTAGAGAACGGTGAGAAAGAGCCCCTTTATGTAAGCTGCAGCAAGCTCGACTGCACTACATTCGTAGAGCTGACACTGGCAATAGCCACAACAATAGAAAAGAAAGAAGGGAAGTTCAATGATGTATGCAAGAATCTAGAGAAGATAAGGTACAGGAACGGAGAGCGTAAAGGATATGCAAGCAGGCTGCATTATATCAGCCAATGGATTGAAGATAGCCTTAAATTAGGAGCAATAAAGGAAGTCACATCATGCAGGATAAGCACAAAAGGCAGACTTCACCTCTCCTTCATGAGCAGCCACCCGCAGAACTATACCATGCTGAAGGGCAATTCTGAAACCACCATAGAAATAGAGGCTATGGAGAAGCCATTCCGCAACAGAGAAGTTGAGTATATACCTAAAGAGATGCTTAACAAAGGTGCTGATGAACTCCCGATTAGGGACGGCGATATCCTTGCGCTGACTACAAACATTGACGGTCTTGACGTAACACACATAGGCTTTGCTTTCTGGCATAAAGGTAGAGTGCATCTATTGCATGCATCAAGCAGCAAGGAGATGGTTATCAGAGACAATACAACTCTATACGATTACCAGAAAAGTAGGAAATCACAGACCGGAATAAGAATATTCAGACTTATAGGCACCTTATAACTGCATACAGACTATATAATATTGGATATTTTTTGTACTTTTGCATGTTAATACAGGAACATAACAAAAAAACTTCAGATATGGCAGAATTAAAAGACTTGACCAAACGTAGCGAAAGCTACTCACAATGGTATAACGATTTGGTACTGAAAGCCGACTTGGCAGAACAGTCACCGGTAAGAGGATGTATGGTTATAAAGCCATACGGATATGCTATTTGGGAAAAGATGCAGAGGGTTCTCGATGACATGTTCAAGGAAACCGGACACGTAAACGCATACTTCCCGTTGCTTATACCTAAATCGTTCCTCAGCCGTGAAGCAGAGCACGTTGAGGGTTTTGCAAAAGAGTGTGCAGTAGTAACACACTACCGCTTGAAGAATGCCGAGGACGGCAGCGGAGTTGTCGTTGACCCGGCTGCAAAGCTTGAGGAGGAGATGATTATCCGCCCTACATCGGAAACCATTATATGGAGTTCGTACAAGAACTGGATACAGTCGTACCGCGACCTGCCTATTAAAATAAACCAGTGGGCAAACGTCATGCGTTGGGAGATGCGTACACGCCTGTTCTTGCGTACAGCAGAATTCCTATGGCAGGAAGGACACACCGCACACGCCACACGCGAAGAGGCAGAAGAGGAGGCACGTACAATGCTTCATGTCTATAACGATTTTGCCAACAAGTACATGGCATTGCCGGTTGTAATGGGAGTAAAGAGCGCGAACGAACGTTTTGCAGGAGCACTTGACACTTACACCATTGAGGGTATGATGCAGGACGGAAAGGCATTGCAGTGCGGCACATCACACTTCCTCGGACAGAACTTCGCCAAGGCGTTCAACGTACAATTCGTTGACAAGAGCAACAATCTCGAATATGTATGGGCTACATCATGGGGTGTATCTACACGCCTTATGGGTGCGCTTATCATGACTCATTCCGACGATAACGGGCTTGTACTGCCTCCGGCACTTGCTCCTATCCAGGTAGTCATTGTTCCTATATACAAGAACGATGAGCAGCTCGACATGATAAAGAGCAAGGTTGACCCTATGATTGCAGAACTGAAGAAGCTTGGCATTACCGTGAAGTTCGACGATGCCGACAACCGCCGTCCGGGATTCAAATTCGCAGAATATGAGCTTAAGGGCGTTCCCGTACGCCTGGTTCTAGGAGCACGCGACATAGAAAACGGGACAATCGAGGTTATGCGTCGTGACACCCTTGCTAAGGAGACCCGCCAGATTGACGGCATAGTAGAGCATGTAAAGCAGCTCCTTGACGACATACAGAGCAACTTGCATGCAAAGGCTCTTGCCATGCGCGAGGCATGTACAAGAAGTGTTGATACATATGAGGAGTTCAAGACAGAGATTGAGAAAGGCGGATTCATACTCGCACATTGGGATGGTACTCCTGAAACAGAGGAGCAGATCAAGAACGATACGAAGGCAACAATACGATGTATCCCTATCGGCTGGGACGAGACACCAGGCACATGCATGGTAACAGGAAAGCCTTCGGCCCGCAGAGTACTCTTTGCTAGAGCATATTGATTAGGCACTGCATTAATTAAAAGAGCTTCAGAAATTCTGAAGCTCTTTAATTTTGGACACATCATCCTGCTGTATTGCTTTCGGCTCTGGCTTTTAGGGTTTCAAGACGTTTCCTTTCCCTATCCTCAAATTCTTCTCTTGTACGTTTCCAACGTTTATGCGTCCAAAGCCATAATTCGGGATACTCGTTTATATTTGCCTCCAGTCTCTTATAATATAGTTCCGTCGCTTCATTTTCGGGAAGAAGCGAAGCATCCTCTGCAAGACACTCTATACGAACCTTATAATATCCGCGTTTAACACGTTCCATATGAGTATAGTATATTGCAGCATGGCAACGTTGCGCAATCTTTTCCGTGCCCACAAATACCGGCGTATCCTGATTCAGGAAATCAACCCAATGTTTTATCGCCTCCCATTTTGGCAATTGGTCGGCAACAAAGCCTACCAGAAACATTTTATTATCCTTTTCCGCCTTAAGAATACGACGCAGGGTATTCTTCATCGGTATCGGCTCTGCACCATACTGCCCACGCACACTACGCATCAATGAATCGAAATATTTGTTACGCAACGTATGATATACCTCACCTACAAAAACCTTGTCAAGGTCGAAATACAACGACACCGAATTCATAAGTTCCCAGTTGAACATGTGTCCGATATATACCACCGCCGAATGGCCTTGTTCCATGAGTTCGTGAATCCTGTCCATTCCAACGAACTCCATACGCTTACGAGCCTCCTTCTCACTTAGGCCATGCAACTTAATGACTTCGAGAAAGAAGTCGCACAGACGATGATAGAATTTTCTCTCAATTGATTTTATTTCCTTGAGGCTTTTGGCCGGAAAAGATTTTACAAGATTCTCACGTACAACCTTACGTCGGTAACGTACTGCATGGTACATTACAAAATAAAACAAATCCGAAACGAAGTACAGCAAAAAGAACGGCAGCCTGTTAAGTATAAAAAGGAATACAACGGCTATATAATAAAAGAATGCTTTCATGGCAATAGTAAAAATGCCTTAGCGGCCTGTTCATGGGAAATAGCGGATTGTGATCCCGGTGGGATTCAAACCCACGACCTTCAGAACCGGAATCTGACGCTCTATTCAGCTAAGCTACGGGACCTTTTGCAATCACAGATGCGAAGATACAAATAATTTGCCAAGTTGCTATTGTCTTTATACTAAAAAAAGAATTTTACTCCTTACATATTTTACTGCAGTTTTATTGGATAAAGTAAAGCAAAATCGTATCTTTGCCCTAACTTTTTCAAGCTTAACAAAGCTTGGGGATTAATTTTAACACACAACAAACTATTTACCAAGACAATTTGTCAACAAAATGAAACTATACAGACTCCTGGCTGAATACAAGCCTCTACTCGACCTTAAGCAGACAGAACTTGCAATCAAGCAGATTAAAGAGACTTTTCAGCTCAACCTATCTTCTTCACTGCGCCTGCGACGCGTGACTGCACCGCTGTTCGTATTGCAAGGCACCGGACTGAATGACGACCTCAACGGATACGAGAATGCAGTAAGTTTTCCTATTCAGGATATGAACGGTGCTGTAGCAGAGGTTGTACACTCACTTGCAAAATGGAAACGTGTTACACTTGCCGAATACAACATTGCAAACGGGTATGGAATATACACCGACATGAATGCTATACGTTCTCACGAAGAATTGGACAACCTGCACTCGCTGTACGTTGACCAGTGGGACTGGGAACGTGTCATAACAGAAAAGGAGCGCAGCATAGCTTTCCTCAAAGAAATAGTTGAAGAGATATACTCTGCCATACTCCACACGGAATTCACGCTAAGTGAATGTTACCCGCAGTTACGCCCCTCACTCCCTGAAAAGATTGAGTTCATACATAGCGAGGAGCTTCGCAGGATGTACCCCGAACTCTCTCCTAAAGAAAGAGAAGAGGAGATAACCAGAAAACATGGAGCTGTATTCATTATTGGTATCGGCAACGAGCTTGGAGACGGCAAGCCGCACGATAACCGCGCACCGGACTACGACGACTACAGCACACCAAACGAAGATGGGTTCTACGGCCTCAACGGAGACCTTATGATATGGAGCGACGTGCTCGGAAAGGCCATGGAGCTCTCATCAATGGGAATACGCGTTGACCGCGAAGCACTTCTTCGTCAACTGGAGAAATCGGGCAAAGAAGAACGAAAGAAACTATATTTCCACCGCCGTATGCTTGAAGGCTCATTGCCGCTCAGCATAGGAGGAGGCATCGGACAGTCCAGACTATGTATGCTATTGTTGAAGAAGGCGCATATCGGCGAGATACAGTCAAGCATCTGGCCCGAAGAGATGCGCAATGAGTGCAAGAAAATCAATATACCTCTTATATAAATAATATGAGCGTCAAAATAGAGAGCAGCTGGAAAGAGGTGCTTAAGGAAGAGTTTGAAAAGGAGTACTTCAGGCAACTCACAGAATTCGTCAGGAATGAATATTCCGGCAATACCCCTATTTATCCTCCGGCAAGGCTTATATTCAATGCTTTTGACCACTGCCCGTTCGACAAGGTAAAAGTCGTCATACTCGGACAGGACCCCTACCATGGTGCAGGACAGGCAAATGGTCTATGCTTTTCTGTCAACAAAGGCATACAGTTCCCGCCTTCGCTTATGAACATATTCAAAGAGATTGCAAACGACACCGGTGCTCCTCTCCCACAAGACGGAGACCTCACACGTTGGAGCGACCAGGGAGTGCTATTGCTGAATGCTACGCTTACGGTACGTGAAGCCCAGGCCGGCTCGCACCAGAGACGCGGATGGGAGGAGTTCACCGATGCCGCCATACGTCATCTTGCTTCTTTACGCGAGAATATCGTATTTATCCTGTGGGGCAGCTATGCACAAAAGAAAGGATCATTCATTGACAGGGGAAAGCACCTTGTACTCACATCGCCTCACCCGTCACCGCTATCTGCATACCAGGGTTTCTTCGGCAATCATCACTTCAGCAGAGCCAACCAATACCTGAAGGAGCATGGCAAAGCACCTATTATATGGTAATGAAATAAAATCGCGAATGCTGCGCAGCATTCGCGATTTTATTTATATGATAGATGCTACTACTAATCGTTATACCACTCAACATTTGAACTTGCACTGCTGCGCTTCTCAAATTTAAGAGCATCGGCTAGCATCTGAGAGGTTGCACGGAAACTGAAATTGAATGACGCATAAGGGCTCAGCACTATTCCGCATGACATTTCGAAGCAGTGAAGGTCACGGGAAATATTGAGCATTGTTGTCGTAAGCTTCTTGAATTCAAAGTTATATCCCGATGTGAAGTTAATGTTCCAATTATCGGAAATGCCTATATTTCCCGAAACATTAAGGTTCTGGGTAAACTTATAAGGATAACGCATAGTCTTTACGTTAATCTTCGCGGCTGTATTCTCGGCCATTATTATACCGTAGGAAACGGTCAGGCTCCATGGAAACTTGAAACGCATATACCCATCCTCGTCAACTTCCGCATCCTTCGACTTTTTAGCCTTGCTGTTACGCAATGATTCCCTGCTGTCATCCTTCTTGTCAAGGCTCTTCTCCACATCATCTTCTATAATACCGTCAGCACCCTTCTCCTCCTCATCTTCCCCGAACAGCCATTTCTTAATCTTGTCGTAAGTCTTGTTGTTGAATGTATATGATATATTCTGGCTCATGCCTTGGAAACGTCCGAAACGCCCGTACGACCACTCAGTTCTGTCGCCGACAACAACCTGTCCGTTCTCATTGAACGTATATGCATATGTTGCCCACGTTGCATTAAGGCTAAAGGTATAGTTCTTGGACAGTTTCAATCTAAGACGGGTTGAAAGGTTGCTCCACGGCCTTGTCTTAGCCGCCATATTATATGATATTGAAGCTCCCAGTTCATCAATTATGCTTATCTTTTTAAGCGAATCGTTCTTCGTACGCCATTTCATCTCGACATTGTTGCTCACACTGAACGATATGCTTCCAGTCTTTCCTTTGCCGGGGATTCCGTACAGGCTGTTTTGATACGGAGAATATTCAACAGTGCGCACCTCGCCGTTCTTGTCGGTATATACATAGGAGTCGTAGTACCCGTAACGATGATCACCGAAGTCAGGAGCGTACGTAAAAGATATCGAAGGCTTGAAGACATGGCGTATCGTGTGTATCCTGCTCTTCTTAAGGAAACCGGCAGGCTGATAGAAACCGTACAAAGTGGTATTTGCCGATATCGAGAAATTGTAGTTATAGACACGATTAAAACCGTTTATCGTATCACGGACTACACTATTCGAGGCATCATCCCATCTTTGGTTCACCTTCTTGAGATACCAACGTTCCGTATAATTGAAACTCGGCGTTATGTTTATTACATCGAAAAGCTGGAATGTCGCACTTACCGGTATATAATGTTTGAAACCATTCTTCCAGTCTCTCATAAGATTGGAATCGAACACCTTATCCTCCTTTGTCGATATGCTGTTGCTCATCTGTCCGCTATAAGACAAAGAGATTTTCTCATACCATCTCTCATCTCCGGCACGTTTCTTTCTCTTGAACGGATATTTCTTGCTCAATGAGACACTGAGGTTGGGCAATGTCAGAGACAAAGTCGAATCCTGGATGTTCTGGGCAATGTTCATTGTCGTCGAAATCGTCAAACCGATATTCGGGAATGTATGAGAATAGCTGACACTTGAGGTTCTCATGCTCTGCGAATTGAGTATCGGGTTATAAAGGCTGTTCAGATTCGCACGTTCATAGCTGGCTGTGGCGAAGTTCACGCTTGCCGAGAAATTGCTGTTGGGATGCGCCTTAGGGTCCTGACGGTGACTCCATTGCAAACGGAAGTTCTTGCCCACTGCATAGTCGGGAAGACCTTTTTCACCCTCTTTGGTCACAAGATAGTTGAAATCGATATTGCCGGAGTAGCGATAGCGTTTTGCATATGTCGATGCAGCTCCCAATCCCCACGAGCCTTTGGTATAAATTTCACCGGTAAGACGCAAATCGAGTTTGTCGCTTATGGCAAAATAGTAGCCTCCTTCACGCAGATAGAAACCGCGTTCCATCTCATCACCGTATGTAGGCATTATGATACCGGAGGAATAACTGCTCGTGAACGGGAAGTATCCGAAAGGCAACGCCAACGGAAGAGGGACATCCTCAATCACAAGATAGAGCGGACCTGAGACAACATCCTTCTTAGGACGCACCTTGGCACGTGTAAGCTGAATATAGAAGTGAGGATGCTCTGCATCGCAGGTCGTGTATTTTCCGTCCTCGGAATAGAAGACATCGGCAGAATCCTTCTTTGCCTTTCCGCCCATTATGAAGCCGTCGCCCTGCTGGGTATATACATTGCTGATAAAGCCTTTCTTGCTCTTGAAATTATAGCTCATCCTGTCCGACTCATACGGAGTACTGCCATCCTTGAATATCGGGAGACCGACCATTACCCCGGTTGAGTCGGGACGGCCGTTTGCATGGACAACACTGCTGTCCATATTCATTGTTATGACATCGGCTGTGAGTTCAACATTATCGTATGTAACCTTGCTGCTGCCATACAAATAGGCATTTCCGGCGCGGGACCACACCATAGAATCGGTACATTCGTAATAGACCGGTGCATCTATTGCATCCTTTTTCTTCTTATCCTTAATTGAATCGGAAGAAACGGCAAGTGAATCGGGGAGAAGGAGAGTATCCGAAAGGATTGTATCACATACAGAACGTAAAGTGAAAAGATTGTATGGGGATACGACAAATGCCCCGACAGGCCTTGCAAACATGAAGACCGCCAACAACATAGCCGACAAATATATTCTAAACAAAACCGTTCTCATTGATTACACCTACAAAGTAGAGTACAAATTTACTAAATAAAAAGGAGTAATCACCTATTTTAACAACAAAAAAACAGTCATCGCCATGATATTTTCACCGTCACATCCATTACATGAACACTTTAGCCCATTCATGGATTTTCAGTACCGACTCTTCCGATATCTTCGCCATGCTCTCAACAACCTGCTCGAAAGTACGTGGCTTGTCAAGGAACTTTGTCTTGGAAAAGAACTTGTCAGCAAAACAGACAAGCTGTTCCTCCATTGTCTCCGGATAAAAATCCTTTACCGGGAGATTCCATCCATTGGCAACAATCTGCTCCTTTGAAATGCCGGTCCCCGTATGGCGTTCGCACGCCCTTGCATGACGCTCGTATCCAAGCTCGCGCAGAAGCTCTGCGCCCAAATATCCATGACACAGATACGGCTCATTTCCAAAACAATAAATACGAGGGGCATCAGTAAGAAAGATACCCAAATCGTGCAGCATTGCAGCCTCCTCCACGAAGCCGGCATCTATATTTAGTTCCGGATGCCTGGCAGCCATATCAAGTGCCATATCCGTAACTGCATTTGCATGAACCATGTAAATATTTTTCAGCTCATTTTCTACAGGATAGAATCTGTCAATTATTCCTTGTACATCCATGTCCAGATTTTTTTGTGCAAATATAAACAATTCCCCAATTAAAGACAAAGAGGCGTGATTATTGAAAAAACAGCTGATTTAGCAGTTCCATTTGCCCGAATGGGATAAAAAAGAAGGGAGAATATATAATATTATAAAAAAACATTCTATATTTGTAAAATCAAGCAGAGTGCGCTGATATGACCGAAGAAATAGAAAAGAAAGCCCAGATGCTGCCCCCCATCACTCTTGAAGAGATGTCCGGCATAAAGCTCATGAACAGGACCGACACAAAGTTCGTGGCCTCCATCGGGCAATTGCATTCATTTCTTCTCGCAGTCCAGGGCAAATATTACATTCAAGAGATTAACGGCAAGAGAATTGCCAGTTACCATACGACGTACTTTGACACAGACGACTATCAGATGTACCGCATGCACCATTGCGGAAGAACCATAAGAGAAAAAATACGTGTGAGGACATACATGGACAGTGACGATACATTCTTTGAGATAAAGAACAAGAACAACCACGGACGCACAAAGAAGAAACGCATATCGATAGAAGCACTCGAAACCATGCATGAGGAGTATGACAGCATTATTCCTTTCATGGACAAGCATGCCTGGTACAGAATCGAAGAGGTGTCACCGGTAATAGAGAATTGGTTCAACCGCATAACATTGGTAAATTTCGGAAAGACAGAAAGACTCACTATTGATTTCAATCTGCATTTTCATCACCTCAAGAGCGACAAGCGCGATGAACTGAAAAGGGTTGCCATAATAGAACTCAAGCGTGACGGCAACGTATCTTCTCCTGCACTGGACATAATAAGGGAGTTGCGTATAAAGCGTTCAGGTTTCAGCAAATATTGCATAGGCAGCGCAATGACCAACGACAGCCTGAAACGCAACAATTTCAAGGAGAGGCTCACAATGATAGAAAAAATTGAAAACAAACTATAAAAGAAAAACAATGAAACAACTGACCACCCTACTTCTGCTATGGTTGACGCTTGCCATTCCCTCAACTGCAGGCACGTTGACCGCAGCTACTGCCACGACCGGGATAGCCACAATCACAGCCGGGACCCAAGCCGAAAGCCTGTTCACTTTCGACTTTGACGACGACGATGACAATGACAAGAAAGCCATCGGGCTGAAGGACAAGAGAATCAGCGACAAGTTCATAGACACGAATCATGTCAAGGAGCTCTTGATTGCGTTCTTCATTAACCTCATTGCAATTATGATTGTCGTAAGAGGACTCTACTATCCCAAATGCAAACGCGGTGAATTCTTCTTCACCTACATTCTCATCGCTATAAGTACATTCATGCTCATATATGTTCTTGGCGACGTGAAGCTGAAAGCCGGAATCGCATTGGGCCTCTTTGCAATATTCAGCATCATACGTTACCGCACCGAGCAGGTAGCCATACGTGAAATGACATATCTCTTCATCATCATTGCCGTAAGTGCCATAAACGGCCTTACCGTAAGTGAGCTTAGCTATGGAGAGGTGCTGATTATAAACACACTGTTCATTTTATCAATATGGATATGCGAGAGCAAGCTACTTATAAGCCATTATTCCTATAAAGTCATAAAGTACGACAATGTAAAGCTTATAACACCAGACAAGAAAGATGAGCTAATAGCAGACCTTGAGAAACGTACCGGCCTGAAGATTGAGAAAGTTGAGGTAGGCGCCATAGACTTCCTCAAGGACGCAGCAATAATAAAGATGTACTATAAAAGCAACTCTTCAAACAATTCAGTAGATACAACATTAAAAACCCCGACAGATGAATACAAACTCAAATAAAAAGAGCCGCTGGATAAGATTCATGGTTATCGCAGCACTTGCATTTGCACCGATATGCAATTCTACAGCCCAGAGTGAAGACAACGAATTCGGAATCTGGACAACATTGGAAGCATCCAAGAAGATAAACAAGAAACTGAAGCTCGACCTTGAGGCCGAGATGCGTACAATAGAAGGAGTCGGCAACATAGACCGTTACTCTTTGGGTGCCGGCCTAAGTTACAAGTTCACCAAATGGCTCAAGGCCAGTGCCGGGTATATTTTCATATACAGCCACAGCCTCAGGGAAAAGAACATTAAATGGGATGAGCCCATCGAAGTGGTCAGCACCGGAGAAATTCTGTACGACCACAACATAGACCACAGCTACTGGACAGAGCGTCACCGCTTTCACATATCAATCAGCGGAGAGTACAAGATAGGGCGTGTGGAACTTTCATTGCGTGAGCGTTTGCAATATACCCGTACCAATTCAGCTGTAACAGACGAAACCAAGTACCGCTGGGAGTGCGTTGACCTCATAGAGGAGATTTATATCCCGATGCAGTACACCGAGAAAGAGATTAAGAAAAGCAAGTACAATACGACACTGCGTTCACGCTTGACAGCAAAATGGGACATTCCGAAGTGCAAGATAAATCCTTTCGCATCGATAGAACTCTACTCACGCCTTGACGACTGGAAAGGATGCGACAAGATGCGTTACCGCATTGGAGCAAGCTATAAGATAAACAAGGACAATTCGATATCGCTCTACTACCTGTACCAGGACGCGAACGATGACGATGAACCCAAAGGACATGCCATAGGATTAGGATATTCAATTGATCTTTAAGAAGACAACTTAAAAAGGAATCACATGAAATACATATTTACGACACTCTTGCTTGCAGCATGCATGTCCGTTCAGGCACAGCAGATGCTCATAGAAAAAGGCGGTGAAAACAATGAGGTTATTGACCTTGACAACCTGAAGAAAATCACATTCAATGGAACGACAGTGAATGTAGAACAGAATGACGGGACGAAAAGCAGTTCTGCAATGGGAGAAATCGAGCGCATCTATTTCGGAGACTTCACCGCAATAGATGATGTCAAGAGCCAGAACCGCGAACTTGTTACATATATAACAAGAGAAGAGATTGCCATAAACAGCCCTGCCGGAACTTTGGTTACCGTTTACGACGTTATCGGTTCACAGGTTATCAGCATAAGACTTGGCAGTGACGGGGAAGCTATAAGCATTGCACAGCTGCCGAAAGGCATATATATTGTAAAAGCAAATGACAAAACTGCAAAAATCCTGAGAAGATGAGAAACAAGATATTTATAGCGGGCATCTTTGCCGTATCACTGGTACATGCCCAAACGCTTTATGTCAACAACAGTGACGGAACATTCCAGGCTATAGACACAAAGCAGACACACGAAATCACCTTCAACGAAGCACAGCAGCTGGTCAGGTTCACAATGCTCAATGGCATTACAAGTCAGTTCGCAACAGCGAAGGTTGACAACATTGCAACAACAAAAGAGAAGACAAATGAACTCACATACAACCAGAGTCTATCGGTAGGATTTTCTGAAAATGACATTCGGAACTTCAATGAAGTAACTCAAGAAATTCCTACAGACGAGCTTGATGAAGAATATGGTGATTTCGACGAGAACTTCAGCCCTAAAGCAATAACTGTCACATTTTCTGAGACCGGTGTAGGAACAAGCGCGCTTCCTGCCGGCATTACCGCCGATATAAACGGAAGCCACATTGTCATACGATCTACCTTAAGCAAATACGCATATAGAATAAGAGGCAAAAGCAGCAACGGTTCTCTAAAGATATACAGCGACAAGAAGTTCATGATATTGGCACAAGGAGTTGACCTCACAAACCCCACCGGACCTGCAGTAAACATACAAAGCGGAAAGACTGTATATTTCTGCATAGCCAAGAACACAACGAACACATTCTGTGACGGAGCTGTATATGATGCGCCTGCAGTTGTGAACGGAATAGAAGAAGACCAGAAAGGAACAATCTTCAGCGAAGGACAGCTTATTTTCAACGGCTACGGTGACGGCACCGGAACACTAAATGTCACAAGCCTTGGAGGACATGCAATATGCAGCGACGACTATATTAGGGTACGTGGCGGCAACATCAATATTCTAAGCTCCGCTAAGGACGGATTCCGCACAAAGGACAAGTTCATAATAGGAAGAACTGCAGCATATTCTCCAACCATAACCATCAATGCAAACAGCAACGGCATCGAATGTACCGAAGGTGCGCTAAGGATTGAAGCCGGAAAGCTTGACATAACATCAGCCGGCGAAGCAATCAAGGTTGTATATGAAGAGGCTGTACCCGACCCTGCCATAACTCCGAATGCCGACATAGCCGGAGGATTCATAAAGATCAGGACTACCGGAGAGAAGAGTTCCGCCATACAGACTACAGGCAAATATACGCAAATTGGCGGCATTATCCAGGCGACTGTCGAGGGCAACGGTTCAAAAATCATAAACAGCGATGGTACAGTTGCTTTCGTGAACGGGAAGCTTACCGGCATTGCGAAAGGTACAATTGCAGAAGCGGACACCACCTCGGCCGGTGGAATAAAGAGTGAAGGGAAGCTGAATATAACAGGCGGTACAATAGCTCTTGACTGCCAGGGCAATGGTGCAAAGGCAATCAACTGCGACAGCGATGTCGTAATAGATGGCGGAGAGATAACACTGCTCGCCTCCGGCGATAACTACACCGGTATTGCCGATGACAAGAAGAGCCGCGCAATAACAGCAAGCACAATCACCGTCAATGGCGGAAAAGTAGTTGCCGAGGCATACGACCATGCCATGACAAGTACAGCAACAATTACCATCAACGGCGGTATTGTCAATGCATACAGCAAGAACGCGACAGCACTGAATAAAGAAGCAGTGCAGACAGCCGGTTGGCTACTGTACAAGGATGCCGAATAAAGCGACTGAACAGACAAGAAAGAGGAATAGCTGCACAGCTATTCCTCTTTCTTGTCTATATGCCTGATGTCGTTCTCGCGTTCCCGACGAAGTCTTTCCCGTCTTCGCAGCAGGAACCAAAGGAATGCCAGTATAACAACAGATGCACCTACCGTCGCTGCTTTTGAGGCTGTACTCATCTCATGATTCCTCGGAAAAAAATACAGATATATTGCAGCCGTATATATTGCCAACACGGCTATTGTAAAATTGGGGTTTCTCAAGAATCTCATACCATTATCCTTAACTGTTGCTTTCGATACGGCAAAGATAAGGCAAATTAAGTTCACGACAGCAGAACTTAACCTTTTGCCGTAAAATATAGCATTATTTAAGATTTCATCCTATCTTTACGGAAGATAACAGAGTATCAACATAAATACTGCAATATGGCAAAGTTTAAACGTATTCTTCTAAAGCTCAGCGGCGAGAGCCTCATGGGCGAACAGGGTTATGGCATCGATGTGAAAAGATTGAACGAGTACGCAGCCCAGATAAAGGAGGTTGCAGAGATGGGTGTACAGATTGGCATTGTCATCGGAGGCGGCAACATTTTCCGTGGACTTACTGGTGCAGGCAAAGGTTTCGACCGTGTAAAGGGTGACCAGATGGGCATGATGGCTACAGTAATCAACAGCTTAGCCTTGAGTTCGGCACTTGGAGCAGCCGGAGTTGCAAACAAAGTTCTGACAGCAATAAGAATGGAACCGGTAGGCGAGTTCTATACAAAATGGAAAGCCATAGAGGCTATGGAGAACGGGCAGGTGGTAATTATGGCTGCCGGAACTGGAAGCCCCTATTTCACTACCGACACCGGTTCTTCATTGAGAGGCATTGAAATTGAGGCCGATGTAATGCTAAAGGGCACACGTGTTGACGGCATATATACTGCCGACCCGGAAAAGGACCCGACAGCAACAAAGTTCGATGACATCACATACGACGAAGTAATTTCGCGCGGACTTAAGGTTATGGATATCACAGCCACTGCAATGTGCAAACAGAACAACCTCCCTATCTATGTATTCAATATGGATGTTGTAGGAAACCTT
>JAEIGA010004867.1_pt1 | contig 20665 bp, 16 predicted proteins | sample 9270691 | NCBI WGS metagenome assembly JAEIGA01 (sample SAMN17057246, study PRJNA624740) | gut metagenome | biome: biome; isolation source: fecal sample | host: Bos grunniens | place: China: Xizang | collected 2019 | reverse complement strand
TATATAAACTCTTCCTTGCTTTATCATATCTGGAAATAGATTTACGAATAATGCAATAAGAAGACAGTTAATTTGCTTACCATCTGGGTCAGCATCGGCTGAAAGAATAATCTTATCATATCGAGATTTTGAAGCATCACAGGCTGTGCCAATACCACAACCAATAGAGTTTGCAATATCACAAATCTCTTTATTTTGAATTACTTCTTTAATATTCTTATATGTAGTATTTAATATCTTACCACGAATTGGAAGAACTGCCTGAGTTTCTTTATCTCTTACATAAAGATATGGGCCTAAAGCTGAATTTCCTTCAACAATAAATAATTCAGTTCCAGAACGCTTTTTTGAAGTGCATTCTACAAGCTTTGATACAACTGAACGTCTACGAATATTATCAGATGTATCCTCATTTATTTTAATTAAGCTACTGATTTCTTTTCTTGAAAGCAGCGCATTTTGAGCTATACGGAACTCCTCAAAGCGTTTTATGAGCTGTTGAGCAACTGTGATATTATCTGTCAAGTACTTAGTAAAAGCTTTAGAAAACGCAGCCATAAGAGTCTCAAAATAAGTCTTATTAACAACAAGCTTTTCTTTTGTTTGTGATGAGAATTCTGTGTGTGAAATAAATACAGCACAGATACCACGTAAACCTACAAGATAATCAGAAGGTTTTAATTCAACAGCGGGCTTAAGATTTTTATATTTTGTAATAAGATTTTCCCAAACTGAAATAATAGTCTTTGAAAGCACTTGTACATGAGTACCACCAAGATAATTATAAAGCAAGTTAGTATAACCAAAATATCTATCTTTTGTATCTGAGGTATATCTCATTGCAACTTTCATAGACTCACCTTGTTCATTCTTTACAAGAATTTCTGGGATGTCTACATAACTTACTATTTTAGAATCTTCTTCAGTAATAAGGTCAAAAATTGTACAATCAGTTTTTTGTTCCTCACCATCAATAATAAGTCTTGCCCTAAAACCAAGAGCAGAAGCAATCTTACATCTATGTAATATAAAATCATGTGGTATTTTTACAGAATGAAAGTATTTCTTATTTGGTATAAAGGAAGCTGAAGTACCAGAATGTTCTGAAGTCTTTCCTCTTTTAAGTTCAATTTCAGCTGAGCCATGAGCTACTGCCTCAACATACTTTCCAGAGCGTCTTGTTATAATTTTAAACTCTTGAGAAAGTGCATTAGTAACAGTCATACCAACGCCATTAAGGCCAGCTGAATAATTGTAAGAATTATTATCAAACTTACCACCTGAATTAGCTACAGTCATAAGAACTTCAACAACTTCTTTTTCTTCACCATTTTCAAGCTTCTTTTTACCGTGTGGAATACCACGACCAAAGTCATGTACAGTGTATCTATTTTCTTTTGTATCAACTTCTACAACAAGCTCTGTAGAATGTCCGGCTGAAACTTCATCCATTGCATTATCAAACATTTCTGAAAATAATGAACGTGGGTCGTTAGCTTCACCAATATACATTCCTGATCTAAGCTGTATATGTTCAATATCATTTAATACTTTAATATTATCTGCTGAATAACTCATTTTGTATCTCCTTTGCGTATCATCTCTTTTATTATACAATAAAAAACCAGACAATTTTTAAACATTGTCTGGTTTTAAAAAATATTAAGCTTTTTATGAGTCGTAGTGTGGTTCTAAATATATTATTACATGTCCATTTTTATACATATTTATTAATTCACCTAGTGTTTTTACCCCATGGAGAAATGTTGGATTACTCCAAACAACAGAAGCACCAGTATCCTCATCACCATCAAAATCAATGTCTATTTCTTTTCCATCGCGAGAAATACCCGCTGATGATAAAGTAAATGTTGGTGATTTGCTAGTACCATAAAAAGTCGATGCTGTAGTACTAGTACCAGTATTAAATTTACCGGTGTATTCATGTCTTTGATAGCTTTTGGTTTCTGTTCCATAAAAGCCAGAAGCAAGTATAGTAAAGCGTACTGAAGTTGGTAGTATCGAATCAGTATAACATGTACATGTAGCATTACCATCTAATGTCGCAGAAGTAAAATATATCTGATGTCGTATTTCCATAAGGTCTGTATATGAATCATCTACAAAATCTCTACCATAAGAATCATCGCGTAACGTTATAACTATACCGTCGGACGGACTTGATGATGGATAAAATACACAACCGCGTCCAGCAGGAGATGTAGATAGATTCCCAATATCATATTCTACTGTTGAAGGCATGTCTTCTGGCTGTAAAATTAATTCTACACCAGCTAGAATCTTAGAAGTTTTACTGTCATATCCTGGTATGATGCCAGTCTCTACGTCAGGTACAAGATCCCAAGGACAAATATCAGTTACGAGACCATCTGCAGTAATGTAACGTGTTTGTTTTGAAGTTACACTCGGTGTAAGTGTTATAGTTGGTATATGTGTACGGTCTTTTAAATCAATAGTTAGTGACTTAAAACTTCTCGGTGTAGCTTTAACATTAAATGTAGTAGTCCAAGTGTTAAAATCGTTTATTGCTCCAATTAAATTATCTATATCCGAATGGTTTTGAATTGTTTCATTAAAGTCAGTTATACTATTTGCAATATTATTTACTACAATACCATTCTCTATCTCTTTGTCTATAGCATTTATATTAAGCGTTTTTATAGGTATCTGTGGAATGCTAAGTTTTCCTAAAGCCCAGTCACTATTAGAACAAGAATAAATATCATAATAAGTAGTAGTTGCTTTTTTTAGAGATCCATTATCAGCTTTAGCTTTGTCATCTTCTGATAAAGCTTCATAATAATCTTTAACTAAGTTAGTTTGTATACCAGTTGATAATGTACTTGCATATAAAGCAACTGGAATATTTTTTAAATCTTTATAATAAAAAATATCAGTGCTAGTAATATCTTCAGCTTTATAGTGTGGTAATAATGGGGTATAAGTTGCGTTTTCGTCCTCTGGTGTTGAAGGTAAATACATTAAGTTAAGAATACCCTCTGTTGGCTGTTTTGTATAGATTCCAACGGTATTCTGATTTATACGTAAATTACTAATATCCGGAACACTTACACGATTGTAACCAATACTTAAACCACCAGGGGCTAGTACACCGCCGCCTTTTGATGCTTTTTCAACAACGCTAGCAGCTGCTAATTGTGTTAAGTCTGCTTTTAAGGTGACTTCTCTATAACCAAGTGGCGAATAACCACCTTCTGAAGTTGGAGTACCATCAAGCTTTACAGATTCTCCGGCTGGGGTAAGAGTAGCACCTAAAGTATTAGCATTAACAGTAAATACTTTATTATTTACGAGCGGTACAGATAAACTGAGCTGGCTAGCACCAAAATAATAACCATCTTCAGTTAAATCTAAAGTTATTTCATTTTTACCACCAACAACTTCTACATCTTGTTGTGTTACGATATATTCAGCTCCATGATTAATTGCTAAGCTTTTTATAGCAATTTCACCAATACCTGAATATATTGCAGAATCATATCCAAGCGTGTAAGCACTTTCGGCTCCTACATGAAAATTAGCTGGGGATAATTCATCTATGATTTTTCTTTCAAGTGGTTTAGTTTGAACATTTACACTAGAAATACCTAAAGTACCTGCAGCTGGTAAAAATGACTCCGTATTTGGTGTTGTTACGTTATCAAAATCAGGACTAAATCTTATTTTAGGTTCTACGGTAATCGATGCTAAATTTAAGTTTTCAGGTACTAATTGTGAGCTAATTTCATTAAAAGAAATACCTTTAGTTTCGCCAGTTTGTTCATCATAACAGAGTTGTTTATCTGCTTTTAAAAGATTATTAGCAGTCTGTCGTAAATTATCGATGTCCTTAAGTCTAACAGTTGCACGATGATTTTCATTTACTTCTAAAACATCAGTAGTATCAACTGCTAATATCTCATTATCATTAATATTTAAGAGCTGATCTCTAGAAAGATTATTCATTGATTATCATCTCCTTATTTTAATTAATCGGGGTTATTATACATTTGGCCTCTATATATGGGCTATTTACGCTGGTAAAAGCAATAGGACGTGATGCTTTATTTAAAACTTTAAACGTATTTTCATAATAGCTTACTATAGCAAGACTACTTGTTTTGAAATTAAATTTACCAAAAATAGTTGCATTATTAATATTTTCTGAAGAAAGGTTTTCAATATCTATTTGCACGGTCTCTACAACTTCTTGATTTTGTATATAATTATTGTTATCATCTTTTACATATTTATAAATACTAAGCTCACAAGTCTTAATATTATTACCTGGTTCAGCAAGTAACCACCAAACTTCTTGATTATTAATATTTTTAAAATTATATATATCAAGCGTAGAAGTTTCAGAAATTTTATTAACAGTTAATATATTTTCAATATCACTACTAGCTGAAATAAATTCTGGAGAGTCTGCTGATTTTGTAACTAAAATAATATCAAATTTAGGTTCTACAATTTCTGGATAGTGTACTACTAAATTTTTAATCAAACCGTTAAGTTTATATGACTGACTATCTGGATAAAGATCTTTATCTGCATCATCTGTATAAAATAATAAAGTTCCAGCTCCGTTAGCCATACAGTTTTTTAATGCAGTGGCAGATAGTTCTACAGTACAACTATTTGTTTTAGGAATTTCAAGTGCAGATAAAGCATACTGAGTGTCTATAGAATTTATTATATTTGAGGCTTCTAGATTACCGATAATATTAGTATCATCTAAGAGACTATCATTAGTAAGATTATAAGTACCAATATCATTTAGAGCTAAAGGTTCAGCTAAACGTACATTGTAAGACCCAATTTTTGTTGGAACATTATTAATGCTATTATAGCCTAAAGAAGAAATGTCTAAATCTAATTCAATATTATCAGTAGTTCCATCAACCTTTTCTGCATTTTCATTATCACTACTAACATTAATAGCTGTATTATCTGTAATAAAATAGTTATTTTGAATAGTAGGTTGTTCTAGGTCTATACTAATAAAGTCCGGAATTTCAATAGAATCAAAGCCAATAATATCAGTATTATCCGGCACAGCTATTGTATTACGTTTGGCTATGAGTTCTGCGGCTGTAAACTTTTTAGTTTTAGTATGAATTTCTATATTTCCAGTTGCTTGAGTAATACCAAGTTCTGTTGTTGGGTCTATTTGAAAACTTAATTGATCATTATAGTTATAGGTAGTAATATTATTATCTATAACTAAATCAGTATTCGTAGAAGTAATGTTGATGCTTTTATCTATATTTTTTACCACCAATTTTGGAGTAATTGCAGCTTCATCAACACCAAAAGTCTGACCATTATCAGTCAATAAGTTTTTAGTTAAAGCTAATTGTTTAACAACCGTTACATTACCATCAGTATCAGTTACCTCTACAGTTGTTAAATTATCGTAAGTAAGGTCTGTAGTATATTTTTCGGAAAGTTTAACTTTGGTTGATGGTTTAATTGTTTTAATTCCCCAATAGGGTTGTGTCGGTAATAATAAATCAGAACCTTCAGTATATAAATCAGCAGGTTCTAGTATTTCAGGCATTTCATAGCTCTGTAAATACATTTTATCTTTTGCTAGTTTATCTTTTATAGCAGCTAAAGAAAGACTATTTGACTTTGTAGCTGGGTCAATTAGCTCATTAGCAGCATTATTTAAGTCATAAATATCCTGTAATAATACTGTTGAGCGTTGATTTCTATATAAAACAATTTCAGCATTATCACCAGGAATATTTCTTATTTGATCTCTTGCTTTAGTATTATTATTCATTATTTGTCTCCTCACTTACTGGCACAAATTTAAAACGAGTGTCTGCATCGAAAGCAAAATCAGCAACTCCAACTGCATAAAATTCTGTGTCGTTATTAGAAATTTTATCTACGGTTAAACTACTTATTAGATAGCTAATTTGTTTTCTTAGTTCATTAATTTCGTTTCTAAGGTCGGTAACATTAGCATCATTTTTATTTTTAATTGATTCTGCTAATTGCTGACCTGCAGTAACACTTAATGCTTTTTTATTTGCATCACTACCTTCATAATCTACATTTTGAACTAAACTTTTTTGCCAAGTAGTTAGTTCACTTACTATTTGTGAAAGTGTTTTTGTGGTACCATTTTGACCATCTTCCAAATAAAAAGCTAATGCTTTAATAATTTGTTTTGCGATATCAGCGGTAATAAGTTTTTTATCATCTAGTTGTAAGACCTCTGACATAAAATTATCTTCAGTAATATTTGTTTCAGCTGTATTAAAAAGTAAATTTGTATTAAAACAAATTTTTTTATTATCTACGGACTCAATAATAACAGAATCAGTAGTTTCTTTTATAGCTAAGTTATTAACATTGACATCACCATTTTTTAGAATAGTTACAGCATTAGCACGATTATTGTTATTAGTGCCCTTTCCAAACATAAATAAGGCATTATTATTTACTGCATTAAAGTTACCTAAAATAGTTTGGTTATTTGCAGTTGCAATATTACCTCTACCAGACATAAATATATTTGATAAAGCGTTTGCAGTATGATTAGTACCAAAAATTACTGAATTTTTTACTCTTAAAATATTTTGTTCACCAGTATTTTTGTCTTCATTTGCACCAGATTGAATAATACTATTTATATTAGTACTACTTTCTGGAAGTAGATGTACTGTTGTAAGTAAACTATTTTTTAATTCATCAAGTACTTCTAATGTAAGAATTTTTGGTGCTTGAGTGTCTGACATTATATTGTGACCCCCTCTATATATAATTTTTTTTTGATAAATTTATTTAACTATATAATTTAGCAAAAATATTATTGAATATTTAATAAATATATTTATAAATACTTATTTATATTATTAATTAATACTTATTAATATATTAATTAATAATACAATAAAAAGAACTGAATTTTATTTCAGTTCTTTAGAGTATTTTTATAATTGCGTTTAAATTTTGATTAAAATCTAATGTTGTAGGTATCCATTGATTATTAACTTTTTTATATGCTTCTCCATAAACACTTTGCCAAGTATTATCTTGTTTAACATATAAAAGTGGTTCTTGTTCTATTTCAGCTTCATAATCAATTTCTAAATATATTTGAGTTAAATGAATATAATTTGCTTCAGAATTTTTATTACTACCTTCAACATAGTTAGCAGTACTCATATAAAAAGTACCATTCTGTTCAAGTAATCCTGCATAAGCTTGTTCTAATGTGTAAGTACTAGTACTATCTGTTATACCGTCTAATAAATTACAGGATTTTATTTCATATGTATTTAAAGTGCTTGGAAATATCTCTCCTTGACCTACAGTTAAAGTTAAATCTGTATCTGCGGATGCAGGGTTATCAGTTAAAATTGTAAAGACTAAACTAACTTCAGTAGAAGTAACAGCTTTCAAACAGGCAGTAACACGTATAGCTGTTGGTTGAATATTTTGAAGTTGTTCTATTGGTACACTAAATTGAAATGCCCAAGCAAGTGCAGCATCGTCACTTATATTAATATAAGTAATATCATTATCAGCAATTTCTTCATTAACTAATAAATAAGCCTCCTCGTCAGTAACGTCAGATGGAATATAAGTATAAGCTGCAGTATGTGAATCTGAAGCTATTGGACGTAAAATCAAAGTTTTTGTAGCCATTTTAATACCTCAATTTTAAACTGTTCTTTAGTTAGCTTAGAATTTTCAATATAGCCTGGAACTTTATCTGACTTTTTATTACAAAGTTTTTCTATTAGCTGAGTTTGGTCAGTAAATGAAAATTGTGCCGCCCAAATATAACCATTTAGTGTTGCTCTAGACATTGAACCCATAATTTTTTTATTATCAAGTAAAAAGTCATTTTTATTAATTACTATACCACTAATGTATTTAGATAAAATATTATAAAATCCTGTAATAAAATCATAAAAAGTAAATTGTAGTTCTGTTGGAGTAAATATCCAAATACCAAAATCATTAGGACCGCCAATAATAGTTCCACCTTGATAATAAAGTTCTACAGGCGTAACGTTTAGCTTTTCACATAATTCATAATCAATTTCATCATTACCGTGAAAGGCGTAGGAATTATCACTTGTTGAAATAAAAATTCCATATTGTTTATTTTTTATTGCATTTTGTAGGGTAGTAGTTAAAGTCGAAACATCTACATAATATACTTCTGGTTGCCAAGTATTAAATATATAAGTTTTTTTATCTTGTATATAACTTTCTAAAGTATTATATCCAAATGGCTTAATATTTTCTAATAAGTTTGACTTAATGTTTTTAAAGCGATTTTCAATATATTTTTGTTCTTCAGCCATGGCTGCTGCTAAGTTCTTCATAATTATTCACTCCTTACAATATATATGTCGCCGTTTTCACCTAAGTCCTCAGTAGGAGTGTCTGTACCTATGTAAATAGTGTTAAGTAAATTATTTATATAATTTGTTACAAAAGACTCAGTTGCTACAGGTTCATCATTAATTGAAATATTTTTAGCTGTAATACTTCCATTAGTTGATATACAAACATTAGTTTCAGTCTTTGTTTTAAACAGCATATCATTATATACACTGTTTGGACCATAATTATGTAGTATAGAAGAGTTTTTAGCAAAATCTACTCTGTCTTTTCTCCATTCTAGCTGAGAAATCCATGTTTCTGGGTTTGTTTTTTCAGTATCTGAAGTTCCAAATACTATAAATTCTATACAAGATCTATTTAAATTTGAACCATCAACAATTTCTTCAATAACATTAACTGTAGAAGTAGCATCACCTAAATAATAATCAGCTTCTATAAATTTCCAGCCATAGCCGTGTCCGTGAGCGTCTATATTATTGAAACATCTATAGTGAGAGCGCTTAGTTGTATGTGGCACTCTGTCATAATAATATGAAATATAAAATGCTCCATATGGATATGTTCCGTAAGCTTGAGAAGTATTTGCAGTTGCATTAGCTGGAGTCCAATTATCATCATTACTAAATCTTATATGAATTTTTGCGTAAGTATTTGGTTCAATAGTAATATATGTATCATAATTGTTATCAAATAAATTACCAAGTCTAGTACTATCAAAGTTTAAACGTTTAGCTGTAATTTCCGGACCCTCTACCCAATAATCTATATCTGCTGTGGTAGCACCATCTTTTGCATGTGGATATTCAATATTATTTTCATCAACACACTGATGAAATGTAACCATTACCCAGAACTTTTTATGCATTGATGCAAAGACATTATCAAGAGAGTTTATATAAAGTTTTTTACCACCAAAGCTATTACTGTTTTGAATAACTGAACCATAACTAATAGTTTTGCCTACAATGGTTTTATCAATATCCTTTTGTGAGGCTGCCCCTATGTTTGTCCTCGCTCGAGTTTTTTGAGCTTCTGTAAGCTCTTGCTCTATATATTTAAGTGATGTAGTATCTACAAAAGGTAAAGCTATAACCGTATGTATTCCATCACCAATTTTAGCTCTTGCATAAGTATAAGGTTCTGTTCTACCTTCCGGGAGAAGTAAATTTTCATTAGTATCTTTTAAAGTATTACCGTCTTCATCTACTTCCATATCATAGATAATTAATTCACCTTTATAAGGTATAAAAGTTGTGGCTTTAAGCCAGTTAACTTCTAAATCGTGTTTTTGTATAGAACGCGAAACTATTCTTTTTTCTTTTGTTGACATTAAATTATTACTCCTTCAATTTGTCATTTTCAAAATTCTATAGAGAGTATACATAAACTAATCCGTTTCAAGTTTATGATAAAAGCCTACCCACTATTACATGAGTAGGCTATTTTTTTAAATTTTATTCTGCACCACCACAATCAAATATCCAAGTTAATGAATCATCAATTGAGATTTTTTGCTCATTATTTGCTTTAGTAGTTACTTTAATACCGCTTGAAACTTCTTCAGTGTCATTAGCTACTACTTGTTGTAAAGCAGTTTTTGCTGAATCTATTGCATTTCTAGCAGATTCTGTAAGCCCAACTGCGTGACCTGGGTCTTCTGTTGCGGTACTACCACCTAGACCTTGACGACTGCTAACTGTGATATAATCAGCTGAGTTAGAATCTGCTTCGATTCCAACAATTGCCTTACCACCCAAGTATAATGCATTTCCAGCAGCTTCAGTTAGTCTGATAACATGTGCCTCTTCACCAGCAATGTCTTCTGAAGTAACTGCAATATACTGTTTTGATCTTGATGTTGTGTCATCGTTGACAGCAGCCCAAGACTCTTCGTCTACAACTATATTTTGAACAGCACTATCAGCAAGAGCAAGTGAATCTTGTACGTCTTGTTCAAGTTTATCCTTTGTTACAGCTTGATCAACAATCTTTGCAGTTGTAATGTTAAGTTTGTCAACTTCTTCTGCAGCAATTGTTCGAACAGATTTAGCTGTATCACTTCCTTGAAGCACTGTAATAGCATCAGCATTACCTTTTACTGTAGCAGTATTATTTTCACCAGCAAGTGTGTCTAATGCGGTTTTTGTTGCATATGTATTAGCAGCTTCGGTTTTAGTTAAATGGCTACCTTCTGAACCAAGTTCTTGCCAGTTTGTACCATCAAATACGTACTCAATACCGTATTCCATAGCGGTTGTTTTATAAATAACAACGTCACCTGAAATTGCAGTAACTGTCGCATTATTAATAGTAACATTTGCAGTATTTGGCTGTTCAGTTACAGTACCAATAAAGTGCATAGCACCAGTTAGACTAGTAATTTGTCCCTCAATAGCTTGTACACGTTCTGAAAGTGTATTAAGTGATGCGATAGTTGCATATACAGCTGAAATCTCAGCACTTTTTGCATAGTCTTTAAGTTCAACTACACTATCAACGACATCAACCCAAGCAGTATCTGCGTCGCCAGCTCCTTTAGACTGAAGTTTATAACCAGTATTTGTTGCGGTGAGTTTATATACTGTATTAGTATCAACCGAAATTCCCATTTCTTCATTAACATATTCAGCAATAAAATCTTCGATACCAGTAATTTCACTAGCACTATAAGCTGGTTTATTAGCTGCTTTTGCCCAAGCGTAAACGTCTACTGCTTTTGCATAAGCCCAAGCGGTTTCAGTAAAAGTTTTACCTTCCACACCAATTTTAACTAAATATGCAGGAGTTGTACTAATATTATTATTTTCGCCAGAAGTAGCGGTATCATCAACTAAATCAACTCTAGCTAAAACAATTTCACCCTCTTTGAGTTTAAAGTTAGCACCTTTATTCTCGCCTAGCGTAGCATTCTGCCAGGTGGCTAAATCGGCATGTTTAGTTATAATTCTTGTGTTTAAAGTTTTTTCTTTGTTTGCCATATTATATTCTCCTTAAATTTATTATTTATTCAGCAGTACCACTACTTAATATAATAGTAGTTCCATTAAAGGTAAGCTCGTCGTCTGTTACAGAAATATATTTTTGTTTAATTTCATTTAAAATTTCTTGCTTAAGTTGTTGACATTTTTCATCAAGATTCTTTGCAATATTTGCAATTTCAGTCCCGGTGGTTTGAATTTGTTTATCTACTTGTTTTTTATATTCAGTAATTAGGTAGTTAATTCTATCATTAACTTCTATAACTTCTGGCAGTCTTTTTATAATGCCATCTTTTAATATTTGAACTGCCATGTATTCCTCCCAATAAAATTAAAGTTATTTATCATATAATTTAGCAATTAAAACAAGAAAAGAGATGTCAATTAAGACATCTCTTTACTGACTAATTAAATTAATTTGTTGGATAGCTAGAACCTTTAGATAAATTGTTACCTTCAGCTCTAGGATTTTCAATTTGTATATTGCCAACTTTTAATGCTGTGTTTTCTGTGAATTGTTTATCAAAACCTTCAAAAAGTTTTGTAATATTTTCTTCACTCTTTCTCCAAGTTTCGAATAAGTCTTTCTCACTTGAAGTTAACTGTCTAAGATCATAATCAAAGCTATAGTTATTAGCTAGATAATCTGTATTAACACATTCACGACCTGCCAAATTATAGTATGTAACACCATCTATTTTAGGCGTTAAGTAGTTTGCGCCATGAGTATATAATATACCATAACCTACGTTTTGAGGTTTTGATAATGTTCCGTATTGATTGTCTGCATATAAATATTTACCAGAATCATTTTTACCTTCGCTACCTTTATTTTTATACGCGGATTGTTGTTCACTAGATAGTGCAGACCAATCTAAATTACAAACACAATCACCTGCATGAACATTGGTTACATCAGCTTTAATGTCACCGGTAAGTAGACTTTGGTGATAACCTGTTCCAATACCTGCAGCATTTAAACCACCATATATGTTTTTAAGTGTTGTATGCTCATCTATATTTATATCGCAAGAACTAGTACTACACATTTCTAGAGTATATGTATTATATCCAGAACCAATAGCAGCAGCAAAATCACCACCAAATATATTATTTAATGTAGAATTTTGTATATTAATCTTTACGTCTGATGTCGGGTCCTCATTAAATCTTGAGCCTCCAATCGCTGTTGCTGCATTACCACCATAAATGTTTTCGAACGTACAATCTGTAATATTAATTGTAGGAGCTGCCCAGTAGAAACCTCCAATAGCGGCTGTTTTTGATCCACCATATGCTTTTTTAATTTCAACATTTGTAAAGTCTATTGTACCAAAGTCTGTTTTTAGGTCTGGGTCACCTCCAATACCGATAGCACAACCACCTTCTGCTTCTGTCTTACCATATTCTAAACAAGGACCAAAATTTCTTTTAGCTTCTGGAATATACTGTAAAATGTCATCTGCTTTAGCTGCCGCTTCTGCCTCGGTTAGACTGAAAAGTTTAATAAAATCATTTATTAAGTCATCCCTTAGATTTTCAGCAGTTTCATGGTAAGTGTTACTATCTTTTGGATAACAACGACGTTCTGAAATAAAATGAGTGCTTGGTAAGTCTGTAAATATACGATTTCCAGACTGATCTTCTACACAAATTGTTCCATAACCACCACGAAGCTCATCAAATATAACGTTCGTAAATTTGTGGTGTACTCCATCGCCTCCACCAATACCAAAGGCCATATGACCGTAGCCTAAAGCAGTTACAGTTAGTAATGGTTTATCATTTTCATCACAGTCACCTGTAATTATAATATTTCCAGCACGATGCTGTGCATAGCCAATACCAGAGCCACCAGTGTTTTTGTTACCGTTACTGGTTTGAGAATATTCTGCAAAATCGGCATCAGTACTTACGTTACTTACTTTACCTTTATCTCCGTAGTAAAAACCTAGTAGTCCAGATAGGGCATCAGATTTACCTTTATAAAATCTTTCGTGTTCATTATTACCTGAACAATATAAATGACCTTGACCTGTAATTTCTAGTTCTGCGCCTTCAGGAACTCTAATACCATCACAGTTAATACCACCTTTAAAGCTTACATCACCTTCAATATGAAGTTTTACTTTACTTCCAGGTTTAATTTCTAATCCACAAGCCATAATTATTCCTCCTCATTTAAATCAACATTTTGTCCAACAGAAATATCTTTCAAGAATATATCACCAGAACAGCCTTCTGTTAGTATAATATTATTAATTGATGAAGTATCAACACCAGTACCAACAATTGTTAATGTATGACCACCTAAATCTATTTCATCATTAATATCACTTAAATTATAACTACCATCAGCTTCGATATTAATAGTTAAGTCAGCCTCTAATGACAATACTGTTTTAGTAGTACCAGAACTGTCTGTTACTTCAGTACTTGGCACATAGTTTTGTAGATTAATCTCACTTGGTTCAGTAATTGTAATAATTTGTGGTTTAGGTGGAGTCTTTATGTCACCAAAAGTTGCAGTACTTCCTTCTTGTGCAGTTATTACAATATCACCGTCACCATTTCCTAGACCAATAAGAATACAATCATAAGTACCAGTGCTTGTATTTTGTTTATACCAAGAACCTGATAATCTAATAGTCGAACCATCTTGTACTAAATTATTAATTACACAGGCATATGTATCATCCCCGATTGAATAAAAAAGTTGTCCACCTAAACATAAAATCTTACCACGCTTTATATCATTTAGGACATCAATCAAGGTTCTGTCACTAGTGAAAACATCAACAGTATCAAAAGCGGCTAAGCTAAGTCCACTTCCTTCAAGAATTGTTCCACTAGAAATAGTCATGTTAGCATCAGAAATTATAAGTGTTGCTGCTTGTGAATAAGCAACTGGTGTTGCAGGCTCTTCTTCTGGCTCTTCTGGTTGTACATTTCCACCAACGAGTTCAAGTGTACCAGCAGTGTCTACAATTTTATAAATATTAACGGTATCATTTTCTAAAACGCTTAAAATTTGTCCTACATATGAATTATGTTTTTTTGCATACTCTCCTGTGCCGGCTGCATAAGCTTCAGCATCAGCTTTATCTTTACGTACGCTAGTAGCATCAAGAGGTGTTGCTGAATTTCTTGCTAAGCTAACACCTACTGGGCTAGTAGAAACTGGAAAAGTTATTTCGTGTGCCATATTATTATCTCCTTAATTTGATTTTTGTCCAAGTTTAAATGCATACTTACCTGGGTTAAGTGCAGCTGGTTTATAATAGAGTAAATCGTATTTAACCTCTGTTGAAGAACCTAAACCACGAATTTGACACTGCTCTTCTAAAAATCCTAAACTGCTATCACCATTAAGTACATCAGTTGGAACATCACCTAAAACATTTACTTCTGCTATTTGTAGGTTTGCTGCTGATGGTACAAGTATTACAAAAGCGCAAGAATCGTCACTTGATGTAATACCTGTTTTATTCGCTTTAGAACAGCCTGGTAAATAATTTGCGGAAGCTGCACGACCGCCTTCTGTGAGTTCTGTTGTTATGTTACTAGTTGTAATAGATACTTTATTATCAGTATTTCTTGTTACAGCATTTTCACTAGCAGTTGTACTAAATTCTGGAACAAATCCATACCAGTAATTACGATAACCTTTAATTGCACTTGATGTTTTTGTGCTATTTCCGCCAGGCATAACTAACTCTGTAGGATTTCCTTTTAAAGTATCCGCATAAATATTACTAGCATCCCAAGTTGCTTTACCTGTAACGCTAAAATTAGTTGTATCTGTGATGACTAAATCTTCTAGGTTATCAGTAGTTTTATCACAGTCAGCTAAGGTGCCGTTAGAACCATTATCATTTATAGCTAATTGCCAAGTTGCACTCATATCTGTAATATCAGGTCCATAAGGGTAAGCGCCAGGATTAAATGTTAATGTATAGGTAAGACCAGTAATAGTGGTACCAACTTCAAAGTCACCAGATTTATTTATAGAAACACTGATATTTGATTTAGTAAGATCTTTGTCTTCTGGAATAACTTCTTGAGCAAATAAGTCTCCAAGAACATCTGTTAAAGATTTTCCAGCAGCATTTATATATCCTCTTTTTGTAGTGCTATCTACAGTAGCATAACCAATATTAGTAGTAATTAAAATATCTTTATCAAAATAAACATTATCTGCGCTATAATTACCATCGAAAGCTTCCCAGTGATCAGTATTATAAATATATGCAGTTCTAGATTTTTTCTCTATCTCTTCATCACTAAAAATAACAGTTTCTATAATTGCAAAATCACCGTGTGCCATATTAGTAATGTCTTTAAGAGCAGCGCCAGTAAATACTTTAACTGGGGTTATTGTTGGGATTTCTGGAACCTCTGGAATTTCTATTTCTGCAATAGCTGCACGTACAAAAGAAGCATCAGCAATACCTTCAGCATCAGCGACACTTGTACCTGTAACTATATCAAAACTTTTTACATTTCCATCAGCATCTGCACCAAGTAATTGATTACTAAGTTCTTCTGGCATACGAATTATATCAGCAGGCAAATAAGTGTCTAGATTAGTTTTAACATCTTGTGTAATATCCTGTGTGATATCTGTAATATCCTTTTCATAAGCTGATTTAGCTTCTGTTAATGCTGCTTGAGCATTGGTTAACGCTGACTGTGCATTAGCTAACTCTGATTGAGCATCTGTTAATGTTGATTCGGCATCTGTTAACTTTTGTGTTGCCTCCTCATGAGATTGAACAGCATCAGCTAGTGCGCTTGAAGCATGTTCATAATTGGTTTTTGCTGCATTTTTCTCAGCTTCAACAGTAGCTGTGACATTTGCAACAGCAGCTTGAATTTCGGCTCCGGCTTCATTAACGGTATTAACATCATATATGACGCCATCTGTTGCTTTAATTTTTAATGCCATAAATATAATCCTCCATATTTTATTTTATATTATCAAATTCTGCCCAAATGTTTATTTCCGGGCCTAAAAATGTGATCTGGGTGTTTTTTAATTCTTTTTCAATTAAATCAAGACGTGCTAAAATTAGTGCTGCATCTCGTGTAATTGCTAAAGCTATTTCTGAATTTTCTAGTGCTTGTTCCGCTGCAATTTCAGCTATTGTAGCATCAATTCTAGCATTACCACTACCATTAGTTAATATTCCAGCTATTTGAATATTATTAGGTGTAACTACAATATCATCAATGATATCATTAGTTGTAACTAGTGTATTTCCAATTTGGTTAATAGATAGTCGATTTTTTATCATAATATTTCCTACCCATTTAATACAAATTTAGTTCTATTTATTATTGTTACATACTGAGCACGGTGTTCAACTGGAATGTCTACTAATTCAGTTTCAAAAGCACTTTGTTCCTCGGGTGTTAGTGGTCGTTTGAGTTTTACTGTATAATAGTAAACACCCGGCTTAAGATTTATAGTATCCCAGTGCTCAATATTGATAGTACTCTTAAGAGTACTTGAGGCATCATCTGATTCTATTGTATATCTTTTTACTATAGGAATATTTTGATCTGAATCAAAATAATCTTGATTTGGATAAAGAACTTTAAATTCGATAATGTCATTCTTTTGAACTAAAGCAGCTAGCTTACCACCTTCGTGTTCAAAAGCTGTAATATAAAAATCAAATGTATCGCCTTTATTTAAAATGATAATATTTTGTGCCATTTTTAACCACCTCAAGTTGTTCAGGTTTATCTGCTTCAGTTATTATAATAACTGGCTGTCGTATATTTCCATATAATTCATAACTCAAATACATTCTATGTAAGCCGTCAAAAAACGCTGGAGTAAGTTTATCTTTAGTACTACCTACTAAGCTAATAACTGGTACCGGTAATAGCTCATCATTTTTGACACAATCTTGAAGAGATTGTATACGTGCTTTATCTTCTGTATGAGTGCTAAATTGTCGTTTAATACCCTTTATACTCATATTACATAAGTTATAAAAATGCTCTGGAGTAATAAACATACACTGTTGTTTTATTCTTCTTTTATCTATATAAAATAATTGGTGCCAGTACTGTTTATGTTCAGGTGTCTGTAATCCAATTTTAAATAACATTTTAGTCTCCTTGAGTTAAAATAAGCTTGTTTTTCAAGCTTTTATATTTTTATTATTACTTTATTATAAAATCAAAGAAAGTCTCAAAAACAAGCCTTAATTGACTCCATATAGCTTAATCAAGCCATTCCCAATCCCAGTCATAGAGTTCGGCTGTTTTATCCCCATAATTGAAAGGATGTCCATCTAAACCAGAGTCTCCTAAAACTTTTATCTTGCCAACTTTCTTAAGTTTAACTGGACAAGTAATCCAGGTTTCATCAGTAATCCCAGAATCTGGAACTTCTTCAATAGTTGGTTTATAAATATTTTCTTCTGGAACTTCCTCAGGAATGAAAACATAAAATTCTTTTTCTTTTAGATTTTGACTAAGCCCCATAAGACATTGCTCAATAGTTGGGGCAAAACAAACTCTTGGAGTTTCTCCATCTTCATAACCATTTTTAGTAAAGAAGTTATCTGGAACCCTTGGCTCTAAAGTCTGACCATCAAGGTCTTCTTGTGAAATACAATATAATTCAGGTTCTTTTTCAATTGACTCGTAAAGCTTTATAAGTTCGTTATAATTTTCTGCGTTTGTTTTGCCAAAAAGCTCAATAGATTTTTTATCCGATTCGGCTTTTTGCTCGTCAGTCATTTCTTGCCAGTTAGCCCAAATTCTTTCAAGCTCTTTCTTTGAAGGCTCTTTATGAATCAATTCAAGGCCCGTTTTCATACGCCAAGCATGAGCAGGGTCATCTATCAAGCGTTGGTAGGTTTCGTCTCCATAATTAGCCTTTATTTGCTCCTCATTATAAGGTGGGTCATAAGCTTCTTCTAATTTTTTGGTAATATAATATCTGCGTACTTTACGCATAATATCTTCTATAGAATATTCTTGCCAGTTATAACTTTGAAATTGTATACCAGAAGCATCTTCAACTTCCAGATCATAATCATACGGGCAAGTTTCAAGCCAACTTTCTAAAGCTCTTAATTGTTTTTGTGTTAAAACCTCTGGTGGTAGTCTTAAATATGTAAAAGCCTCACCGTCATTACGACATCTTATATAATTTAGAAGATATGGAACAGCTTCGGCACTAAGTAAGTGCGTATATTGTGAAATAATTCCTTTTTCTAGTAAATAATATACTAAACCTTCATGTTCACCATCAAACTCACGAGCAAGCTTTTTATTTTTTAACTTTATATCACTTGTATTGATATATAAGCCAGAAGGTGTTATATAGCAACCACCTTCTTTTGGTGGGGTAATTGTAGCTAAGTCACAGCTTTCAATAAATTTCTGTATACTAATTAAATCTAGCTTTTCTGTACCAGTTACAGCTTCAGTAACTTCTTTTTCACCTTTAAGGAAAGCCGGGTCTAGCTCGTCATCCCATTCAATAATATATTCATCATCATTATATTTTAGTGTATTATCATTGATTGCTTTATCATCAAGACGAACTAAGAAAGAATTTTTAAAGTTGATATCTCTAAAGTACTCATCATCTTCTTCAATATCTACAAGTGCATTTGCCTGAGCATCTGCAATATAAATTGTATCTTGAATATTTAATATTAAAAATTCGTGTCCGCTTTCTAAGCCAGCCCAGTTTACATGACAATAAAATCTTGCGTCAGCTCCAGCCTCACGTGCTACGGAGCTCACAGAGTCCTTATTTTCAAGCGAAAGCTTTTCAGCTCCCACAACTATATCGTAGCCATTAATGTCTTGAAAAATGATGTCTCTGGGGCTATAAACAGGTCTTGGTAAGAAGTCTTTATTACCTCTGAGCTGCATTTCAAGCGCCCAAGCACATAACATACAATTTTGATTTCCGTCATCTATATTATATTTTTCGTACTCGTCATAAATAGCTTGCATAGCTGACTTTACTTCTGATTTATTTAAACCTTCTGTAAGACTTTCGTCTAAGTCAAATTTTCCATTGTCATAGAAAGTTACATAATACTGGCCATTATCATTTGGTCCGTCTTCATCATAAACAGAGCCTAATTTTTTATATAATTTAATTGCACCAACATTGTCGGCATCAACAAAACAATAAATTAAGTCATATTTATCTTTATTAGTTTCTACGACATCATTTATAATTTTTGTTCCATAACCTTGTCCGCGCTCAATAACCATAAAGTTACCAATACCAAGCATTTTAATATCGTCTTCTTCGTACTCAGAAAATCCGATATAGCCAATTAGTTTTTCGTCTATGTAAATTTCTTTAATAGATGATTTAATATCAGAAGCACTCATATTACCATCTCCGCCAAGAATCTCAGCGGCGTATTGCTTAAACTTATCAGTATCTTCTACTGGTTTGTATATAATATTTTCTAAACTTTCATTAAGAATAAATTTCATAACTTATTCCTCATAAACAGGCTCAAGTTCATTAAAAATATCTTCTAATGCTTGTTGATTCCAGCAAGTAATTAGTCTATCATATTCAACAATTTTTAAGTCTGTTCCTTCTGTATTTTTATGTTTTTCGGCAACAGTTTTAAATAATTCATCAAGCGTTTCAAACTCATGAATTCCAGCCTCTGAATACCAAGCTTTTTCAAACCAATAATATTTATCATTATGCTCGAAAACTAAGAATACGTGAGCTGGGTGGTCACCGTCTTTATCTGTATAATGAATATCATATGTATGAATACTATCTTCATAACCTTGATTTATAAAGAAATCTTTTTCATATTCTACATAATCAGTACACATACCTTTTTTATTCTTTTCTAATTGGTGTGGTTCTTGGACAACACTATGCCAGATGTTTTCCATATCTAACTCATTGCCCATAGAATCATAGCAACCATATTCCCAAGATTCTATTTTATTAAATAGATCTTGAGCTTTGTCGTAAATATTTTCTGGTCCTTCGTTTAGTCTGAATTTCATTTTGGCTCCTCATCTGTAAAAGGAGTATCACAGAATAAGAAAGGAAATACATCAGCTTTTGTTAAGAAACTTAGTGCAAAGAAGAATAGTGCAATAGCTTCCATTAACCAAACTTTTATGTAGAAATCAGGAAGTAGTAGAATCAAGAAAGATGCTACCATACCAACTCCACAAACTCTATAAATAATATTTCTAATTTTCTTATTTCTTGTCATTTCACCTTTTGATTTAGTGAATAAGAATATAGAATTATAAGC
>JAEIGA010004866.1_pt1 | contig 20666 bp, 12 predicted proteins | sample 9270691 | NCBI WGS metagenome assembly JAEIGA01 (sample SAMN17057246, study PRJNA624740) | gut metagenome | biome: biome; isolation source: fecal sample | host: Bos grunniens | place: China: Xizang | collected 2019 | reverse complement strand
TTCCGTAACGATATCAATCGCCATATTTCACAGATCGTGACAACACGTGTGGGTACCACTAATTCACCATGGCTTAAGGACTTCGCTATCGGTGATCTTCATACTATCGCAGTGAGCCACGGTGAGGGTAAGTTCGTTGTGAACGAGGAACTTGCAAAGGAACTCTTCGCAAACGGACAGGTTGCATTCCAGTACGTCGATCCTATCGAGGAGGAGGTTACAATGGAGTCTCCATACAATCCTAACGGTTCATACTATGCGATTGAGGGTATCATCAGCAGGAACGGTCAGATCCTCGGTAAGATGGGTCATACTGAGCGTTTCGAGGATAATCTCTTCAAGAACATTATGGACGAGGGATTGGTGCAGCCTCTCTTCCACAATGCAGTGGCGTATTTCCGCGGTGAATAATTAAAAGATCCCCGGTCCATCCGGGGATAACCATTATACCATATGTCCCCGGTCCATCCGGGGATCTTATAAGAAACAGAAAATGTGCAATTGTAAGAATTATAGAGATGACAAGTTGCACCACGAGTGTGGCGTGCTTGGCATCTATGGAGTTGAGGATGCTGCAGGCCTTGCTTATTATGGCCTTCATACTCTTCAGCATAGAGGACAGCAGGGTTGCGGTATCGTTACCGTAGACGACGAAGGTGCTTTTCACAGAGTCAAGGGAGACGGTCTTGTGAATGAGGTCTTCAATGAGTCCAAGATGAGCCTTCTTCCCGGTAAGATGGCCATCGGTCACGTGCGTTACAGCAATGCAGGCTGCAAGGGTACAGAAAATATTCAGCCTTTCCTCTTCAGCCACCGCTCCGGTGACTTCGCTTTGGCTAACAACGGCCAGATCGTCAACTATGACAGACTTCGTGCTGATCTTGAGGATAAGGGAAGCCTCTTCCAGTCATCGTCAGATGCTGAGGTGCTCGCACATCTTATCAAGAAGCAGGGTCTTGGCAAGGATGTTCCACGTATCGAGGCGATCAAGGCAGCCCTCAATATGATTGACGGAGCCTTCGCTTTCGTGGTTATGACCGGTAGAAGAATCTATGCCTGCCGCGACAAGTACGGTTTCCATCCGCTTGCCATCGGTAAGATAGGTGACGGTTATGTGGTAGCCAGCGAGACCTGCGCCTTTGAGGTGCTCGGCGCTGAGTATATCCGTGACGTCGAGCCGGGCGAGATCGTTACTCTCGATCATCACGGCATCCGCAGCCAGTTCTATGCCGAGACTCAGAGACACGCGATGTGCGCGATGGAGTATGTGTATTTTGCTCGTCCGGACAGTGATATCGAGGGATGCAATGTACATAACTACCGCAAGGAGTCAGGTAAGATCCTTTATCAGGAGGCTCCTGCAGATGCAGATATCGTGATCGGTGTTCCGGATTCAAGCCTTTCGGCGGCTCAGGGTTACGCTGAGGCCAGCGGGCTTCCGTATGAGATGGGACTTATCAAGAACAAGTATATCGGAAGAACATTCATCCTTCCTACACAGGCACTTCGCGAGAAGGGTGTCAAGATGAAACTTTCCCCAGTAAAGTCCATTGTGAAGGGCAAGAGGGTCGTTCTTGTCGATGACTCTATCGTTCGTGGCACAACTTCCATCAAGATCGTGAACATGCTTCGCGAGGCAGGCGCATCAGAGGTACACGTGCGTATCGGCAGTTCGCCGCTCAAATACACCTGCTTCTATGGTGTGGATGTCCATACTCCTGAGGAACTTATAAGTTCAAGCCACGATGTGGATGAGGTATGTAAGATCATCGGTGCGGATTCGCTTGCGTTCCTTTCATTCGAGGGAATGCTCAAGGCCGGAAAGCGCAGCGATCTTTGTCTTGCCTGCTTCAACAGACAGTATCCTACTAATCTTTATCTTGACGATAATAACTGATGAAAAGATTCTTTATTCTTCCGATCATAGCGCTTACTGCAGTTTCGTGCATGTTCCAGACTGTAGAAGTGGATGTTATTCCAAGTCCTGTAGCAGTCGAGACCTTTACAGGTGTCTTCGAGTTCGAGGAGTCTTCAGATGTCGTTCCTTCAGCAGATGATCTTAAGCAGATCGCTGAAATCTTTGCTGAGGATATGAGCGAAGTCCTGGGGTTCCCGCTTGGCGTAAATGATTCATATGGCAACAGGGGTGATGTCCTTCTGCGCATTTCTTCAGACTTGGAGGCGGAAGAGTATGAACTTGAGGTTGCTGATGACCAGGTCCTGGTGACCGGTGGTTCTGTTGCAGGCGTATTCTACGGACTTCAGACAGTGCGCCAGCTTGTCGATGATGACAATAGAATCGAGGCTGTCTATATCAAGGATAAGCCATATTTTGCATACAGAGGAAGCCTTTTTGATGTTGCGAGACATTTCTACACTGTGGATGAAGTGAAGCAGTATATCGACATCCTCGCGATGCATAAGCTCAACAGACTCCATCTCCATCTTACAGATGACCAGGGTTGGAGAATCCAGATCAACAAGTATCCTCTTCTTACAGAGGTGGGTTCCAACCGCAAAGAGACTGTTGTAGGAAAGAATGCTCCGGACAACAACAACTTCGACGGAAAGCCTCATGGAGGATATTATACCCAGGATGAGATCCGTGATATCGTCGCATATGCACAGGCGCGCTGCATCACTATCGTGCCGGAGATTGACCTCCCTGGTCATATGCAGGCCGCTCTCGCCGCTTATCCGGATCTCGGATGTACAGGGGGTCCATATGAGACCAGAACAAAGTGGGGAATCTCTGACGATGTGCTCTGTGCGGGAAATCCTCAGGTCTACACCTTCCTTGAGGATGTGATCTCGGAAGTGCTTGAACTCTTCCCGTCGGAATATATCCATATCGGAGGCGATGAATGTCCTAAGGTACGTTGGGAGGCTTGTCCTAAGTGTCAGGCAAAGATCCGTCAGTTGGGGCTCAAGGATGAGGGCAAGCATCTTGCCGAGCATTTCCTTCAGAACCACGTGATGAACCATATAGAGAAGTTCCTCAATAAGAGGGGACGCAAGATGATAGGTTGGGATGAAATCCTTGAGGGAAGCGCATCGCAGACATCTACAGTGATGATCTGGCGTGACCAGGCTCATGCTGTGACCGCAACCCGCAGAGGTAACGACATCATCAACAGCCTCCGTCATTTCTGCTACTTTGACTACTGTCAGACATCAGAGCCTGAGAAGGAGCCTCTCTGCGTGACACATCGCTATCTGTCTTTACGTCAGGTTTACAGATTCGATCCTTGCGAGCGCCTCATGCTTCAGGACCAGCAGAGAGTACTTGGAGTTCAGGCTAATCTCTGGACAGAGTACATCGGTGACTTCAAGCAGGTCCAGCATATGCTCCTTCCACGTCTTGCGGCTTTTGCTGAGACAGCATGGGCTTATGACAGAAAGGGTACATATGAGGATTTTGCCGCTCGTGCCAGGAAGATACTTCCGGACTACTATCAGGCAAACGGCCTTCACTATGCCCCTTACTTCTTCGAAGGCGTAGAGTAGAATGGATGCCAAGAAAATAATAAAGGACTGGATGCTCCCGATTGCCATGGTGACGGGAGCATCCTTATATATTATATATAGGTCCATACCGTCGCTCCATGCCTTCGGCCCGTACCTTCAGGGGCTTGCAGGCTTCATGCAGCCTATGCTCATCTTTGCGATGCTCTTCCTGACATTCTGCAGGATAGAACCTAAGGACCTTAAGCCTCACAGATGGCATTGGTGGCTGCTTCTGATCCAGAGCGGACTCTTCGCCGGACTTGGAATCGGAGCCTTTGCTGTGATGAGGTATCTCCCAGGTGAGGGTACTGATTGGCTGGTATTTGTGGAAAGTGCGATGCTCTGCTTCATCTGCCCGACTGCTACTGCAGCGGCAGTGGTGACAAGGAAACTTGGCGGAGATGTCGCCGGAATCACGACATATACCATTCTTATAAATCTCGTGACAGCCCTGATCGTTCCGCTTATCGTGCCTATGATAAGACCGGTGGACGGAATGAACTTCTGGCTTGCTTTCAGCATGATCATGGCGAAGATATTCCCGCTGCTGATAATGCCTTGCCTCTTGGCGTGGATGGTCAGGTATATGGCTCCTAAGCTTCACCGTATCCTGATTTCATATCCGGATCTTCCGTTTTACCTCTGGTCAGTAGGTCTGGCTCTTGCTGTAGCTGTGACTACAAGGTCCATCTTCAACTCAAGACTTGGTCTTGTGACCCTGCTTCTGATATCGCTTATTTCCCTTCTGTGCTGCATCATCCAGTTTGCGCTCGGAAGATATGTAGGAGGCATGTACAAACCGAGAAGACAAGCTGACAGGGAAATCAATCCTGAGGTGGAGAAGAGGGGAAAGGCCCTGAGAAAAGTTACTGCAGGTCAGTCTCTAGGTCAGAAGAACACAATCTTTGCAATCTGGATGGCCTATACTTTCATGACTCCAGAAACCTCCATCGTAGGAGGCCTTTACAGTATCTGGCACAATATCTACAATTCGTGGCAGATGTATCGCAGTGGAAGAACAGGCGCTTAGTCTCCAGGCGTCTGATAGAAAGGTTTACAGCTGTCTTCTAGATGAAAAGCATTGCCACCATACCGGCGGCGAATGCTATCGCACAATTGATCAGTTTTGCCCATAGGAAACTCTTCTTGCTTTCAGCGAGCAGAGGAATGGACGCGTGTCCGTCCTGCGATATGCTGCTTGCAAGCAGTACTGGGAAAGGCACCACGCCGGTGGCAAAGAGTGTCACGAATATCATATGAGGACCGGACTCAGGGATTATGCCTATGAGTGTTGCGAGAATGATCATCAGAACCGTGTTGTCGCTTATCCAGCTGCTTATGTCCATATGCTGGAGCAGTATGCCCACAACCAGCAGCACTCCGAAGGTCCATGCGAATATGGTAGGGAGGTGCTTCCTGATGATGTGGTTCCACAGGTGTCCTTCAACAAAATGATCTGAAGAGAAAAGAAGCACGAAGAGCATTATGACGCTGAGTCCCGCGAACAGAACATTCATCCAGTCTTCGCTCAGCAGATTGATTGAATGTCCGCTGACATGCTCATGTACGCAAGCTTCGGTGTGGACATGTCCCTCGTGCATATGCGCGCCATGGTCATGCCCGAGTCTGCCGCTCGCCAAGGCCACGATGAACACGGCAAGACCTATGAACATGATGATGCGCTTCCAGCCGAAGTGTCTCTTTCCGCTGTGCTGATGTTCGGTCTCTTCGTGTATGGTATAGCCTTCCGTACATTCTCCGGCATCTCCGCAATCGCTGTGGTCATGCTTGTCGCAATGCTTCTTGTGCACCCTGTCATGGATTATGTCTGTCGCTATACCCGCCAGTATCGCTATGACGAAAAGTACTGCAAAGAGAATCAAGGCCTCGCGTGGAATCATGGCTAGCATCATGAAGGCTTCATCTCCTGAAGATGCTATCATCATCGCTATGAGCGCTCCGAAACTGAACATGCGGTGGGTATAGAGGGAAACCGTGGCGAATCCTCCCATACAGCCCGGAATCGAGCCAAGCAGGGCCGCTACTATTACCTGACCCACTTTGGTGTGACGTAAGCCCTTGAACACCATTCCTTTGGATTCGATGTTCAGTGATTCGATCATCATCATCATCACTGTCACAAGTCCCGTGATGAGTATGGAGTTTCTTAATATTTCTATGAAAAGGTGCAGCATTGTATTATTCGAGCCAGCCTGAGATGAACAGGTTTACGATTGGTCTGAGTGGAGAGTTGGTGGTGAGTGAAACAATGGCAAGGGTCTCTCCCGCAGGCATCCCCTCGGTGTCAAGATGTACTCTGAACTTCACGGTCTCTCCCGGCTTGGCTCCAGGGATGTCGCTGTGTGACCAACTTTCAGCATCTACATCTACCTTATATACCTGGAAGCAGGATTCACCTACATTCTTGAAGGTGTATTCCGCGTGAATGGTTGTGCCTCTCTTTACCTTTCCGAAGGAGAAGGTGCTGCTCTCGAACTGGGGGCGTCCGGCCTTGGACTTCTCGCTTTCTGAAAGATTATCGAAGTTCTCTTTTGTGATAGCCCAGATTCCGATCCTGCTGCTGTTGTCCTTGTTCTTGTATGACTTTCCGTTGATCACAGGAGTCGCCCAATAATAGTTTCTGCCCCATTTGCTTCTGTCAGCTGTCACGCTGAATGACATCTGTGCAGTCTCACCTGCCGGAATAGGGTTTGGCGCTACACTGATCTGCAGATTCTCGCTGACATCCTTGAACTCTACATTGATAGGGGAGTTTGAGACATTGGCAACAGATACCGAGTTGCTTTTCATTCCGCCCTGCTCAAGGTTGCCGCATTTGATGTATGCCTCTCTCAGGCCGAGAGGACCATATGTCATTGTGTAAGTCTTCTGTACCGGTACCTTCTCTGCCATACATATTCCTCTCATCTTCAGGATGATAGGCTTCTTTGGCTCGGACATGTATACAGTAATGCTCTTGTCGAAGGGGTGTGGACCTTCATCGTTGCTGTATGAGGCTGAGATCTTGCCTGTCTTGCCCGGCATTATCGGTTCCTTGGTCCATTCTGCCTTGGTGCAGCCGCAGGTTGTCACCGCGCTGTAGATCACGACAGGCTGGGTTCCTATGTTCTTTACCGTGAAAGTGCAGGAAACGGGACCGCTGCCGGAAATTATGTCTCCGAACTGGTGTACGGTCTTGTCGAACTCGAGATTGTTGCCTATCTTCTCCTGGGCGAATGCCGGAGTTCTGCACATTGACAACAAGGCTATAACGATGCTTATGATGTATGCGTGTCTTTTCATTGTATTGAGTCTACGTCTTTACAAAGATAAGACAAAACAATCATATTGCGGCTTTGATAATAAAAATAAATCACTAAATTTGCAGTTCGTATGTCCCTGACATGCCGATATGAAGAACACTAACATTTAAATTTAAATAAAATGGCTTACAGAATTACAGAAGATTGCGTAGCTTGCGGTACTTGCATCGGCGAGTGCCCTACAGGCGCTATTTCAGAGGGTGACATCTACAAGATCGATCCTAACACTTGCGTTGATTGCGGTACATGCGCTGATGCATGCCCAATGGGTGCAATTGTTGCTGGTGAGTAATTTCAGAATACTGAAATAATCCGGTCAGCGGTGGCTATTTGATAGCCGCCGCTGATTTTTTTTTATAAAGATTGTATCTTTGTAAGGGTTACTCCGTATATTTATGTATGATGACACCATTTTTAAGACAGGTCGCAGACCATTATTATAACTCAGGGGACATAAGCCGCAGATGCTTTGTCTTTCCTAACCGCAGATCCATGGTCTTCTTCCGCAAGTGGCTCAGTGCCCGCATTGCAGAGGAAGGAGCCAAGGGCAATGCCAAGCCGATAGTCGCTCCCGAGATGCTTACTGTCAGCGAATTCTTCCAGAAAGTCAGCGGACTGACAGCCGCAGACAGGGTGGAACTTCTGTTGGAACTGCACAAGTGCTACAAGGAGATTAATCCCAAGGGAGAGGAACTGGACGAGTTCATCTTCTGGGGTGACGTGATCCTTGCAGACTTCAATGATGTGGATAAGTATCTTGTGAATCCGAAGCAGTTGTTTGCCAATATCGCTGACTTCAAGGCCATCCAGGATACTTTCTCATACCTTTCAGAGACTCAGCGCAAGGCAATAGAGACCTTCGTGCTGCATTTCGGCGACTTGAACGGCAAACTTACTGTCGATCTTGAATCACAGAATCCGAACATCAAGGAGCGCTTCCTCCAGATATGGAACCGACTCCAGCCCCTGTATGAACTTTATAACCGAAGCCTTCGTGAGAAGGGACTGGCATATGACGGAATGACCTACAGGTCCATCGCAGATTCCCTTGCGGAAAAAAGCGTCGACGAGGTGCTAGAGGGCACTTTCCCGTCGGATGCCAAGTTCGTCTTTGTGGGCCTGAATGCCTTGAATGAATGTGAGAAGACTCTTCTGCGACGCCTCAGGGACTGCGGAAGGGCCGAGTTCTGCTGGGACTGGTGCGGAGATATGATCCGTGACAGCAAGAACAGGGCTTCATTCTTTATGGCGGACAACTACAAGGAGTTCCCGCCTGCCTTTGAACTCTCTTCGGAGGGTGTGGGCAAGGCTGAGTTCAATTCCCTCAGCGTTCCGTCCTCATATGGACAGGTAAAACATCTCCAGGCCATATTGAACAAGGTCGGTTATGAGGACAAGGGAGGTAAGGACAGCAGCGACACTGCCATCGTTCTTCCTGACGAGACCCTGCTGATGCCTCTGCTCAACTCCATTCCTGAGGAAATCAAGAACATCAATGTGACTATGGGTTACCCTATGACAGCGGGTGAACTCTATATCCTGATGAGAGATATCGCGAGAATGCAGTTGTATCTGCGCAACAAGCATAACGGCTGGCATTATTACCATAAGCAGGTCTGGGACATTATCTCTTCAGGAATTTTCCGCAGGCTTATGGACGCTGCTGGACTTGAGGAGTGCAAGGAAAGGATTGCGTCAATCAAGAAGAACGGCAAGTATTATATACCGCAGGAGGATCTTGCAGGCAACCCGCTTATGAATGTGATCTTCAGACCTGTGGTTTCCGATCTTACCGCAAAGGATGCCTCGCAGGTGCAGAATCTTGCCTCATACCTTCAGTCTGTTGTGTCGTATATAGCTCCGCTGCTCGCGTCCGATCCGGAGATGGCGCTTGAGGTCGAGTTTGCAAAGAAATATTACAGCAGCATCAACTCGTTGAAATCCAGGGACCTGGCAATTCTTCCTGCAACCTTTATCAGGCTCATCGAGTCGATGATGGCAGGAACCGCCATCCCGTTCAAGGGAGAGCCTCTCAAGGGTCTGCAGATCATGGGCCCTCTCGAGACCAGAGCGCTGGACTTCCGTAATGTGGTGATCATGTCCTGCAATGAAGGAATGTTCCCTCGAAGGAATGTAAGTTCATCCTTCATCCCGCCTGAACTCAGGAAGGCCTTCCATCTTCCTACCTATGAGTTCCAGGATGCGATATGGGCATATTATTTCTACCGCCTCGTCTCGCGTGCGGAGAATGTATGGATGGTATATGATTCTAGGACAGAGGGCTTGAAGCGAGGTGAGGAGAGCAGGTATATCAAGCAGTGGAGATATCATTTCGGCATCAATGTGAAGACTCATGTCGCTGGAGCCGGACTGGCTTCCTGCACTGATACCGACACTGTGATGGAGAAGAGCGATGAGATGATGGAGAGGATCAATACCATGACCTATTCTGCCTCGGCTCTTCAGAATTATGTAGCCTGTCCTATGAAGTTCTGCTATTCGTCTGTGCTTCAGTTGAAGAAGGATGAGGATGTGGCAGAGTCAATGTCAAGTTCCATGATAGGAAACGTCTATCATAATACGATGTGGGCACTCTACTATGGCGAGGAGGCGATGCGCTCCGACGGAGCCTTCGATAAGTTGGAGAAGAAGCCCGATGTAGGTATGAAGAGGGTAACTGTGAAGTATCTTAAGTCATGGAAGAATCGAGAGGATGAGGTGAGCGCTAAGGTGGCTTCACTGATGAAGGCTGAGTTGAAGACTGATGAGATCTCGGGTCGTGACCTTATTGTTCATAAGGTGATAGTCAGATATGTTATGGAGACCATAGAGAAGGAGATTGCCTTTCTGGGCGAGAACCCTGATGCGGGTTTCGATATCATAGGTCTGGAGAGGCCGGTGAATGCAGATATCCACGGCGCAAAGTTCTTCGGAGTGGTCGACAGGATTGACAGCCACACTCCAGGCGGAATCAGGGTGGTGGATTATAAGTCGGGTTCGGATGATCCTAAGGTGATTGCAATAGATGACGCGAGGGCCGAGATTGCAGTAGAGAAGATCTTCAGCAGCAAGTACAAGGAGAATAAGGCGAATAAGGCTGCGCTTCAGTTCTATATCTATGACAGGATGGTGCAGGATACAGGTCTTGCAGAAGGAATGTTCATATTCAATACCATGTATGCGACTTCGGATCTCTTCAGGAATACTCCGGCCAGCGTGCCGCTCAGTTCCCGTTTTGCGGAACTTATGGATCTGAAACTCAAGGAACTGCTTGATGAGATAAGGGATAAGGGTAAGCCGTTCGTCAGGACTGATGATGAGGATGCGTGCAAGTATTGTGATTTCAGGATGATTTGTGGAAGATAGGAGGAAGTATGATTAATATTTTGAAAGCTTCGGCCGGTTCGGGAAAGACCTGGAATCTGGCGAGATACTACATAAGACTTATGCTTGAGAAGAAGGATCCTTTTTCATACAGGCATATCTTGGCTGTGACCTTTACCAACAAGGCCACAGATGAAATGAAGGACAGAATCCTGAAGGAACTTCATATCCTGGCTTCGGATCCATGCGGTTCGGATTACTATGATGATTTCGTTCCTGCTTTGTATCCCGATGCCAAGTCGCTTGCGGAGGCTTCGTCTGCTCTCCTGTGCAACATCCTTCACGACTACAGTGCCTTTGCGGTAAGTACCATCGACAGGTTCTTCCAGCAGACGCTCAGGGCCTTCTCCCGTGAGATCGGTCATTTCGCTTCATATGCGATCGAGCTTGACAAGGATTCTCTGGTCAAGGAAAGTGTTGACCGTTATCTTGATTCGCTCACAGAGTCGGAGGAGCATTCCCGTTCACTTGAGTGGATGATCAGAAAGACGATGACCCAGTTGGAGGAAGGCGAGGGCTACAGATTGGACAAGACCCTCAGAAACATTGCTGACAGATTCAATTCCGAGGAGTTCAGGGCTGCGGTCAAGAAGGCCGCCGTCAATGAGCAAGGACTCTATACTGACGAGAATCTTGACCGTCTGGACAAGACTTGCGATGAGGTGTGTGAGGCATACCCTAAGATCGTGAAGGAGGGCGCGGAAAAACTCTTCCGTCGTTTTGAACAGGAGGGAATCAATCCAGCTGATACGCAGAGGCATTTCATGGATACCAATCTGCGTAAGTATTCTCTTCTGGAGACAGATAAGCCTGTACCGCCTCCGACTGATGCGTTCAGAAAGAATGCACTTGATCTGGATTTGTGGTTCGGAAAGAAAAATAGCCATCTCAAGGGACCTGCCGAGGCTCTTATGGGTGATGTCCAGGAGTTCTTCGGCCTCTTCGATCACGAGTACAAAGTCTACAACACTGCAATGATGCTCAAGAAGCAGATCTATAGTTTTGCAGTCGCAAGTGATCTGTATGAGAATTTCAAGGCTATCCTGAAGGAGAAGAATGTGCTTACCATCGACCAGACCAACACTATCCTCAGGGATATCATCGATGGCTCCGATACGCCTTTCGTTTATGAGAAGATAGGTGTGAGATACGACCATTTCCTTCTTGATGAGTTCCAGGATACATCGCTTGTCCAGTGGGACAACTTCAAGCCTCTTCTTGAGAACAGTGTCTCGCAGAACTGTGAGAATCTCATTGTAGGAGATGTAAAGCAGAGTATCTACAGATGGCGTCAGTCAGATTGGGAACTTCTTGAGAATCAGGTCCAGAAGGACTTCGCTCAGTCGACGGCCAAGCCTCTTGATACCAATTATCGTAGCGCTCCCGAGATTGTCAATTTCAACAATGCATACTTCGAGGCAACTGCAAAGTATCTTGATAAAATGATCGGAGATGATTCGGATGTGATCAGAAAGATCTATTCCGATGTGCAGCAGGAGGTGAACAAGTCCTACCAGGGAATGGTCGAGGTCGCTTATTGTGAGCCGGACGACCATTTGGCCTGCATACTTGACCGTGTGAGGAAGGCTCAGGAGAAGGGCTTCAGGTTAGGAGAGATTACCGTGCTTGTGCGTACAAACAAGGAGGGTGGGGAGATTGCAAATTATCTGATTTCGGAAGGAATCCCTGTGGTGTCTGATGATTCCCTCAAGGTTGCTTCATCTCTCACTGTCCGTCGTCTTGTCTCGCTCATGGCGGGAATCGAGAATCCGGAAGACAGCGTATCAAGGCATCTTGCTTCATCCTTAGGCATAGATGTGCCGGAGAACTGGCACTCCCTTGTAGATCTCTGTGAGGATCTTCTCAGAAGATTGTCCAAGGCAGATCCGGAGACTTTTGCTGCGGAAACTCTTTATATCCAGTCATTTATGGATAAACTTATGGAGTATGTCTCGCTTGAGGGCAATAGCTTGAGAGGTTTCCTCAAGAAGTGGGCTGAGGACAAGAGCAACATCAGTTCTCCGGAGTCAGATGAGTCCGTGAGGATAATGACTGTCCATAAGTCAAAGGGACTTGCCTTCCCGTATGTGATTTTCCCGTCCATAGGAGGGGTGGAGTTCTTCACGCATGAGAAGAAGTGGTCACGTCCTGATGTGAAAGGTTCAAGACTTGAGGAGGTCGCCGCCGGCGTGTATGATGTGACCCTTTCTGGCAAGAGCAAGGATACTCTCTTTAAAGAATGCTTTGAAAGAGAGAAACTTATGCAGTATATCGACAATATCAATGTCGTATATGTCGCCTTGACAAGAGCATCTCATGCAATGAGCATCATCACACCTCTGCCGGAGGGAGTTGCGGTCACTGCCGATGGATATGCCGGAGATGAAAGGAATTTTTCGAACTTCAGCCAGTGGACAATGGCTTATATGGCAGGTGCCTACAAAACCCTTGACTATCAGATGATTGATTCTGAAGACACGGTTGATTCTGATGCTTCGGGTGAGTCGGAGGGTCTGAATGAACTTATATTCATGACAGGCGAACTTACTGCGCCGGAGCGCAAGACCAAGGCTTCTGTTGAAATGATGCCTTCGGTGTTCTGCTCGTGGCCTCTTAATTCTTCAAAGGATGGAGAAGAAGCTGCGGAAGAGTGCGAGAGAGGACGCCTCAAGTTGTCGGCTGATGCAATAGACTTCTTCTCTGAGGACGGAAGGACAGGTGCGTCTGCTTCCAACCGAATAAGGGGAGTGGTTCTTCATGATATCCTTTCGGAGGTTGTTCTTCCGGAGGATCTGGAGGGAGCCGTAAGAAAGGCCCAGAATGCAGGATACCTTGATAAGGAAGAGGCTAAGGAGGCATATGAACTTCTTTCCAAGCGTATCGCTGAGGTGGCAGGCAGCGGTTGGTTCCCTGATGACAGAAATGCTGTGCTCAACGAGACTGCGCTCATTGATACGGATGGAATGATATATCGTCCCGACAGGGTGGTGATTTCCGATGGGAAGGTTCTGATTGTGGACTATAAGTTCGGTGAGCCTGATACCGGATACAGGAAACAGGTTGAAAGATATGCCGGTATCTGGCGCAGGATGGGCTATGCCGATGTATCTGCTTCTCTCTGGTATGTAATGTCGGGAGATATAGAAAATTATTAGGGAGTTCTTACGTAATTATTTCGTATATTTGCAGATTGACGGCGTTGATGTTGATGCCGGTATGAAACTAAGGAATATGGAGAACAATATAGACAGCTGTAAATTGCTTTACAACACGGAGAGAGTCAAACTCTGGATGCCGGAGTATGGCAGGAATGTGCAGAAGATGGTGGATTACCTCAAGACAATTGAGGACAGGGAAAAGAGGAACGAGCAGGCGAGGGCTATTGTGAAGGTGATGGAGATCCTTAACCCGCACGTCCATGTGCAGGAGAACTGGGAGCAGAAACTCTGGGATCATCTCCATATCATTTCCGGTTTCGATCTCGACATCGATGCGCCTTATGAGGCTCCTGCAAAGGAGAAGTTCTATGAAAGACCTGTCGTTGTGCCTATCGAGAACAAGCCTATCAAGGCGAATCACTATGGAAGGAACATAGAGAACATCATAGATCTGATCGCGGAGCATGAGGATGGAGATGTGAAGACTGCGATGATACGACAGCTTGCGGTCTATATGAGGCAGCAGTATCTTATCTGGAACAAGGATACGGTGGCTGACGAGACCATCTTCCAGGATATCGAGAAACTTTCATCGTATCGTATCAAGGTTCCTGAAGGACTTCAGTTAAGCCGCATATCGAATGATATGAACTATGCAAGGCCAAGCCTCAATCCGAGCCGTAACGGCAAGTCCCAGAATCAGAACCAGAGGCAGAAGGGCAATAACAAGATGAAGAAACAGCGCAACAACAAGTAATATGTCTGCAAAGAACAAGACAAAGAAAACCAAGAAGAATGAGAAGCATGCCCGCTTCTCGTTCTTTTCTGATATGCATCCGGACAAGAAGTCGAACATCCTGAAGGTCTCAGGACTTCTGGTTATGCTTTTTGCCCTCCTTACCCTCGTGTCAACAATATCATATCTTTTCACCTGGTCAGCGGACCAGAGTCTTCTGACTCAGCCGGATATGATGGATAAGGGTGTGGATGTCAATAATATAGGCGGTAAACTCGGTTATAGATGGAGCCATTTTCTTGTGGCTGGATGCTTCGGTCTCGGCAGTTTCGCCCTGATCTTCCTTCTTGGCGCTGTTGCATGGAGACTTTTCTTCTGGCACAGAAGCATAGGCTTGCTCAAGACCACGTTCATGACTGTGAGTGGAGCTTTCGTATCATCTGTGGTTCTTGCCTATGTGGCAGAACTTTTTGGAGCATCTTCGGCCTTCGGCGGTGGCCTTGGCGGTGATGCAGGTGCCGCTGTCGTTGCAGGCATGAATAATCTATTTGGCCCTGCCATAGCAGGTTTCGTTATCGTTGTCGCTGTGATATCATGGCTCATACTCTTTAACGGACGCTTCTCTCATTGGTTCGCCATGACAGGCGAGTTCAAATCTGCGCCGGTATGTGAGCCTCAGACAGATGTTCAGGAGGATGGCGTTTCTGAGGAGCAGGAGCAGACTGATGAGGATTCTGCTTTTGTGCAGGAGCAGCAGGCAGATCCTGAATATCCCGGAGAGCAGCCGACAGAGGCTGAACCTGCATATGAAGAACAGCCGGAAGAGGTTCGTGGGAGTGTCCAGGAGAATTTCGAGGATGTACTTGCCCACTTCAAGTCCATTCAGTCGGAGTTCGAGCCTGTCCGTACTTCAGAGATGAGGGCTTCCGAAGACTCTGGAATGGAGGTCATCATGAGCGATGATTATGCCCAGAAGGTTACAGAGGAACTTCCCCGTATAGATAACAGAGAGGAACTGCAGAACTATCAGTTCCCGCCGCTTGACCTTCTCAACGACTATTCTGAGGGACGTCATACTGTCAGCAAGCAGGAACTCGAGATAAACAACAATAAGATCCGCGCTACCCTCCAGAATTATAAGATCCAGGTAGATAAGGTGACAGCCGTAGTCGGTCCTACCGTCACTCTGTATAAGATCTATCCTGCACCGGGAGTCCGTATCTCATCAATTGAGGTTCTTCATAAGGAAATCGCTATTTCATTGAATACCAGGGGAGTGCGTGTCGTTACGCTTTCGGACTGTGTGGGAATCGAGGTGGCTAACAGCACACCTTCCATCGTTCCGTTGAAGTCGATGCTCAATGATGACTCGTTCAGGAACAGCAAGGCGGAACTTCCTATCGCTCTCGGATATACCATTACCCAGGAGGTAAAGACATTCGACCTTGCGGATGCTCCGCATCTTCTCATCGCCGGTGCTACAAAGCAGGGTAAGTCGGTAGGATTGAATGTGATCATTTCGTCGCTTCTTTACGCCAAGCATCCTACGGAACTGAAGTTTGTCTTCATTGACCCTAAGATGGTGGAGTTTACCGCTTATAATTCGCTTCTCAAGCATTATCTTGCAGTGCTTCCTATGGCGGCTAGCGAGGAAGAAGAGAGGGAGAATGCGATCATCAAGCAGCCTAAGCAGGCGGAGCAGGTTCTTAATTCGCTCTGTATAGAGATGGATGAAAGATATAAGCTTCTGGCTTCTGCTGGTGTCAATGCCATCAAGGATTACAACGAGAAGTTCAGAGACCGTCATCTCCTTCCGAGCGAAGGACATAAGTTCCTCCCATATCTTGTGGTCGTGATCGATGAGTATGCCGACCTCACTATGACCGGAGGAGCTAATCCGGATGCAAGGAAATGTGCGAAGAACATCAGTGATTCCATCGTCCGCCTCGCGCAGAAAGGTAGAGCGGCCGGCCTCCATGTCATCATTGCAACTCAGCGTCCGTCTGTGAATGTGATCACAGGACTCATCAAGACCAACTTCCCTACGCGTATAGCATTCCGTGTGGTGTCCGGAGTCGACTCGAGAACTATCCTTGATTCATATGGAGCCGAGAACCTCATCGGAAGGGGAGATATGCTTTACTATGCCGGTGTCGAGATGGAGCGAGTACAGTGTGCTCTTGTAAGCATGAATGAGATAAACAAGATCACTAAGTTCATCGGGGATCAGACAGGATATAGAAAGTGCTGCAACACGCCTTATTATCTCCCGGTTCCGGAATCGCAGGACGGTGAGACCAGTGGCGGAACAATAGACATGCAGAATCTCGACCCTATGTTCGAGGATGCCGCGAGAATGGTTGTCTCGACCCAGAAGGGTTCGACTTCCGACCTTCAGAGACGTCTTGGTATGGGTTATGCAAGAGCAGGTCGCGTGATGGATCAGCTTGAGGGTGCGGGAATCGTGGGACCTCAGGAAGGATCCAAGCCTCGTCAGGTACTTGTCGCCGACTATGCTGAACTCGATCAGATACTCTCTGCTTTTGTAAAGAACTGATGAAAAAGAAATTCATATCCATCTGTAGTGCCCTCCTGCTCCTTTCCGGAACAGGAGGTGCTTTCGCTCAAAACAACGGTGCGCTTGAGACTTTATATGCCACCGTGGCCTCGTCTTGCGTGGAAACCACATATACTTTTACAACAATCCTGTCCGGAATGAAGGTCCAGGGCGATCATGTGCTTGAGATACAAGGTGACTGCTGGCATCTCAAGGGCAATGGACTTGAGATATGGTGTGACGGACAAAGCGTATGGACTATGGATGTTCCTGCAAAGGAGGTTGTCATTGAGGATGCTGACCAGAACGGAGCAGGAGTCCTTGCCAATCCTGCTGTTCTTCTTGTCCGTATGCACGAGTGGCTCGACGTCAGCGCTAAAAAAACTTCCTCAGACGGTTCTTCTGTCCTCTATGTCATGACTCCGAAGCCGGATAAGGAATCAGGGATAGAAAGTCTTGACCTTGAACTCAGGAAGGCTGATGGAACTTTAAGGAGAGGTTCCTTCGTGCTTGAGGATGGAAACAAGGTCTCGCTCTTATTCTCTTCGATGAAGGCCAAAGAAAAAAGGCCGGTATCTTATTACCGACCTTCTCAAACTTTCGATATGTCTTGGATCGTTACCGATCTGAGATGATTTCCTGTTATTCTACGTCGCGTACGCACCTTACAGATGCCGCGAATGTCTCAGTGTCAGCCTTGCCGATCATCATCGCCGGCTGATCGTAGTAGATGTATCTGTAGTAGGCCATGTCTTCGTCAGCCTTGTCTGCTGTCCAGCAGATAGCGTACTGGTAGACACCTGTGAATGTCGCAGTAGGATATTTTCCGTTCTTGTCAGCCTCGCCAAGTGTCGCATATCCTGTAGGAATAAGGCTGAGACCGCTCTCATTTGTAGGCTTGCCTACTGATGGCCAGTACTCCCACATCTTGACTCCGTTGAAATATGCGTCTGTGATGACCTTGCTTGCGATGTCAGGGATGTTCTTTTCTGCATAGTCGGTCTCATCGTTGAGGTAAGTCTTGGCAAGTGATGCCCACTCCGCGTCGCTTGGAAGTCTCCATCCCTCAGGGCAAGCATTCACTGCATCCTTGTAACTGTAGTATTTTCCGAATACGCCGTCCATGGCATCCGCGTTTCTGAATGGGATACCGGTCTCTGTGTATGCGAGGTTCTGCTTGAACCAGTCGAGTTTGCCGATAGTAGTGTAGTAATACTTCTGACCGTTGGCTGTGATGAACTTGTCGTTATCGACAGAGATTCCGGATCCGGTGATGGACTTCTCCGGGCCTGGGCTTACGACTGTTGTGAAGTTGGAAGCAGACGAATTTGTGTAGTCTGCTGCAAAGCCGTAGCAATATACGGTATAGGTCTGAAGGGTGTCAGAGAACTTATGAGTAAATGAACCGTCTGACTCATTGCCCAATTTGTCGAGTCCGTTTTCAAGTCTTACGGTGTCATATTTGGTCATTGTCGGGGTAACCTTCCAATAGTATCCGATTCCTTTATTGTCCGGATGTGAGATTCCCTTAGGAGTCATCTTTACTATCTCGCCCGGGAGAATGAACTCCTTAAGTTCAAATGTGAGCGATCCGTCAAGATATGCGACGTTTGTGTCTTCTTCCTCGTCTTTGCAAGATACGGCAGCCAATATGCATGCCATTGTCAATAATATTGATTTTAATCTGCGAAGGTTCATTTTACTATTAATTCAATTTTGTGATATAAACTGCAAATATCGTGATTTTAATCTGAAAATCCTCTACCTTTGTACAAATACTTTGCCTAATCTCAGGTACAAACAGTCAATTTTGTCTTTTTATGCTGGATTTAATGAAAACAAAGGCTTTGGTGGCGGCTTTCCTTATGGTCTTCTTGACCTCATGTGCCCCGAAGGATAAATACATAGTGATTTCAGGTTTTGCTCAGGGCGGAACCTATGCGGTCAAACTCAATCTCAACGGACGTGAGGGGCATGTAAAAGCATCCCCGGATGAAATCAGAGACTCGATCAATACCATCCTGCTGCGTATAGACAACTCGCTTTCAGGATATAACAAGGGCTCTCTCCTGAGCCGTCTCAATGCAGGTGAGTCCATAACTCCGGATGCCTTCCTCAAGGATATGTACGACAGGTCCTACGAAATCTATGTGGATACAGATGGCGGTGTGGATGTGGCTTCGGCTCCTCTTTTCGATATCTGGGGCTTCGGCTTCTCTTCAGGTGAGTTTCCATCGGACGACAAGGTCTCTGAGGTGCTCGCATCTTCAGGAATGAAGAGACTCAAGAGGAAGATGGAGGATGCTGTGGGCGCGGACGGCACTCTTGATGCCCTTTCGCTTCTGTCCGAAGACGTTCATGATGCCGGCTTTCCAAAGCTTAATTTCAATGCTGTGGCCCAAGGATACAGTTGTGATGTCATTGCAGACTATCTGTATTCTATTGGAGTGAAGGATATGCTGGTGGATATAGGTGAATTCTTCTGCGATGGACTTAATCCTTCCGGAAAACCATGGTCGATAGGTATAGACAAGCCTGTTGATGGAAATAATCAGAGGGGTGCGGAACTTCAGGGTATCTTCAGGGCTCCGAGTGGTCCTCATGGTATAGTCACATCCGGCAATTACCGTAAGTTTTATGTCCGCGACGGAAAGAAGTATGCCCATACGATAGACCCGCGCACCGGCCGTCCGGTACAGCACTCTCTTCTAAGTGCCACAATCGTGGCGAAAGATGCGACTTTGGCCGATGCATATGCTACCTGGTGTATGGTCGTAGGTCTTGATGAAGCAAAGGCCTTTCTTGACTCCACTCCTGATTTCGAAGGCTGCCTTATCTATGACGACGAAGGTCAGATGAGGACCTGGTGTTCTGCAGGCTTTACTCTCGAGGAGTAAGAAGCGGCATTGCCCGGCGATTGCACCCTACATCGAAGCAATGACCGAAAGTGCCCGGATCAGCCCCTGGATCAGTCCCTCCGTAATGCTTGAGATCACCTTCGGGCAGATGTCCGCGGAGTGGAGAATGGTGCATAGGATGGCCGAGGGGATGATCATGCAGGTGAGAGGAATGGCGATCAGGTTGGTGATGATGAAGTTGACCGGGAATGTCCTGAAGTAATGCCAGGCTAAAGGCGCAGTGGTGATCTGACATGAGATAGACATTGATGCACTGTCCCATAATTTTCCGAATACGCCTCTTGCTCCCGGTCTGTCTTTCCTGCCTCCGCTCTCTGGCCAGAAATCCTTTAGCCGGGGGTGTATGAACGCGATGCCTGCCATTGCGGCGTAAGATAACTGGAAACTGATGGATGATATCGAGAGAGGGGAGAGGCAAAGCTGTATGATAAGAGCAAGCAGCAGTGTCTGTTTCAGGCTCCTGTGTCTTAATGTCAGTCCGGCGCTCTCGTTGATCATGATGAAAATGAAGGCTCTGACTATCGATTCGCCCGCCCCTACTGCGAGGGTGTAGAAACCGCATACGGTGATCAGCAAAGAAGTTCTGATGAGCTTTGCCGCCGGCTTGTTCCCGAGGATGCTTAGCCCTTTGTGGATTATGCCGTAGATTATTCCTAGATGCATTCCGGAAAGCGCAAGTATGTGTGAGGCTCCGCTCTTTCTGAAAGCAGCCTTGATGTCGGCTGGCAGATCTGCCTTTTCACCTGTCAGCAAGGCCTTTGTGATTGCGGAGGTCTCTTCCTGCCTGAACGGAATGCTGTCAATGCAGTTCTGTAGTCTGATGCAGCACCTCTGGGCAAAAGTCCTCGGGAAGCCGAAATGGGGACCGATATCGCCTGTCTCAATGAGAAAGGCATTGCTGAAGCAGAAGACACCGCAGCAGAAGGCGAGTGTGATGATGGCTGCCCACCCCGCGGAGGCCGGTATCTTATGGGCGCGGATATGTGTCCCGAAACCTGCCGCACAGGTGCATAGGGCCATTGTTACTGCACTGAGAATATGGTATGGAACAATGCTCTGTAGGCTTGCCAGAAGTACTCCGGC
>JAEIGA010004865.1_pt1 | contig 20670 bp, 10 predicted proteins | sample 9270691 | NCBI WGS metagenome assembly JAEIGA01 (sample SAMN17057246, study PRJNA624740) | gut metagenome | biome: biome; isolation source: fecal sample | host: Bos grunniens | place: China: Xizang | collected 2019 | reverse complement strand
TCTCCAGGGACGCGGACTACTACTGCGAGACGGGCGGGACGAAGCTGCTGGACCCGGACGAGTACCTGGACCCCGGCGCGGATATCGGTGCGCCGCTGCTCGAGCCGCCCAAAGAGCAAATCCAAAGTGCAACTTCGGATTCTCTGGTGGTCGGCGAGGGCCAGCGCAACAAGACGGTCTTCGGCTTCGCAGCCACCCTGCGCGGGCTTGGCCTCGACAGCGGCGGCATCCGCTTCATGATCGAGGACTATAACGATCGCTACTGCGATCCGCCGCTGCCGGACTCGGAGCTGGACCTGATCACCCGATCCGTCTGCTCCCGCTACCGACGGGGCGAGGCGGTGGCTCCTTCTCTGCGCGACGCCTGGGATGATTTCAACGATCTCGGCGAGTGGAAGGACAGCGAGCCGAAACCGATCAAGCGTCTTGAGGCGGAGTCTCTGGCCAGCCTGAGCTGTCGTCATGTGGAGGCGCCGGTCTATACGGTCGACGGCCTGATCGCCAACGGCATCACGATCCTCGCGTCCCCGCCGAAGTTCGGCAAGTCCTGGATGTGCATGGACCTCGCGATCTCCGTGGCCGGAGGGACCGAGTTCATGGGCCTGGAGACACATCAGTGCGGCGTGATCTATCTCGCGCTGGAGGACGGCGACTTCCGTCTGAAGGACCGTGGGCAGAAGGTGGCGGGCGGTCGACCGATGCCGGACAACCTGTATCTGGTCAAGGACGCGCCGATCCTGGAGGACGGCCTGCTCGGCATGCTAAACAATCTGGTTGAATCCTGCGAATCTGTCGGCATGATTATCATCGACACGCTGCAGAAGATCCGCGGGACGGCGGGGAAGACCGAGGGTGTGTACGGCTACGACTATCGTGAGCTCGGCCAGCTGCACAAGTATGCTCTCGACAATAACCTCGCCGTCGTCCTCGTCCACCACCTGAACAAGGGAGGAGACGACACGGATTTTGTCAGCCGCCTCAACGGTTCGACTGGTGTCTCCGGTGCGGCTGACACGATCGTCACCCTGACGCGTGTCAAGCGTGGGGATGATACGACGCGGATGTCCATCACCGGGCGCGACGTTACCGAACGAACGCTGGTGATCCAGATGGACTGGTCGAACTACCGCTGGATCTGCCTCGGGGACGAGCGCGATGTCGAGCGGGATAACGAGGAGGTGGAGTTCCACAACGATCCGGTGGCCAAGACCATCCTCTATCACCTAGACGAAGCAGAGGACCTTCTGGAGCCCGATGCCGGTACGGACCAGGTGGAGTGGCGCTGTACCTCCTCGCAGCTTCTCGCCGCTGTGGAGGCCCTCTACGGCCCGCAGGACATAGAGAGCGCTACGGCTGTCGGCATGCGGGTCAAGCGGCTGCAGCCGAAGCTCGAGTCGATGGCCGGTGTACACTATGAATATCAGAGGCCGAAGGGTAAGCGCGAGCATGTCTTCACCCGCGAGATCATATAAAAAATCCCCGGTCAGGCCAGTCGGTCTGATCGGGGAAAACCTCTTGATTTTAGACAAGGTGCCGTGGTATCATAGACCTGCCTTCTTTGATGCCGCGGCGGCAGATAAGGAGGAAATACCATGGCGAAACAGAAGACCTATACCGTAACGCTGACACTGCCGGACGGCAGCCGACGCTATTATCGCGCAGCCACAAGGGAGGAGGCCGAGGCCAAGCGCGAGAGAGACCAGGCCCTGCTGGGGCTTGGCGTCAACATCTCCGACAACTCCACCTTCAAAGAGCTGGCCGAGTACTGGTTCAGGCTGGTGAAGGAAGACCAGCTCCATAAGAAGTCTCAGGAGATCATCCGGAGTACCCTGAAGACGCATATCTACCCGATGCTCGGGCACAGACCGGTGAAGGAGGTCAAGCCTGCGGACATCATGGCTCTGATGAAGTCGGTGTCCCGCTGCTCCAGTTCGCTTCAGAAGAAGGTCCTGCAGTACACGAAGTCCATCTTCGGCTTCGCAGTGGACAACGATCTGATCCTGAAGAACCCCGTGATAAGCAACATCAAAGCCGGCGGCTCCGCCCCGGATGAGGTGACGGCCCTCACGGACGATCAGTGTACCGCGCTGCTCAAGTCCGTCCGGGATACCCGCGCCTATCTCTTCGTCGAGCTGCTGCTCTACACCGGCCTTCGCCGGGGAGAAGCGCTCGGCCTGATGTGGCAGGACATAGACTTTGATAAGTCTGTTCTGAGCGTATGCAGGAGCATCGTGTATCCGGATGGCAATCCAGCGGGGGAGATCAACAGCGAGCTGAAGACCTCGAACGCCCGGCGCGTGGTCCCAGTCGTACCCTGGCTGTTGGATGATCTGAGGGAGGCCCATAAGACGAGCCGGTCGCTCTACGTCTTCTCCATGCAGAATGGCTCTTTCCTGTCCAAGTCTTCCTTCCGTCGGATGTGGGAGATCATCGACCGCAGGGATCTCGGCTTCCCTGTCCACCCTCACCAGCTCCGGCACACCTGCATCACCCGGTGGATCGAGAGCGGGCTGGACATGAGTGAGGCGCAGTACCTGGCCGGTCACGCGACAGCGGATATCACGATGAACATCTACACGCACTACCGGAAAGAGCAGCTCCTGAGCGAAACCGCAAAGAAGATGGGGCAAATTAAAATTGCGCAGAAGTAAAGAGCAAACGGAAAACAGTTTGCTGAAACAGAATTCAGTTTGTTCTTTGTTGATTTTGTGTTGCACAAACGTTGCACCATTTCGACTTATGTCAACCAAAAACGGGTGCAACGTCGGTGCAACACGAAAACCGGAAAGGACTTTCCGGAGACCGGAAAAATCTTTCCGATGAGAAAAAACCCAGCAATACCAAGGGTTTCACGGCCTTGAAAAAATCCAGTGATACCAAGGGTTTGCGAGTTTCTTCTGACGTCGACCGGGTGTAGCCCAGTTGGTAGGGCGCCTGCTTTGGGAGCAGGAAGCCGTAGGTCTAAAAAACCGCATGATTCCGGGCTTTTTTGGACCTGAGCCCTCAAAAAGTGCAACATATTTGCAACATCGTGCAACAGAAAATCCCAGAAATTGGAAGTCTTGGCACCCTGTCTTCAGACAAAGGTGCCCATATAAAGGCCGCCGCGGCATAAAAGAATAGCCCCCTGATGAGAGATTTTACTCAGCTCATCAGGGGGCTTTTTGTTATGGCCTGTTCAGCAGGTCGTAGAGGTTGGTGACGTTGTCAGGGACGTCGGCGTTGCTGGGCTTATGGGATTTAATACCCGCGGACCGCAGCTCCTTGCCGAGTCTCTTCCTCGCCTCGGTGCCGAGGGTGGACTGCATCTTCGAGAGCATATCCGCCTGCTTGGCCACGCTTGCCTTCTGGAACTTGCTGCTGCTGATCAGCTCGTTGTAGGCTGGCCAGAACAGACTCTCGTAGATCTCGCGCTCCCGTGCGATGTTCTCGTCGGTCAGCGTGAACTTGTAACCCTTACGGGTGTAGTCGGTCATCTGGCGGTAGGTGTTCGGGTGCTCCTGCATGACCAGCTCACCCTTCTCCTCGTCGTTCAGCCAGTCCATCGCACTGATTAACTGGTAGTTCGAGAGCCCGGTCTCCGCGTTCTTGAGCATGTGGAACATCGAGGCGGTCTCCAGGTTGTCGTGGTCGATCGCTCGCTGAATCCAGCCGTCCGTCTTGTAAGTCGGGGCTACATCCTGCTTGCCGATTGCCGTAGCGATCTTCATGGCCTGCTCAACGGCGTTGGCCTTCTGCGCATCGTCCATGGCGGCGTACACAGGATCAGCGAACAGATCACCCAGCAGCTTGAATGCGGTCTGGCCGGTCGTGGTCTTGTACTGCTCGTACTGCTTGGCGTTCAGGTTCAGGGTCTCGCCTTCGACCTGGAAGTACTTGGCCGCTTCACTCGGGAGGACCTTGTTATTCCCGGTCGCCTCAGCCAGTCGCAGCAGCTCGGTGTCCACCGGCGTCTCGTTGACCCGGTTCGCGTAGCCCGGGGAGATGAAGTTCTCCAGACCACGAAGGATGATGCTCTCGTTGGTGTCCTTGCGGCCCCAGGTGTCGACGTATGCCATCTTCTGGCTGGACAGGACCGGGACCTTGCTCTGCAGGTTCTGCACGAAGCGCTGCATAAAAGCGGGGTTCTCGGAGTTCTTATCCACGTAGGTCGAGCGGCGGTCCGGATCGATCGTTCTCGCAATCTGGCCGAGAAGAGTCGGGGCGCCCTGCGAGATGTAGCTCGCGAGAATGTTGGTGGCCACGGACTGGATCGGGCTGTTGCTGCCGGAGCGGACGGCGGACAGTGTGCTGTTGATGCCGTCCAGCATAGACAGGGACATCATCGGTTCGGCGATCAGGGTCACAGCGTTGACGAAGTCCATGAAACTTGCCTGGCCTTCGCCGGTGAGTTGGTTGTAGGCCTCGACGCCGACGAAGAACGGCAGCGCAACCGGAGCCATCCAGTCGATCGTGTAGCTCTTGCCGCCGATCTCGAGGGAGTAGTCCTGGTGGCCCTGCGCCTTCTCCAGCTTGTCCTTCTTGTCGTCGTCATCCGCGCCGCCTCTCGCCATCCCGAGGGACGCGAGCAGCCAGCCAAGGAGCGCGACGCCGGTACCGGTCATGCCGGCCGCGACGTTGTCGATCGCTTCGGCTGCGGTCATGTCGCCCTTCTGCACCTTCTTGAGGTCTACGGTCAGCGCCTTCGCCAGACCGGCTGGGCTGTACTCGAGACCGCGTTTCAGGATGTTGATCGGTGTCTTGGTGAACGGCATCAGGCCGTCGAGCAACGGGGAGAGACCGGGGGCTGTTCTGCGAAGGCTGTTCAGGGCAGCAGCCACGCGGCTGAAGTCCCGGTAGGTAGCCTTTTGCGCTTCGAGCGCGGCGTAGCGTCTGGCCTCGTTCATCAGCTTGTTGCTTTCAAAAGAGCCGGACGACAGGTCCTCAAGGGACAAACCTCTGGCCGCGATGAACTGAGTCAAGGCACTCACATAGGCTTTGCGGAGGAAGATGACGTCTTCTTTTTTCAGCAGGTCATCGTTCTTGCGGGAGGCCTTGTCGAGGATACCGGGGAGCACCTTGCGCATCCCCATGATCTCGTTGAGCGGATTCATCTTTCCGTCTCCGGTAAGGTCCGATTCCATCACCTTGAAGTCTTCCTCGGCGAACTGACGGATCTCGTTATACCGAGGATCTTTCAGCAGTGCTTTGGCGTCCTTCGTCCTTTGGCTCTCGTCCTGGATGAACATCTTCTCACCGGCAGCGGCCAGGAGGTCCTTCGTGAAGCGGACAGGGGAGAACACCAGGTTGCCGAGGTAGTTACGGAAGTGAGTCCTGGGGTTGCCGAGCATGGCCAGGTAACGCCAAGCGTCCCAGCGATCCTTCAGGGTGACGGGCAGCTTATCCGCGATGTCCTGCTTCAGGGCTTCCATCGCATCATCCATCTCTTCCTGGGCCTCCGAGAGGATGACGGCCTTGGCGAGGTCCTGGTCGATGATGATCGGGTCCATAGTGCCCTTCGCGATACGGCCCTCGTTCTGGTGGTTGAGCCGGTCGACGGCCTTCTGGACGTAGTACAGCTGACCGGAGGGACCGAGCTGCTTCAGCAGTCGAGCCGCCTGTGCCACCTGACCGGCCTGGGTTTCCATTGCGGCGAGGTCAGCCAGGGTCTGCATGGCCACGGCATCATCGCCGTTGCGCATAGCCTCGACCAGCAGCTTGGAGCCGAACGCGATGTCGTTCTTGGTGGGGAAGTGATCGGTGCCGGATTTGCTCTGCCACTCCTTCAGCGCCTTCTTGTAGCCGAGGCGATTGAACTCGCGGTTGGCAACGGCCATGGCGTCGCTGTCTGTGATCGGGGTGTAGGACAGCAGCTCATTGACCAGGGTCTCACCACCGATGCGTTCAGCCAGACGCTGGGGAGTTGCCTCCGCTTCAGCGGCGGTGCGGACGTAGCGGCGGACCCGGCGGTCATCGCTGATCTTCTCGGGGATCGGCTGGTTCCGCGCGGCCTTCTCGCCCTGCTTGAACGCGCCATACTTCTCGAGCAGCTTGGCCAGCTGGTTCTCACGGATCTTCTGCTGCGTCTTGTTGACGGGGGTGGCCTTGTCCGCGGAGGGGATCACCGGGGCTTTCAGCTGGCCCGCCTCTTTGGCGTCGGCCTGCTTCTGCCGGAGCTCGTTGATCCAGTCCTGCAGCTCCTGCGGGTTCTGTGCCTTCTTGAGCAGGTCAAAGGCCATGCTCTCGAAGGAGCCTTCCTTGTAGGGGTTGGTGCTGGTCTCTTCGGAGTTCTCGGAGTCAGTCGGTGCAGCGGAATACCTGGCAAACACGACGTTCTTTCGGTCGACGTCAGGCCGCTTGTTCTGCCGCTTCTTCTCGTCGAGATTCAAACGTTTCTCTACATCGCGGGCCTCGATCTCACCGGCTGTCCTCTTATAAAGGTCGCTGGCGGACGGGGACTTACGAAGATCGGCCTTAACCTGCTTCAGCTCTTCTCGCATTTGTTCGACCCGCTGGAGGAGATCATATCCTTCGGGAGAGCGCTCTTTCAGGAAATCCTGGAGCTCCTTCTCGCCCTCAGCCCGGGATATTTCGCTCATCCAAATTCGGCTTTCGACCTCTTGTTTCTTCCGCTCATACCCGCTGTAGAACAGTTCGTCTTCGAGATCACCTTCCGCTGCCCGGAGCTCATCGGTCAGATCCAGCATACGGTTGCGCAGGTCAGAGTGTCGACGGTTCATATTTTGTCTCCAGTATGCGGGGGATGAACCGTAGGCGAAACCTTCGATGGCCTGGATCGCATGCTGTATCTCGTGAATTATAGTCTTGCGAAGCTCTTCCTTGTCGGCGAACAGACTGCGGTCAACCGTAATCTCGTGGGCATACTTATTAAAACGACCAAGGGTCCCATTGTCGAGGTCTGCCACTTCAACGGTATACTCCGCCAGAGAGGGGTATGCCTCAAACAGCTTATCATGGTTGACAAGCTCGCCCAGCTTATAGGAGTCACGATCCGGGCTGTACGCATCCGAGAGGGACATCTCTTTATTGTCGATCTCAAACCGCCACTCGTCGTCCATGCCGCGGAACCAGCCGGTTTCCTTGCGGATTTCCTCAGAGTCATAGCCTTCCTCTTCCATCCGCTCCGCTCTTTGACGGTTACGATCGTCGGCGGTCTCAGCGTTGGAGCCGGCGAAAGAGAATCGCACGGCCTCTCCGGGCGTGACCTCCCAGGCCGCCTTGGGCAGGTTGGCCTTGGGGTCAGACGCTTCGATCAGGTTGCCATGCGGCTTCACCGTGTCGAAGTACTTCTTGATCTCGTCCACGTAGGTACCGGCTTTGCGGTGCTCCTGCCAGCTGGTGGAATAGAGGGTTTTGCCGTTCTCGTCCTTCGCGATCGTGCCGTCCCGGTTGCGAACGGGGGTCCTGGTGGTTCTGCCGTTTCCGGTTCCGTCACCCTCGTAGATGAGGAAGAACGCTTTGCCGTCGGGCTTGATTGCTTTCGCGCATTCCAGGATGACGTTCTCCCTGGCCGCGGCCTCGTTGATCACGTTCAGGACGTTAGCGCAGGTCGCGGTATCGGCTTCGTTCCCACTCGTGATGAAGTCAAGCACTTTGCTGTTGTGCTCGCGGTCACGGTTGAACGGATCGAACACCATGTTGGTGACGTCGTACTCTCTGTTCAGGTACTCCGTCGCGTTGTCGTACTTGCCGCCACCGATGTCGATGTTCACGCCGCCGGGCTCCAGCTGGTTGGTGAACCACTTGTTGGTGAACACGCTCGGCAGCTTATTGTTGTTGATGCTGGTGTCCTCGCTGCTGTACTGCTGAGCCACCGGAGCGGTGTCATCGGCAACAGAGGCGCGGACATCGGACTCTCCGTCGAGGGGCAGGCCGAAGTACTCCAGCTGCTCGTTCCAGTTGGCCGTGCCGTGGCCAGTGCCGTTGGCGATCCCGCGCTGGGAGAAGGAGCTGTTGAACTTGTGCTCGCCCGGATCGACCGGGCGGATGGTGTTGAGCCACTGCTTGCTCCAGTTCCAGCTGTCCTCGACGTCGAAGCCTTCGTAGTCGTTATCGACCCACAGCCACTTGTGATGCCAGATGGAATCGGAGTAGCCGGTCCTGGTGCTGCCGTCGGGGTACACCGTGACCGTGTTGCCGGCGATAGGCTCGCGGGCAGAATCAAAGTCAGGCGCTTCATCGAATCTGATGACGCCTGACTTCCGGTCATACATGATGGTGTTGTAGTTGAAATCGGGGTACTCCTGGCTCAGAACAGCCTCAGCCTTGGACAGCGCCTCGGCGGGGACGACCTGCCCGGCGTAATCCTTATGAACGTAGACCTGCGGAGAAACTTCTTTGCCTGCGATACCTTTGTACCGCTTGATCGTCGTACCCTGCAGCGTCTTCAGCGGGGAGCCGACTTCCGTCTGGCGGTCGTTGAAGTCGCGGTTCTTCTGCTGGGACTCGGTGAGCCGAGCACTGGTGTCCTCCGTGTTCAGAACAGACAGGATTTCCTTCATGGTATCCGCCGGGGATTTGATAACCAGCTCGATGCCTTCGTGCTTAGTGCCGCGGTCAAACATCTTCTTGTACGCCCACTCGACAATAGACTCACCGTCGGCCTCAAGAGATTCGCGCAGCATTTCTGCCTCGGGCCCAAAGAACGAAGCGTTGATGATCTTTGTAACTTTCGCCTGCTGCTCTCGACTCAGATCTCCCCACGCAGACGCTTCTGCCAGAGGCCGTCTGGAAGAGCTTTCAGCCGACGCATTAGGTCCGCTGCGTACTCCTCGTCCGGCATCACTCGCCGGCTCGGCATATTCGGATGCTCGTGTCTGAACTCCACCAGGCTGTCCACCAGCCAGCGGTACGCTGCGTCTATCTGTTCCAACGTCATTTCGTCCCGGTTCATTCTGATGCTCCTCCTGGACGGGATAGGTGGAACCATTATAATCTACACTCTGGTCTTCCGTCAAGTCGGTACCAGCCGCGCTCGCCCTCACGTTGTCCAGACCACGCAGCTCGGCATTGGCCTGCATGATGTTCGTCCGGAAGCCCTTGTTCACCTGCGTCTTGTCGAAGACGTCGCCCTTGTCGCGCATCGCTTCGATACGCTGGATGGAGTTGGTGACGATGGTGTCCAGGTTCTGGCGGTCCGCCTCGCTGTGGGTGGCGTCGTACTGCTTGGACATCTCACCCTCTCTGAACGGGCCGTACTGCGGGGCCAAGTTGGAGAGCTTGACGCTGGACATGTTGATCTGCTGCTGGTCGCGGTATTTGCCGTAGCCGATCCAGTCCCCGTTCTCGTCGTAGACGTTCTCGTACATGGAGCGGTCGATCAGCAGCTTCCAGTAGCCCTTGTCCTTGGTGAAGTCACCGAAGCCAACGCGCGCACCCTTGGAGTTGATACCGCTGAAGCGCGGGATGATGCCCATCGACTTGCAGTACTCCTGGAAGGTCCGGCCGTTCTCATCCGCATGCTCATAGTCGCCTTCACGGTTCCAGTACTCATACGGGAAGATCTGCCCGGCCTGGTCATTGCCCAGGAAGTTCTGATACGCCGGCGAGGTCTCGTCCACGTAGAACATATCATAGAGCTTCTGCAGGTGCTGGTTCTTAGCCAGCAGAGCCTGCTGCTCGGTGGTCAGACCGTCCGCACATTTGCCCGTGATGATATCCACGCGGAGATCCCACATGGCCTTCTGCTCAGCTGTCTGCTTCGGCGAGACGTGATCGCTCTGAACGCTGGTGTAGTCCTGCGCCTGGGTGACGTCGAGGTGTTCGCCAAGCAGATCCATCAGAGTCTGAACCTGGTGGACCGACTGGCCGGAGCCGTGGAAGGGAATGACGAAGGTAACGTCGGTACCCTCCAGCGCGAGTCGGATGTTCTCGTCGTTGATGCCGACGAGGATCAGCTGCACGTTATCGTACTGCTTGGCCTTCTTGATCGCCGCCTCAGCATTGATGCCGGTGACGTTGGAGAAGGCCAGCTTCTTCTTGCCGGTCTTCGGGTCGATCACGTAGCCGTCGCCCAGCGGCATGACGCTCAGGTTGCAGTCCGCACCGGTGCTGGCCAGGAAATCGACAGACTCAATGACCTTGGTGTAGAGCTGGACGTTCGCGCCCAGCGCCTGCATCTCGAAGAAGGTCATCAGGTAATCGGAGCCAAACTCATAGCGGAAGTCCGAGGTGGACTGATACCGCATGCCGCCGATCAGGTTCTGCTGCTTCTGCTTCTTGCGGGCGGACTCCAGCGTCTTCTGCTGCTTCTTCGTGTCACCGTTCAGGAACTCGTTGATCTCGCTGCCGACCCGGATGTTCTTGACATCCATGGCCACACCCTGGATCGTCTCACCGACACGGGCATCAGCGTAAGGCGTGATGGCTTTGCCCATCGCGCAGCCTTTGCCGGTGCGGAAAGCCCAGGACAGGGGATAGTCCTTGGCGAAGTCGCCGCCGCGGTTCAGGTCGAACAGGATGTCCTTCGGCACCGGCTTGAAGTTCGGGTTCTTCTTCCAACTCCCGATCGCCTCGCCGTCCTCGTTGACCTGGGAGGCGTCGGACATCAGCACGGTCTTGGCCAGCCACTGGTAGACCTCATAGTCTTCTACCGCCGCGTCTGCCTGCGCCATCTGCTCCTGCAGCTCGGCGATCTTGCTGTCCTTCAGGACGTTCCGCTTGAGCACCTTGATCAGGCTATTCCACCGGGCGGCCTGCTCCGGCGTCGCGTTCGGCAGGTTGCGGGTCAGCTCAGCGATGGCATCGTTCGCCTGCTGGTGCTGGTTCAGTTTCTTGATCGCGGAGGCAGCGCTGCTGTTCGGCTTGGACTTCATGTCGGAGATGACCTTGCCGATCTTCAGGTTGCCGTTCTTGTCGTAGAACTCTTCCTGCTTCGTCTTGGACGCCGCCGCAGCGTAGGCTCTGGCCCGGTTCTCGATGTTCTGCATGAAGGAGACCAGCTCTTCCTCGCTCTTACCGGCATATTTGTCCTGGAACTTGCTCATCTGATCGAGCAGGTTGCCGATACCCATCCAGCGGGAGAAGACGTAGCAGACGGGGCAGGGGGTAGCCTCGCCGGCCTTACCGGTCTCGAGGTAGACAGCCTCAACTTCGCGCCGCGTCAGCCCTCGGCCCAGACGTTTCATGGTCTCACTCATCGCGTCCACGATCGCCATGGTCTTCTTGCAGATCGTCGAGAAGTCGATCGTCTTATTATACTGCTTGTCGCTGTTGGACTTGATCGCGGAGAACAGCTGAGAACCGGCCAGCTCCCACACGACAGCAGCGTCGTTGTACTTCACGATCAGGTTCATGGCGTCGGCCAGCATCTGGCGCTGGACCTTCGCCTCATCCTCGGTGATGTTGCCGTTGTCCACGGCCATCTGCACGACATCGCCGAGGGGTGTGCCGATCATCATGTCGGCGGTAACCTCGGTCACGCGCTCGCCGGTGTCCTTGTTGACCAGCGCATAGGGCTGGCCGGACTCATTGAACAGCAGATCGAAGTTGCCGCCCTCCGCCATACTGGACACAGAGAAGCGGTCCATCTGCTCGTGCATCGGCTCTTCGCCGGGGAAGGGGCGTACATCCGACGGGATATCCCAGTCGGTCGATTCTCGGAAGGGATCGGCCAGGTTGAAGCGCTCGAAGCTCTCGCCGTAGTTCGTCTCGCTGGTAGATTCCTCGCCGAAGAACTGGCCGCGGAGGTTCGTATTCTCCACGTACATCTCCGCCTGCTGCTGGAACTGAGCCGTGCCTGCGTTGTAGAGGTCCATCCCGGCGTAGAGGTCTGCGAAGATCTCCTCAAAGATGGCGTTCTGGAATGCCAGGCCGCTGAGGTCACCGTAGGCGTTGCCGTACTTCTTCGCGTAGATGTCATAGATGGCGGCGAACTCCTCGCTGCCCTCTCCGAAGATCTCGTACAACGCATCCGAGACGTACTTCGCCCGTTCCGCGTCGGTGAACTGACTGAGCCAGCGGTGGATGCGCTCGTGGTTCGCGACCTTGTACGGGCTGACCCGCGGGTTGCCCCAACGGATGACCAGGTCGCCTCTGCTGTTGACCAGGGCGTTGACCTCGACCTTGGTCCCGTCAGCTTTAACATAAAGCAGCGGGCCCTTGACAAGCGTGACGGACTCAAAACCATCGTCCTTACACTCCTTGACAAAGTCTCGCTGCTTTGCGTTGAGCTTGGTGATTACTTCTTCGGCTTCTGCTCCCTGGATCGGTGTAGAATTTGTTCGCGTCCCCAGGCTATTTTCTCGTCCAGAGCTTTCTGCTCCTCGGGCGACAGGGGCGCGTCCAGATCCAGCGTCCCGTTCCTGTACGCCTCGAACTTGTCCTCCGGCAGCCAGATCGACGTGCCGTCCTTCAGGGTAACCAGGTACCGTCCTTGTGCCATTGCTTTCCTCCTCGCCGCTCAGTGCGGCATCTACGGTGGCTCGCTGCTGCCAGGCCTGCTCGGCCACAGCCTGCGAGACGCCGTGCTGATTCATGTAGTCACGGACGAACTCGTCGTGACTGTACTCCGTGTCGCCCAGGGTGATGGTGCTTCTGGTCTGGGCCGGCGGGATCGGCATGCGGGCCTTCGCGACCTGCTCTGCGTTCTGCCGGATGTCAGACTGCATCTCCTTCACGCTGGCCATATTCGCGGCCACATCGTTCAGGGTATCCATGATCCTGCCGATGGTCGCGTCTTCGTCCAGCTCGACGCCGACGACTTCCTGCAGCATGGACCGGACCGCGGCGTTGCTAACGGTGATCAGCTCGGCCTCGTCCTCCGTGATCGCGGTGCCATTCATGACCTTCTCGATCACGCCGCTGATCTGCTCCGCTTCATCCAGCTTCAGGCCAGCGTTATACAGCCGCTGCGACACGGGCGTGACCACGGTCTTGCTGGTGTTCTCGGCCTTCAGCGTGTCGTAGACCTTATTGCCGGTCGTGGACTTCATGGTCGTGCTGCGGGCCGCTCTGGTCAGCGCGGTGTCCTGCGTCATGTCCAGCTCGCCGAGGAGCTGGGACAGGACCTGCACCGCCGCCTGATCGTTCTGGATGGCCTCCAGCTGCTCCTGGGTGAGCGCCTGATTCGTAGCCGCCTTGACGATCGCATCGGCCAGCTCGACGTCGCCGCCGAGATCCACGAGCATGGAGGTGGCGCCGGCCAGAAGATTGTCCGGCGTCAGGGTCTCTTTATTATACGCAACGGTGTTGGGGTTCGTCAAGAAGCTGGTATCCCCGCCGGCTTTTGCGTACTTACCAAATACCTCACCGACGTTGACGTCCGTAGGCTTGACGGAGCCGTCCTTGAGATGCTTGGCCAGCTTGGCCGCCTCTTCGTAAAGCTCCTGCTGCTCCTTGGTGCCACCCTCGACCGGGTTGTTCAGGACCGTATCGACCAGCTTCTCCATGGAGTTCTGCCCGTTCAGCGCTTCACCTACCTTGGTGAAGTTGGTGTTGAGACGGGTCTCCATCGAGGTGTTAACCGGGCCCATCAGGAACGCGGACATAGCGCCGAGGAAGAAGTTGTAGGCGGCTTCTTCACTGAACGGCTCAAAGGAGTTCTGCTCTGCGAACCAGGCGTTGCGGAGAGGATTTGTCACGATTTCCTGGATGTACTCCTGCGCGCCTTCGCCGAGAGCGCGAACGCCGGAGTTGGCCACCGCGCGGAGAAGAGGATTGGAGATGTTCTTGACGAACCGCAGGCCAAGGTCATTGGTAAGAGAACCGGCAATAGGTGCGATACCGCTGAGCACATAATCCGTGACAAACTCGTTGAGCGCTTGGGAAGCAGCATAACCAGCCGCGGCTGTCGGATTCTTGCCCTCGTCAACCGCCTGTTTGTACTCGTTGCCGTAGGCGGGAAGGGACATCACAAACGCGCCGAGAACACGACCGGCGCCGGGAGCTCCTGCGGCTGCGCCGAGAAGGTTGGCGGCAATTTGCGGGTACTGGGCTCGCGTAGTCTCTGCGAGGTCCCATATTACTCGCGCCACTGTTTTCTCCCCGTCTTCCCCGCCCGCAAGGTCGAAGTAGTCTCGGTACATCTGGCTTTCCATCGAGGCCGCCGCCGTAGCGATGGTACCCTTGCCGTTGACCGTCTGCCAGATCGCATCGCCGCGCTGCTTCAGAGATTCCCAGGCTTCCCGCGCTTCCTTCTTGGAGCCGGTAGCCAGGTAGAGGTAACCGAGGAACTGCTTCTGGTACTCAGAGGCGTTCTGCGTGGCGTCCTTGATCCAGTCCTTGTCGACCTTGTCCTGCAGCTCCGCAAAGCCCGCCGTGCCGTACTCCTTCAGCGTGGAGTCCTTGATGTTGTCTCCGACCTGCTGGCGGAGGTAGTCGTCGATGGAGTCGTTGATGCTGTAGTCGCCGAGGATGGTCCGGTCGTTCGGGTCAACCTTCGTGTCGGTGAAGGTCTGACGGAAACCGGTGCCGACATTCCCGGCGAAAGCGGACACCGCGTTGGCCACATCCGCCTGCCAGAAACGGGCCAGCTTGGAGTCGTTCGCGATGTCGTCGGCGAAATCTTTCGCCGCCTTCTGGTAGTTGATCGAGTCGCCGATGAAGCGGTCGAAGAACTCACGGGCGGCCTCCTTGCCTTCCGTAGCGTAGACGTAGTACATCATGTCACGCTGCTTCTCGGAAGCGGCGTCCAGGTTGTACCGGAGACGGAGGATCAGATCGCTGTCCAGACCCTGCTTGCCCTCAGCCACCTTCTGCTGGTAGTCCGTGCGGTTCTGCACACCGGAGAAGATAGAGTCGATGGTGTCGTCCGCCTGCTTGGAGACCCGGTCAGATTCCTTCTTGGTATAGCCGGAAACCATCTGCCGCCCCAGCTCGGTGTAGTCGTCGACGAACTTCTGCAGGGCGCGGTACTCATCCGAGCTCCTGCCCTTCTCCTTGGCGATCCTGTCCAGCTCGTCGTCCAGCGCATCACGGTTGGCGCGGTACTCCTTGGTGGCGTCCTTGCCATAACGTGAAGCCGACTCCAAATCTCGGTACATTTTCGTGTGAGTCGGATCGTCGAGCGTCTTGTAGTAGGTGTCGTTGTACTGCTTCTGCCGGGCAGACGCGTTGGACCAGTCAACACCGTTGGCCGCGTCGTTCGCTTTGGAACGATCGGACAGGGAGCGGGTGTCGATCGAGGTGTTGACCTTGGAGCTCGGGGAGAACTCCTCATAGCTGATCGGCTTGAACCCAACGTCGACAGTTTCCTTCTTGCCGGACGAACCCTTCTGGACCGTCATCGTCATGCTCGGCTTGAATACGTTTCCTGCGGGGGTGGTAGAATTGGACGAACCGGCAGCGGGGGCCACCTGAGTCGGTGCGGTCTCCTGCGCTGCCGGTGTGTTGTCCTTCTTCTTGAAGATATCCGCAATTTTAGAAAAGATAGACATAGTTCCTCCTGACGACGGAGCTTACTTCTTCATCTGCGCCAGCTTGGCGATATAGGCTTTCGCCTGCGTGGGCGTCATGCCCATCGCGTTCAGCTGCTGCTGACTCGGCAGGACACCGGCGTTGAGCAGCGCGGTGCCGGCATTGGCCAGCGTCTCGATCAGCTGGTTCTGAGTAGCTCTCGTCGCGTTGCCGTTGGCGAACACGCCGGTAAGGTTGGCCTGGGAGAGGTCGAGGTCGGTGAGATACTGCTGCACGTTCAGGTTGTACTCATCCACCCACTTCTGGAGCTGGCTGTTGAACTGATCCACGCTCATGTTCTCCTGCAGGGCCCACTGCTCCAGGTTCATCAGCTGGGACAGATACGACTGGGTGAGCGAGAGCAGCTGATCCGCCTTCTCGAATTCGCCCTGCGCACGGAGATCCGAGATCTGCCGCGCCGTATCGGTGCTGAGCTTGACCTGGGCGTCGTTGACAGCGCGGCGGTTCTGGTTCGCCGCCGCCTGAATGCTGGCGTACTGGGCCTCGCCGATGCCGCCACGGTCACCGCGGGATTCGGCGTACAGCGCCTGGTTGTCCAGCGCGTTCATCTCATCCGCCGCGACCTGGTCCCGCTGCGTCTGGAACTGAGGCGCGGCGTCCTCCATCGCGCGGTTCAGTGCCTCGGTCTCCCGCTGCACGTTGTAGTCGACGGTATTCTGGGTCTGCTCCTTCTGCGCGTCGAGGATCTGCTGGAGCATGTTCCGCAGCTCAGTCGTGTCCACATGCTCGAGACGTTCGGGGTTCGCGCCGGGCATCTCCGGCAGCTCATACGGAGCCGTAGCCCCGCCGAGTGTACCGCTGACGTTCGTGCCGCCGCCGACACCCGTCCCGCCACCGACACCAACGCCGACACCGGCCTGGCCGAGGGCCTGAGCCAGCAGCTCTTCGTCGGTCGGGTAGTTCGCGGGGGTCGTGCTGCCGCCGGAGCCGCCTCCGCCGTACCAGCCACCGCCGCCACCTTTGCCGCCACCCTTGCCGCCGTTGCCTTTGCCGGAGCCAGAATCGGAGCCATCAGCGGGGGAGGAGGGAGTGCCGGTGCCCGTGTCGGTCTCGTTGGTCGGGGAACCAGCACCGCTCGCCGGAGAGCCGGGGTTCTTGAGACCTAAAGTCGTATCATAGAACGGCGAGTTGGGGTTACTCCAAGACGACGGAATGTTATACGGCGTACCTTTACCGGCGCCCGTGTCGAGACCGGAACCCGCGAGTCCACCTTCCCGCGGCGATTTTGCAGCGTCACGAAGAGCGGTCTGCTCGGACTGGTACTCCTCCGCTCCTCTTTGGGGGTTATAAGAGGCGTCACGAAGGGCGGTCTGCTCGGACTGATAATCCTCTGCCCCGGTCTGCGCATTCGCCGGTTTGTCCCCTCGATAAGTCGGATTCAGTGTCGTCGCTCTACCAGTGCCGGTATCGGTGTACTGCCCAACAGGGGAACTGGGCTTTGCAGTAGCCGGTTTCACTCCGGCGCCACCCACTGTAGCACCGGACGAATTCTTGTACGTGGGATTCGTAACCGGCCGCGTACTGGTGTTGGCAGGAACGTACCCGTTAATCGCGCTGCCTGTATCGGTCATACGGGCGTTCGTATTTCTTGCCGTCAATGCCATATCTTTATTTCACCTTCTACATAGAAATAAAACGCCATGCCATAATGGCATGGCGTTGTTTCGTTTACTCCTGCACTTCGGGCAGGCCGGTCGCGATGCTGTTGAGGATAGACAGCAGACCCGCCAGCGCGGAGCTGGACAGGACCAGTAGCCAGTTGACTTCCTCGATGACGGCGGTCGTGCCAATGGTCGCGATAGCCGTCTGACATACGGTGCGGATGGCCCGGATCAGGGCCGCTTTCCAAAATGCTTTCGTCATAGTTAAACCCTCCAAATCAGTTTGACCAGCACCCCGATCAGCGCCGTGGCGATTGCGCCGACGCCCCACAGGATGGCGCTCAATTTCGTGTTAATGACGGCAAACTCCGTGGTCTTCTTCGCCATCTCGTCTTCCAGTTCCCGGATTCTTTTCTCGTGGTCCTGAAGCATGCTCTCGTCTGTCATACCGTCACCCCCAGCGCTTTGAATGTCTTGGGTCCTGCGATGCCGTCGACGTCCAGGTTGTTCTCGGACTGGAACGCCATGGTCATGTTCTTGGTTCTGGCGTCGAATGTTCCGCCGCATCCTTTCGTGTCATAGCCATGACACATCAGCGAAGACTGAAGCAGTCGTACATCCGCGCCCACCATGCCGAAGCACAGGGTACGCGGAGGCCAGAACGGGGTGTCCGGGGTGTCCTCCGGCTTCTCCGCCGGTTGAGACCCGGCGAACTCGTTGAGGATTTTCTCGGCGATCCCTACGCGGTAGTTCTTCGCAGCCTGGGACTTATCCGCAGGCCGCTCGAAGTCCACCATGAACTTCTCGGTCATCTCCCGGAGAGAAGCGTCAGACCGCAGAACGGCAAGAACACCGGAGAATTCCGGCGTCTGTAGCTCCTGCCACATGTAGTCGAGCTGCATGTCCTCGTCCGCGATGGACACTCCACGACCTTTAGCGAGAATGTACAAGCCCTGCTTACGAGTGGAAAAGGTCCACTGGCACAGGCCGAAACCGTAGTACTGACCGCGGTCATACATGAAATCCGTCAGGGAGTAGGCCCCGTTGTCGACTGCGGCGACATAGGCGCGGTCGTCTCCCTTGAACCGGTCCTCTACGTTATAGGGGTCATAGCCGCTTTCGGGACCGATGTTGCCCATGATCGCGGCACGGGCTGGATCGGAGAAACCGAAACGACCCAGCCTATCCCATATAGACTTCTTGCTCATGTCTCAGTCTGCCCGAGCTTTGTAAACTCACCCTCTGAAAAAGCGAGGTATTCACCGTAGGGAGTGATAAGTCTGCTGCCAACAGCGATCACATCGTCATCGCCCAGGCCGTCCACGTCTTCACCGGTAAGCCCGGTCAGGCTGTTGGGCGTGTCCTCCGAAAGGATCACGGCGCGGACAACAGAACCCAAGACGCCGGGGAGCGGGCTGCGCGGCCCGAGGATCTCAGAAGAAATACTAATCATAGGTCATTCGTTCCTTTCTATTCTACAAGTTCCCAGCCATACACGCCGGGCTCCCACACGTTGCTGTCAACGATGGACTCATACACCGGCCCGTCCGCGTCGGGATAATGCACCTTGTCGCCCTTGCCATAAGCGTCCTGCGCTCCTGTCGGCTGTCTCCACACGGGGATCTCTCCGGGCTTGGCGACCTCCGTCCACAGCGCGGGCGTGATGTCGGGCGTCCAGCTATCCTGCGAGGTATGTGCGATGACACAGCGGTACAGCTTGTCCTCATAGCGGATGCGCTCGTCGGCTTCGTACCACTTGTCCGTGACCCAAGCCGGGAACAGCTCGACCGCGTCCAGAGCGTCCTCGTCCGGGAGGGATGTCGCGGCTTTGTGCATCTTGTCCCGGAGTTTAATCAGTTTTGACAGTTTCATTCCGCACCTCCGAAGAGGAAATCAAACGCCTCGGAATCGTCCAGATCAGGATCATCGGGCGGCAGTTCCACCAGCACCCACTCGCGGGGATCGTCTTGCATGACGTAGGCATATCCGCTCGGAGGAGTCGGCTTGTCTGCGAACATGGCGGTGAGAGCGCCGTATTCCTCCTCCGTGATAGCGGTCACGGTGTCCGGGCCGTTCGTGCCGAAGCCGTCGATGATGTTGTCTTTTACTACTTTGTAAAACGCAGTCATGTCGCCGCCTCCCCGTAGATAAACCACTTCCAAGTACCCGCCACATGGGTCACACCCACTCCAGGACGGCCACACGACATAGTGGTTGAAGTAAGCGTGATAACCTGTGTGGATGCCGACCAAGCGTATGCGTTACTCGCATTTCTTGTCCTGTGAGCGCAAATCAGGTTTCCGTTCGGCAGATAATCAGCAAGGTCGTTGTTGTCGAGAACGCGGTTGTATCCCATTATTGTCTGCTGGGTGTTAGCCGGCGGCGTGGTGTTGTAGTAAAAATACTCTTTCGGTGTTCCCGTATATGAAACCGGGATTGAAATAGATGCGGAATCTGATTCTTTCACATACGTTCCACTTCCAAGCAGGGTCAAACCACCGCCTCCCCCGCCTTGCACATCCACCGTAATCTCCGCGCTGGCGTAGTTGGTGACGTCCTCCGTGGTCGTGCCGTTTTCGGTGATGGAGATGGATTTCGTGCCGGTTGGCCCGGCGGGCTTGGTGTAAACGACCTCGATATCGTCCTCGCAGTATTTGCCCTCCGTGCCCAGCGTCTTCGTGCCGCTCGCGTCCATCGTGGCGATGGCAGAGCCTTTGTAGTTGATGGAGATATCAGACATCAGGAAACACCTCCGTTATAGATCGGCAAGCTCTGCGCCACCCACGCGGAACCATTCCAGGCGAGATACTGCCCGGAAGAGGGGGAAGACGGAGCCGCGATCGCGCCGACCTCGGATGCATCAATCGCGCCGATCTCCTGCTGCACAAAGGCGGTGGTCGCGATCTGCGTGGTGTTCGTGCCAGACGCAGCGGTCGGCGCCTTGGGCGTTCCGGTGAAAGTCGGAGAGCTCAGCGGCGCAAGAGACGAAGACCCGTCGTACCAGATGTTGTCGATGCAGCTGATTTCAAAGATGCTCTGCCCCAGGCAGGTCGTGAAGGTATGACTCGTTGCAGACGATCTACTTGTCAACACGTACACCATGCCGGAATACTTGCACAGCACGACCTTCCCGGCCTGATACGCTGCTTCGACCTGTGCGCTCGTAGTGAAGGTATAAGAAGCCCAGAAGACTTCCGCGTCAGGAATAACACCCGTCGCAAGGTCAGAAGCGGGAATACCGGTAGCAGGCTTGGTGTACTTCGCGTCCACCGCACCCTGGGTCGCCAGCTGATAAGAGTTGTCAGTCCAGCTGTTAGTTCCATAGGCCACGAGGTTGTAGATGTAGTTCTCATAGGCGTAAGAGAACTCGAACTGAGACTGGCCGGTCACATGCACAAGCTGATAGAACCGCCCGTTGAACTTGCAGATAATGATCTTATGGGCGTTATAAGCGGCAAAGATCTCCGCCGTAGTGGTCGTGCCATATGTCGCCCAGAAGACTTCCTCGGTGGAACCGCCGCCCGGCGCAGTCCACAGCTTGCCGCTGCTGTCCACGCCGACGCTCTGCGTCATGTCGCTGGTTTTGGCGTCGGGATCAATGTTCGGGATGTCCAGTTCGACATCGCCGGTTTCCCCGTTGACCGAAGTGACAGGA
>JAEIGA010004864.1_pt1 | contig 20670 bp, 41 predicted proteins | sample 9270691 | NCBI WGS metagenome assembly JAEIGA01 (sample SAMN17057246, study PRJNA624740) | gut metagenome | biome: biome; isolation source: fecal sample | host: Bos grunniens | place: China: Xizang | collected 2019 | reverse complement strand
TTCTTTTTTCACACATTGAACAAGCAATGATAGGTTTGCCACAAGTAGGACAAATTTGCCTAATTGAACAATCTGCTTTAATGATTACCTCACATTCACAATTAGGACACCATTCGTATACCTCTTTATCTGTCATTGGCAATTCCTTTTTCCACATAAAGAAATTATCCATTTCAAACCTCTTATATTCTACCACATCAAAGATAGAAATATCAACTGAATATGCGTAACGAACATTCTTAATGCCGTCCATAGAGACAATATTATGAGCAACATCTTGTTGTTCTTTTATTGAATTACATCTAATTGCATATTTACGCCTTGTAAAATTGAAAATGTTATATTTTTTCACATCTGTCTCATTCAACACCTCATTATAAAATGTTACAAATAGTCCTTTTGCTCTCATAATAGTTTCTTTTTAATTGTGGTACAAAGGTAATAAAAAGTTTTTAATTGTGCAAGAGAATTGGAGATTATTTTTTATAATCCCCATATTCACTTAACAAATCAAACATTTTAGTTGAGTCATATATATCCAAATGCCACAATTCGTCAAAAGTATATTTGCCACTTTGTAAAATTTTAAAGATTATTTCTCGCACCTTGTTTGCCGACAATTCATCTTCAAAATCTTCAATTATGCTTTTTGCCAAATCTTGAATTTTCTTATCATAGTCATAGACTATCCAATCAAAATCATCGTAACAACAAAACCAAGAGTGCAAATTATCCTCTGTGTCAAACTCGTTACGCACAATTTCATCTGCAACATTTCTACCATATTTTTCAATGGCAAGTTCCCACATATAATCGTAGTAACCATCAAAGAAATTGCACAATGATACCTCGCTAATACCATACTGATTTTCATAGTCAGCAAGATATACACTATTTACCACTACTTTTGAACGTATTGCCCAAAGTTCTGCTGATGTCAAATTCTCAAATCTCTTATAAATCTTTTTCATAATCGTATATATTTTGTTGGTTTAACTTCCTTAACTCTATGCAAAGGTACGAAAAAGTTTTCATATATGCAATAGTTAGAGCAAATATTTTTTCATAATATAGAACAAAAAACACGTCACTCTTTCACACCACAAAAGTAGCATTTTTTCCCCAACCTACCAAATATTTTTAGTTAAATTTTTCAAGAAAATATAAAAAAAAAGCACTACCTATTGGCAGTGCTTAATTATTATTATTCATTATCTTCGTGATACCCATACTCATTGAAATAAGCAAGGGTTTCTGCAATATTGAAAACATCATCCATACCACATTCACTGAAATATTGCCCCCCATCCTCACAATAAATTATCACATCATTGGATTCCTCGCTCCATTCAATTTTTTCAACACAAGAATGAGCATTACTTGCATACTCTGGGTGGTTTCCACCATTGTAACAAATAGTTGGAAAAAGCATTTCATCATCTTTAGGGATAATGTATTCTCCCTTTTCTTTAACCTCACTGCGTATCATTGTACGCAACTTATGTATTACACTATTGATGCTTTCCCAAGAATCATATATAAAACTTTGTGTCAATTTTTCCATAGTCTTAATTTTTTAATTGTTTGACTTTGCAAAGATAAGGATAATTTTTGAATTATGCAAATATTTTTAATCAATATTTAAATCATCTTCAAAAATTAATCCAAATTCTTCTGCAACCTCGCTTATTATTTTATTTCTAAATCTAATAAATCGTTCAAGTGTCCAATGCCCACTATCCACATGCCAATAGTAGTATGCAATTTTCTTTTCAACCTCATCTGCTATTTTTTGGAAAATATAATCTTTTACACCCTCAACTACAAATGGAAATTCCAACTTTGTTAAATCTTCTTTGGTAATTTCAGTTCTACCACTTATGAATATTTTTATCATAGTTCTTTTATCAATTTAAGATATTCATCATTGTCAATTTCTTCAACTATTTCAAGTTCCCTAACATAACATTCACATTCAGTTACGCCATCACTTATGTAAACCATATCATCATCTTCTACCAATTCATTTGGTATATATATATCTTCCCCACCATTTATTTCTTTAATTGTAAAGACACGATTTTCAGCATCTTCAATCAGTTCTTTGTACTCCTCAATAGCGGGGTCATTCCATTTTACTTTATCTCCTAATTTCATAATGTTGTATTTTTTAATTGTGATACAAAGATAAGGAAAAAAATTGACTTATGCAAACTTTTGGCAATAAATTAAATAATTTTGCAAACTTTCATAAATCTCTTTTAGTTTCTTTTCATTTACCCTATTTAATAGGATTTTAGAAATACCACAATAAATAAACTTATTATCAATGCCCCATATTTCAACAAGTTCGTATTTAGGTCTTGTAAAGTTATGCTCAAAAGAAACAAAACCATCCTTACCTATAAATTCTTGTATTAATGTTAAATAGTCCTTTTTCATAATCAATAGTATTATAAATAAAAAATAAAATCATCAGTTTGGTTAATAACATCAACCTCTTTATAACGATATTCCAAATTATATTTTTCTTCAATATAATTGATAATCTCTTTCTTTTTAAATGTATAATCAAAAGAGAAAACAACCATAATATGTACTGGACCACAAGTTCTAATAAGAACTTCACGCAACAATGGAAAATCTTGCTTCATTTCATTCAAAATCTCCTCACCCAACTTATTCAACATCTCAAAATTAGTTTCGCGTGTAATAGTAATATTCTTTTTCATAATCTTTATTATTTGATTTGTTTAACGATACAAAGGTACAAAAAAGTTTTCATATATGCAATACCTAAATATATTTTTAACATGTGTTAAATGAAATGTTAAAAATGTTAATTTGTTTGGTATATTGAAGAAAAATAACTACTTTTGTGGTGTGAGATAATATAAAAAAAAAACAACCCATTTAAGAGTTGTTTTCTTCATTAGCATATCTCCAAATAAAACCTCCTGCAGATTCTGCTTTACCTTGTAAACATTTTTTAATAGTTGTTATATTAGTTTTATCCATTGCTTCTGTGATAGAATTAAATTCTTGAATGAAATTATTATTTAAATCATATTGTCCTATCTTTTTCGTGTGAAAGAAATTATCTTTGACAATTTCGTAATGTTTACACCATTTTTTAATAGCATTAGCAGATACATTATATATTTTACCCACTTTTGTTAAATTATAATCATTTGCTTCCAAAGCATTAATCAATTCTTCTTTATCAACACGTTTTCTATATGATTGTATTGCACATTCATTTGAACAAAATTTTGTTTGTTTATTTGACAATTCTTTACCACAAATAGTACAATAACGTTTTGGTTTTTCTTCTTTTATAATTTCTATTTTTTCTTCTTTATTTATTTGTCCTAAAATAACTTCTGACACACCTTGCACTTGCAGATTATAACGTTGTTGTGTAAAATTAACATGTTCTAAACTATGACAATTAGGGCAAAGTAAAATTATATTTTCCAAACGATTATCATAATGATTGCCATTAATATGATGTAATTCTAAAGGTATAGGCTGACCACACCAATTAGTGGAATTACATTTTTCACATTGATATTTTTTTACCCCCTCTTTTAATAAACGCCATTTTAATTTACTTGAAGAATACTTAACCCCTTGTTCTAATATCTCATTTAGTGGTTTTGGTTTACCATAAACACTTGTATCCCAAAATCTACGAGTAAAATGACTTGTATCTATTTGATAACCTTTAATTTTATTTTTAATACGCATTAAATTTGCACCCTTATCTTGCAAACCTAAAAACCTACATACACTTGCAAAACTATTACTATTTTTAACTGCATTTTCTAAAACATCTTTTGTATAATCCATAAACATTAATATTTAAGCAAATATACAAAAAAATAATAATAAAAACAAAAAAAAAGAGGCGTAAATTAACGCCCCTTTCTAAAAAAGTACCGAAAGGGGGACTTGAACCCCCACAAGTGCAATACTTACAACATTTTAAGTGTTGCGTGTCTCGACCTACTATAATTTTCATTACCACTATTAAAGTGTTTGTAGTCTGGAATTACCCTTCTTTTAATTAACATTAAAAGTGTTCCATCAATTCTCTACACCTTCCCCAAAGGGGCTTGGCTCGGTATTATCAGCTATCTACTTACATAGACCTTAGACTTTCTTAGAGAGCTTCTTCGCTGACCTATTGGTTTTATTATTCTCTTATTCAAAGAGAAAAACACTTATTCAACTCTTACCGACTTTGAAACAAATTCACTCACGATGAGTGGGCAAACAATTTACCAATTCCACCATTTCGGCATCCTTATTTTTTTTTTGTATTTACAATACAAAGATATATAAATTATTTCATATATGCAAATTTTAAATGTTAAAAATAAAAAAAGGTTTTCCTATACCCACCTATAAAGGTATCTCCCGCAATCATTCCTACTCTCACGATTAGGGATCTTGAAATTCCATTTAGCGGTGAGCTTCTACAAATGGATTTCTCAATCTTGTTCATCAAAAAAATTTAAAGCCACAAGACGCAACTTTTGCCAATTCATTTCAAGAAAGACGCTTGGCGACTATCGTAAAACTACATTTCCATTGTCATTAAACAATTAGGATTTCCAACCTTATTGGCGTTATAGTTGCCCTGGCAGGACTCGAACCTGCGGATGCTTTCAGAACCAAAACCTGACGTGCCACCAACTACACCACAGGGCAATCTTCTTATTCTCTTTTGAAGAATATCATTTTATTTACATTGCAAAGATACATATTTTTTTTCATATATGCAAATTTTAAGTGTTAAATTTTCGTTAAATTTTTTAAGTGACCGCGGAGAGATTCGAACTCTCGACCCAAACATTAAAAGTGTTTTGCGCTAGCCACTGCGCCACGCGGTCTAACCTTATTTTATTCTCGTTAAAGAATTACTATGCAAAGATACAATAAATATTTGATATAACCAAATTTTTAATGTTAAATTTCTTTAAGCATTGCTTTTATAGTTATTCCAATATTTTTATTGGTATCATTTACAACTTTTTTTTAGAAACTCATCATATTCTTTTTCAACTTGTTTTAATCGTTTATTTTCTTTTCGTAATTGCATACACTCTTCAACAACATTATTGATGTGTGTACCCAATTCCATTAAAATATATAAACTATCTTTCATAATGTCAAGGTTTATTTTAAGAAATGTACTTAATTAAGTACCTATTGTTACAAATCTTCAAGCAATTCTTTTATATCAAGATTATTGACAAACATTTCTCCACTTACGCCATTGACAAATTTTTCACTTACAAACTCCTCAATATAGGTTTCAATTTGTTCTGCCAAATGTAAATTTACATTGGGAATATCCTCCATGTCTTCTATTTGTTCAAGAACATCGTGTACCTCAAGAATATCTAAACGCAATCTTAAAAAATCAAGCAAATCGTTATACATAATCTTACATATCAAATGTGTAACCAACCTCTGTTATATGAAAATATTTTATGAACAAGGTTTTCTTTAATCAAGTCCACCGTTGTATTCAAATGCTTCATCTTCCCAAGTTAATTTTTTACCAATTATTTTTTCAATTGTACCTTTTGGTAATTTTGTTATTGTACATTTATTACCATAAACATCGCTCCACCCTAACCATTCATAAAAATTTCTATTGGGTAATTCATTTGAGCAACCCTCTGTATTATCCTTATTTACAAAAAAGTAAACCATACTTTCATATTTTTTACAAAGATAAGAAAAAAAATTGAATTATGCAAATTTTGTGTATTGTTTTTCGTGCAATTCTTCAATTATCATTTTTATATAATCATTGGAGAACTCTGCCCAATTTATTGCATCGCATTCTCTTTCCAAATGAAACTCAATAGTGCCATCCCCAAACAATAAAACGCCATCAATTCTATCATTTTCATAAGGAATTGGATTGAAAAGTGATACACTTTCCAAATCGTGCCATTCCATTATTTTCCCATTATTCATAATACCACCCTCAACAACTGACAACTCTAATGCTGTTATCAATTCATTAACGAGAGTGTGATATAAACTAATTTTTTTTAATGCATCTTTTGAACTCATAATTGTATCGTTTTATTATTGTAATGCAAAGATAATACTATTTTTTCATATATGCAAGCATTTGAGCAAAAAGTTTTCAAAAAAAAAATCTTTTATTAAAATGTGTTAGATTATTCTTTCACACTACAAAAGTAACACATTTTTCATAAAGTTCCAAATATTTTTAGTTAAATTTTTCAAGATTATGTAAAAAAAAAGGAGTGAAATCAATCACTCCTTAACATTTATTTTATTTTTTTGCCGATTATTTTCATATACTCCTCATCACTCATATCTTCATAATAACGCATACCCATATCAATGGCAATGTTTTCCATTTCTCGCCAAAAGAACTCATAATATTCCTCTAACTCCTCACTATCTTCTTCAAGACAAGATATTTCGTATTCAGTGTAACCATATTGAGTTCTCAATACATTAGCAACCCTATTAACAAGTTCTTGCATTTGTTCATCTGTGAACTCCATAGCATACATTGCACAAGGCAAACTTTCATAATCCTCTCTTGTTATACCTACACCACCACTTACAAACTCTGTTTTCAAAGCATTATTGTTCATAATCATTATTATTTTAATTGTGTATGCAAAGATAATAAAAAGTTTTCATTTACACAATACCTAAACATGTTTTTAACATTCATTAATTCAAATGTTAAAAATGTTAATTTGTTTGGTAGTTTGGAAAAATTACATTACTTTTGTGGTGTGAGATAATATAAAAAAAAGAGAGTGATTATCTCACTCTCAATCAATGGTTATGTAAAACCAATATTTATTTTTAGTATCTACCAAATCAGCGTTCATATCCCCAAAGAAATCTTGAATATCATCATAAATAACTGCATCAGCATCATATAATGCTTTTTCGTGCAGTTGTCTATCAGTCAATTCAAATACTGAAATTGGGCTATCAGCCTCTACATCAAAACCTACTACAATTTGTTTCTTTGCCATATTAGTGTAATGTTATTTCTTGTAAATACAAATCAAAATGGTCTTCCAAATACCTACCATCGGGGTATGCTGAAAATGAATTTTCATCTTCTTCAATTTCCCAATTCTTTAACACCTCTGCATTATCTTTTTTTATGGTATCAAGTGTTTCTTTATAAAACTTTTTTGCATCATTTTCATTCTCAAATGCAGTGATACCATTGTCAAGACGTTCCATATCATTGACATTTTCAAGTTGTATGATATAAATTTTTTTCATATTATGCAAATTAAGCAATTCTCATTAAGTATGCACCTTTGTAATCCTCACTCATTATTATATCTCCCACATTCATTTCCCCAATATGAATTTTTGAGTAAGACTCTTTGCAAGGGTATGTTTCCTCTAAATCCCAACCTAATTTAGTGCATTCAAGCAAACCATTAGCACTTTGCACCATTGCAGTATTATCAAGGCAACCGTCATATTCAGTTGTATTGATACAAATAAAACCTCTTGTGTCAAGAACTATTTTTTTCATAAATGCTTATTTTTTAATTGTGATACAAAGATAAGAAATAATTTTGATATATGCAAATTTTTTAATTACAAAATAAATGCCTTATCATAATATTTTCTATGAGGCACTTGTATAACAATCGCATAAACCTCTCTTGGTTCGTGATTTTTAGGTCTGCCTATTATTATTCGTATCTCATTCAATCGTGGCATATAGGTCATATTACCAATGCCATTGTAATGTGGCATATAGCACCTACGAATATAAAACCCCCTTGCCCATAATTGACGACATCTTTGTTCAATATCTTTTATCTGCAATACATTTTTAATTGTTGCATACTGCCTTTTTGTTATATAAGGCATTTCTTTTGACATTCTATAAAAAGGATAATCGTAATGGTTATATTTACTCATTTTTTTAATCATTTTCAATTATAACTTCGTCTTCTGTACCACTCCAGGGGCAAAATGGACATTCAAAATCTAATTTACCCGTATCGTAATTATAGTTCCAATCTCCTTGCTCAAATGGTTCGCCACAATTAGGGCAAGTATAATGTGGTGTATCATCAACAACATCATCATTGATAGGATTATATGGAACATCTTTATCTTCCCTCACATCTTCAATTTGGTTTGTATAGTCATTGGTAAGGTTATTTATCAACCTATCTTTTGCTTCTTTAATTATTTTATCATAAGCAAATTCATCAATAGTTTCGGGTACATCAACCACTACCCTTGTTGTTACATTCGCTGTTACCAAAAATGCTTTTTTCATTGTTTATTTGTTTTAATTGTTTGACTTTGCAAAGATAAGAATAATTTTTGAATTATGCAAGCATTTGAGGACAATTATATTCAAAACTTTCCCACATTTCCTCAAAATAATCGCTATATTGTAAATGTTCTTCCAATAATGTTGAAAGGTCTTGCCAATCACAATCTTCCAATATAGATAATGCACAATGCTCTATAAAAGGCATAAAATCACTTTTTTCAACATTTTCATATATCTCTTTTCCAAAAGACTGCAAACACTGCTCTCTTACATATTCAATCCAACTTGCTCTTGTCCATAAATCCACATTCAGACTATTGCAATTTCCGTCCTCTAAATCGCCCTCACTTATATATATAACACCCAAACCATTCTCAAATGCTTGTAGATTCTTATAACACTGCCCATTGTCTGTATAATCGCCAAAATAAGTTTCTACACCATTTTCTGCAACCTCTTTATATCCAATAGTAGTTTCAAGTTTAATAGTTCTATTCATAATCGTATTGTTTTTAATTGTAGTGCAAAGATAGTGAAAAAAAACCATATATGCAATAGTAGGAGCAAAATATTTTTATTTTTTTTTATTAAACATCTATTTACACACTAGTATTCTTTCACACCACAAAAGTAATACATTTTTTGCAAAGTTCCAAATATTTTTAGTTAAATCTTTCAATGAAATATAAAAAAAAAGGAGCAATTACTTGCTCCCTTAATTATTACATATCTAATTTTGTCTGTAAATTTTCCATTTCAGTTACCTCTACAATTTCGTAAGTGTATAAACCGCTATACGAATTGTGGGTAATTTTATCTTGTTTAAATGAAATCTCGTAACCAATACTATCATTTTCATTTTCAAAATCTGTGTATTCAGTATTCCATTTCATTTTTTCAAGAGCATTATTTCTCATATCATTATAACACTCTTTTTTTGTTTTAAACATTCGTTTGCTACAATCTTCAAACGCGGCATCAGTACAATTTGCAATCCACTTATATCGTATTTTACCAATCTCTTTTACAATACAAGGTACTGCATAAAGATTTTGCCCCATACAAGCGGGTGCCATTTGCCAAGTAACTTGATACTTTACACCATTATAAATGAAAGTATATCCTTTTCTCTCTACTTGTTTAGAACACACAACACACAAAATCTTATTGTTAAAATACATAATGTGTCTATAAATCATTGTTCCCATTGTCTTAAATCATTTATTAAGTTAAAAAATTGTTATCCAACAAACCTTTGTATCATTGATATATACATTGCAACTCTCCCCAAGTTCACAACTAATGTAATCACATTTGAAAATTGTAACTTGAATTGATTTATATCTACATTCAAAGAACATATTAACTCCAATACAAGTTCCACTACTTGTTATGGGGTCTGCCCTCAAATCAAACCCATTGAAAGTTTTAAGAGCAGTTTCAAAGTTCATTCCTTTGATTTTGCTTTCAAGTTCAAAGTAATCTCTCTTCGCCAATTCCATTGACAAATCCTTAATTATACTTGCCATTACCACCTCATTCTTTTTCATAGTTCTATTGTTTTAATTGTTATTATTTCCTTTTGACTATGCAAAGATAATACAATTATTTGAATTACACAATACTTTCAATAAAATAATTTTATCTTTAACATATGTTAAAAGTGTTAAAATATTTGGATATGTCCAGAAAATGCACTACTTTTGTGGTGTGGAAATAGTATAAAAAAAAAGGAGTGATGTTCTCACCCCTTTTATTGCATCTCAATTTCCTCCACTACAACAACAATTCTTTGTACATTCCCATATTTTTTATGAACCACACCTACATAATTTTTTGATACTATCATCTTTTTCAATTCATCTATTTTTAATGTATCATTTAAATTTCTATGGTCATTCAATATTGATTTTGCGATCATTAGTGCAGTTTTTTTGTTCTTATACGCAACTCGTCTTGTGAAAGGACTAATAGCACTTAAATAATCAACGCCAAGCGACTGATAAAAATGCTTTTCATTTACTTGATAAACCTTTTTCATAGTTATTCATCATTTAAGTTTTGTTCCATTTCTTTAACTTTTTGTTCCAATTTTTCAATTCTCCAAATCAAACAACTAATAGCCGCTGTTATTGCAAGTGAAAAAGTGAAAATAGTAATATATTGCACAAATCCTCCCTCTGTTCGTGCAATGAAGATATTATCTACCATAAGACACATAAACAATGTAGGGATAACTATTCCAATAATTTTAAAAACTTTTTCCATAATCTTTTTGTTTTATTTGTTCACTGCAAAGATAAGAATAAATTTTTATATATGCAAGAGAAAAGGTACTTATTTAAGTACCTCTACCCTCTCTCCCATACAATAATCTTCCCATTGCTTTTGATTGATGTATTTACCTCTCAAATTTGTTTGACAATTTACAAAACTATCAAATTTGCTACTATTTTTTGATGTAAATTGAACAATATTTGTAAAGTTATTAAACTTAAAAACATTTGTAAACCATTGCTGTTTTTTAGGATTTACTCTACAAATAAACCTGCGTTTAGAAGTGTCAAGAAAAGAGAATATACAATATTCTTTATTTGAATTTTTTACCTCATAATGGTCATTACTTTTAGGTTGAATATTCCACCCATCCTTATTTATTCTTTTAGCAACACACAACCAATATTTACCATGAGAAGATGTATCTTTGATACCATTTTGATGTATCCATTGATGTATCATTTCGTGAATAATGGTATTATCAAAATCCTTTTCCTCTCTCTTATAATAATTGGAAATGCGTATCTTAATTGTAGGAGTACCACCAAAATAAGCATAATGCCCATTTTTTACACAAAATTGCCCAAGCGTAGTTTTAGACTTAAACAATTCAAATATAGGTGTTTTCAACTCATTATTAAAATATAAGTTATTATACTTTGCGAAAGATTTTCTAATATAAGTCAGTGTCAATTCCATATTGTTATTTGTTTATTTGTTTAACTCTATGCAAAGGTACGAAAAAGTTTTCATATATGCAATAGTTAAGTCAAATATTTTTAAAAAAAAATATATTCAATTTATTTGCATAGCAGTTCTTTTTCACACCACAAAAGTAATCAAAAAAAACCAAAGTACCAAACATTTTTGTATCTTTTTTTTCAAAAAAAGTAAAAAAAATATGTTAAAAAATTTGCATATATCAAAAAAAAGCACTACTTTTGTGGTATAAGATTGTATATAAAAAAAGGGACTACACTTTTCAGTATAGTCCCACCAACAAACAACAAACTTTACAATTATGAAAACATCGACTTTATTCTTCCCATATCACACAAATTGCCTCCCTACTATGATGTGAAGGGCGATAACCCACTATCATACGGCGTTCATTTGTACTTTTTACATACTCCATTTGACAAGGACTTAAATGCCCACTACTTTTTAGAGTGTATCGTGTTGCAATAGTAAAACCATTTTTTATCAATTTAAACACTCTATCTTCCAAACTCTTATTATTTTTAATAATATTTCTTGCACATTCGTAACTATATGCTGTGAATTGTTTTCCCATAGTTCTATTTGTTTTTAATTTGCGTTACAAAGATAGTAATAATTTTTGAATATTCCAAATTAAGTAAAGGAAATTTTCAATTTTTCTATCAATTGCTCCCCAAGAATTTCAATAATCCCATCAAAATAATCTTGTTCAGTATATTCGCTATGATTATCAATTTTTACGCAAGATAATGTAACCTCTCCCTCAACTTGTCTTAATCTACACTCTTGAAGATAGTTGTTCACCATCGTATTTGCGTGAAGTTTGCTATATGAAATTGTATCTGCGCCGCTACCACCTTTTATATCTAATGATACCACATAAAAACGATTTGACATCAATGTTGGACTTTTCATAATTCCCATAGTTCTATTTGTTTTTGATTTCTGTTGCAAAGGTAGTAAAAAAAATTGAGTTATGCAAATTTTAAGTGAATTATTTTACTTAAATTTCCTTATATTTTTCAAGTATATTCCTATTATAATTAAACATTACATTTGGGAAAACCTTACTTAAATCCCATAAATCATATTTGGTACCAAATGCTTTGCGTTCCCCAAGATAACAACCCTTATTCCCATGAGTTAAGAAATAATTTTTCATATCTTGTATTTCAAAGTTCCACCTATTTTGTTCCAATACAAGGTATCTCTCTTTAAGAACTACTGTACTCTCACCATTATAAAGCATAAAAGTAAAAGTAACCTTATTATATTCTATTTTAACATCGTGTACCATAGTCTTTTTATTTGACGCAAAGATAGTAATAATTTTTTAATTATCCAAACTTTTAAGTGGGAAATTTTAAAATTTTTTACATTATGTAATCGTTAATTATCTCCTCTCTCACACCACAAAAGTACAACAATTTTTTCAATCTACCAAACATTTTTAGTTAAAATTTTCAATAAACTACAAAAAAAAAGAGAGGGCGACTATTCGTCCTCTCTAATTACCCCACAAGTTATGCGTGAGGATTTTTTAAAACCGAAATCAATTACTACTATATAAATGTCCTTATGTCATATCTCTAATTCGTGCCATACGATAGTTTTTGTAAGGGCGACTAAACCCCAAGTTAATACTAATCATTAAAATAAAAATACTATATAAATAAATTTATATGTTAAGGCTTTGCTCTAATAGTATTCATACACTACCCATTTAAAAGTTAAAACTAATTTAATAATCAAATCTCTAATTTAAACTAATTTACTTAACGCATAGTTGTACATTTTTAAAAGTTAAACATAAAAACTTAAAAAAAACCTATAATTAACTATAAACTTTCAGTTAAGGTAGTCCTCTAATAGTAATCATACTTTATGTTTTATTTCTTTTGACATTACAAAGATAATACTTTTTTTTCAATTTACCAAATAATTTGGCAACTTTTTTTTATTTTTTTCTAAGGATTTGCTCTAATAGTATTCATACTTTATGTTTTATTTCTTTTGACATTACAAAGATAAGAAAAAAAATTGATATATGCAAATAATTTAATGATTTTTTTTATCTTTTTTTTTCATTATATCCCTCCTCTGACTACCATTTCTTGGTAAATTTCGTCAATAAGTTTTATAATTTCTTTACTGCCGATTTTTCTCCTAAAAATAGGAGTGTTGAGCATACATATTACACTTTCAATTTTTTCTTGAAGCGTCAAATTATCTTCTTGTTCCATTTTTACTAATCTTTTTTAAAATTTTCAATATTATCATAAACATTTTGTCTATGCAAAGATAAGCATTTTATTTTAATCTACCAAATGTTTTAGCAATTATTTTTGTAAAATATCTCTTAATAAAATATTTTGTATTTCATGCCACCACCAAAATTCATTCAAACAATCATTTGGATAATCAATAAGAACATCAGTATTAAAATCTTCTACACTCAAATCATGTAATAATATTTCTTTTAAGTTCCAATGTTGCTTATATAATACTCCTTTTTCTTTTGCATATTGATAATCACTATTCCAAAGTCTTGTTGGAATATATCTATCATAATGAAAAAATTGAGGTTTAACACCTTTGTTTAAATCATCACGAACATCAGTAAAACAATCTCTAACGCAATATCCATTGCCAACATAATAACCAACACCCATAAACTCATAAGTATTGGTACACGCATTATAATGGTATAATCTGCAAGGTTCACCCAAAAGCATTTGATATTTTCCCATAATAGTTATCTGTTTGTTTTGATAGTGCAAAGATAATACAAATGATTTAATCCACCAAATGTTTTAGCAATTATTTTTTCAAATTTCATAAAAAAAAGTTGTGAAAAAACTTGCATATGCCAAAAAAACATGCTACTTTTGTGGTGTGAAATTGTATATAAAAAAAAGGTGCTACACTTTCGTGTAACACCCTCCCAACAAACAAACTTTACAATTATGAAAGACACTCATTATCTATTTCAAAATGTTCCAATATTTTTTCAGCAATATCATAACCAATCATTTTGGGTAAAGAATAAACATCTTTAAGATAATCTATAACATATCCAAAAGGTTTTTCTTCATTTCGTGTTGCTCTTCTTAAAATATCCTCTTTGCTCAAGCAAGTAATTGCATTAAACAATATCGCATTAGAACATTTTTTCGCTAACAAACTCAATATCTCATTTTCAACCAAGTAAGAATGACTACAATGCATACCGCGTTTGTATGTAGTTTCTATATAAATTCTATCATTGCCCACATAAGACACTTTAATGGCACGAACATTAGATTTGTTTAGTCGCTTATCATAAACACCATAAGATGCCTTAAAACGAGAAATAAGACCCTTTTCTATTTTCTCACGCAAAGGAGTAAACATAGGTTTAGAAAGTAATGTATTCATATTGTTGTTTTATTTGTTTAACGATGCAAAGATAAGAATAAATTTTGAATTACACAAGCATTTGAACAATTATTTTTCAGCAATATTCAAATTATTTATGTTTACATATATTCTCTATTTCACACCACAAAAGTAATACATTTTTTGCAAAGTTCCAAATATTTTTAGTTAAATTTTTCAATAAAATACAAAAAAAAGCACCACCTATTAAGGTAGTGCCAAAAAGGTACTTATTTAAGTACCTTATTCAAAGCATTTGCGTAGTTGAGCAACATTTATCAGTCCACCCATACGATTATAAACTTTTTCGCCTTGCGTAAGTGCAATGATACTATCCAATTTATAATCGCGTACCACAACTTGCTTTTCCTCTTCAAGACCAAACTCTGCTTGTTTGATAGAATAACTGCTTGTGGTTATCCAAGATTTAATTTCTGCAAGTATATTTTCATCAGTAACAACCACCCCATCAAGAATATATACACTCTTTGAGAATGTGTTGGGGCGCATTGTACAACGAAGATACTTTACATTGCTGTCCTTATCGCTCTGCAAAATAAAAGGATAGTTATCCCAATTTTTACCCTTTGGTTTTTCTGCAACAAAATCAGTTACAAAACCCTCTCTACCCAATCTTGCATTGACTGACTTTTCATAGTCATATCCCAAAGCAACATTGCTCATATATGTCGCCTTATGCAAGCGACCATAAAATGGATTACCTCGCTTATTCATCTTTGGTTCAGTAATTGCTATCATAGCAATACCAAATGTACCCTTTGAAATGTTACCACAAAACTCATCTACTGACTTAAAGTTATTCATAGTTGTAATGTTTAAATGTTAATACTATTTGTTTTCGTTTACATTGCAAAGGTACGAAAAAGTTTTCATTTATACAACACTTTCTAAAAAAAAGTTTTTGTTTTTAACATTTGTTAAAAAAAGTGTTAAAAAGTGTTAAATACTTGCACATGTCCAGAAAATGTAGTACTTTTGTGGTGTGGAAATAATATAAAAAAAGGAGTGATCTCTCACTCCTTTATTGAAATAAGATAACGCATTACCTCACTTTACGTCATAAACTTATCTTTTTTTTTACTATTCTCAACTGCTTGTAAATACTCATCAACAGTAGGACCAATATGATTATATTTTTTGCTATATTCCTCCCATTCTGCTTGTACGACTTCTTTTGGAGTTTTTGCCAAATATTCTTTTAATTGTTTTATTATACTATCCATTATAACATTTTATATAATTTTTCGCTTATTTCCCTATAATTTACCCCAAGTGGCGTTGCTTGAAATGCCGCCTCTTTAAGTAACGCGCTTGCAATGATTTTAGGCAATAAATAGTCTAAATCATAATCTTTAAGTTTAAACGCACCTACTTTAAATGCTTTGTCTAATTTTTTATCTATAACCTCATTCAAAGCTTCTTTAACCATTTGTTTGGTTAATCTCTTATAAAATTTTATTTGTTCCTTTTCAGTCATATAATTACTTTTTAATTTGTTCCTTTTCTATTTCCTCACAACCATACGCAAAACCACATACGGTAAACATAGCACCAAAAAAGAAAATTGCTGTGTTTATATAAGGGTTACTTGAATAAAAAGTAATATATACCAATATTGCCACCCAAATGCAAGCAAACAAACCAATAATCATTTTACCTTTCATAATTCCAATGTTTAAGTTGTTGTTTCTAATTCGTATGCAAATATAAGCATTTTATTTGACATACACAAACATTTAAGCAAATATTTTCAAATTATTTTTATCTTGCCTATCTGTCTGTTCCTCCATTCCCACACCACAAAAGTACAACAAAAAAACGAAACTTCCAAACATTTTAATAACTATTTTTCAAGAAAATACAAAAAAAAGGGGGACTGCACTTTCGTACAATCCCCTTTCACAAACAAACCTAACAATTATGAAAAACCTAAATTTTAATCTTCGCACCAATCATCATCGTGCCATTCAACATAACACTTATAATCTAACAAATCAGAAAATGTAGGATTAAAGAAATCGTTTGAGTGTGGGCGACCTAAACTATCATACCAAATGTTATTATTTTGTTTTGTTTTCAATCCCTCCGAAACATTACCATTGACATATCCTTTGGTAAAACCTCGTTCCAATCGTTCAGGGTGCCTTTTATTATATTCCCTAAAATATTTTGTTCTTTTACCTTTTTGCTTTTTGTTATGATATTGTACCTTACACTCATTAGAGCAAAATGCTTGAGCATAGTGAGTTTTAATAACCTCTTTACCACAAATAGGACAAATTATATAACACCCTACTTTTGTGTCCTTATTTAGTTTATATTGTTTTTCTTTAACTCCAAGTGCCATACTCATTATCATTAACGATACAAAGGTACAAAAAAGTTTTCATATATGCAAGCATTTAAGCAAAAAGTTTCAAAAAAAGTTTCATTGTCCTCAAGTGCAACTATCTGTTCTTTCACACCACAAAAGTAATACATTTTTCGCAAAGTTCCAAACATTTTCGCAACTTTTTTTCAATAAAATGCAAAAAAAAAAGAGAGGACGAGTTTTCGTCCTCTCTAATTACCCCACAAGTTATGCGTGGGGATTTTTAAAACCCTGGAAATTAAATCATACTACTACTATATAAACCTATTAAGGTCGCCCTCTAATCGTTTTCATACTCTTTTGTTTTATTGACATTGCAAAGGTACGAAATTATTTTGACATCTGCAAATTTTTGACCACTTATTTTTTATAAATTTCCAAACAAGGACATTTTGGACTATGGCACATTGACCCACGATACCCATTGAAATAACGAACATATTCGTGTCCATCAAATTCAATATAGGACATATTATTCATTCTACTATTATACTCTTCCTTTTCATTGTTATTTCCACAAGAGCATAACATCATACTGAACACTACACTTAAAATTACAACCATCTTTTTCATAATTCAATATTGTTTTATTTGTTTAACGATACAAAGGTACAAAATAGTTTTCATATATGCAAGCTTTTTGCTAAAAATATTCAAAAAAAAAGTTTCATTGTCTTCAAATGCACCACCTTATATCAAAACACTTATAAATACGATATGTTTCTTCAAGTCTTTTAATAGTGAAATAACTACTTATCCTAATTTTCAAACTCATATTATTCCACAACTTTGTACAAATCATCTTCACTCCTTGATTAGTGTACAATTTTGCATTTGCCTTTATTTCCTCACAACTTGTATCATTAGTAATAGGAACAAACTTAAAATTCTTATTAATATAAAAATTTTCTTTATTCTCATTTTGAAATGTAAAGATAAATTTCTCTTCAACTCCATTTCTTCTAATTCTTCTATATCTTTCCATAATCATTGTTTCTTATTTGTGGTACAAAGATAATATAAAATTTTCATATATGCAATAGTTAAGGCAAATATTTTTAAAAAAAATCTATTCAATTCATCTACACGGCGGTTCTCTTTCACACCACAAAAGTAATAAAAAAAATCCAAACTTCCAAACATTTTTACAACTTTTTTTCAATAAAATGCAAAAAAAAGAGAGCATTTCTGCTCCCTTTTTATTACCCTACCACAAATTTGTAAAATACTTCCCTTTGATTTTCATCAGTCAATATTTGATTAAGCATTTGCTCTGCATATACATTCAAGTTATTGATAGGTTGTATATCGCATTGCCTACACTCATCTTCAAATTTAGAATAATACGCATCTAATATCAAGTGAATATTATTCACATTAAAGTTTTTCCAATCCTCATTTATGGCATTATCCACAAATGTTTTAGGGTTGTAAATTGGAAAACCTAATACTGAAAACTCAACGCCATATATTTGACATTTATGTTTCTTTTGAAACTCTGCAAAATAAATTGAAACCGCAAGTTTTGGTTCTATATGGTCTTCAATCACAAGTGTTTTAGTACATCTACTCATTGTACTTTGCTCTTTAATGGTACAATCCCTACCAAAAGAAAAACTTGTATTATCACTAAAATCTTGAGAAACGATAAATTCAATTACAATCTTTTTCATAATCTATAATGTTTTATTTGTTTAACGATGCAAAGGTAAGCATTTTATTTCATATATGCAAGCATTTGAACAATTATTTTTAAACTTTTTTTTATTCTTCTTTTTTATGTATATCCGCTTTCTCACACCACAAAAGTAATACATTTTTCGCAAAGTTCCAAATATTTTTAGTTAAAATTTTAATGTTAAATAAAAAAAAATGCAGTCCACCCTAAATAGGATAGACTGCACCCAACAAACACTATAACAAACTATGAAAACATCTATTTTTTTTCTTCAACATATTTGACTATCTCATAAAATCCCCATAGAAGAGGGAATAATATGAATAACACAAGACCAATAACAAAACACAACAAAACGGAATGTAAATTATTATTTGCCCTATCACATAACCATCCAACAAATGCCACAAAAAAGGTGAAAAGAAAAGCAAATGCTCCACTACCACAAAATGTTGCAATCCAACCAATCCAATTATGAATTTTTATTCCTTTCATATTATATACTTATTTAAGTACCTATTATCTAATTATAGCGCAAAGATAATATTTTTATTTGAATTTACCAAATATTTTTAGTTAATTTTTTCAAGAATATATAAAAAAAAAGTGCTACACTTTTAAGTAGCACTTTTCAACAAACAAACTTAAACAACTCTATCTCCTTTATTAAATCTTCGTGTCATAGTTTTACCAAGTTATTTTATATATACAACTATTGAGATATACATTATATCCAAGTTCTTGCATTTGTTCCATTGTTATTTTTTCAACATTTACATTTCCCTCCAATTCAGCATTATTTATGTATATGTGAAATTCTCCTTTGTTTGCTTCTTTTATTATTTTTTTGAGAATATACTCTACATTATTTTTAACAATAGTATTGTTAATAGTTTTTGCTGCGATTTGTCTTGCTTGTCTTGCTGTAAGTAGTTCCATAATTTATAATGTTTGTTTCTTAATTCAATGCAAAGTTACAAAAATATTTTGAATATACAAATTTTTTATGGAAAAGTTTTATTTTTTTTAATATATATAATATATATATTCATATTGTCATATCTTTATACCACAAAAGTAGTACAAAAAAATGAAACTACCAAATTTTTTAAGCACTTTTTTTTCAAAAATTTTCATTTTTTTTTATTTCATTGTATCATATAATCATAATAAATGTATATAATAACTTAAAATCGCCTTATTGCCTATTTTTAGGCATTTTCAGCGACTTTTATGGCAATATAGATACGAACACTATCCCACAATTTAAAAGGTCTTAAAAGGGTTATTTTAATAATTGTTCCACGTGGAACATACCCCTCTACACCACCCCTCCCGATGTAACCCCTACCCCTACCCCTACCTATTTTAGGCATATAAATGGCGGACAGTTCTCCAAATAATTCCAAGAAATTTTTTTTTCAAAAAAGATAAGGGGGGGGGTCTTTTTCTTTTTTATATATGTTTCAAAAAAATTCCAGGAAAATTTTTTAGTGAAATTATTTTGCATTAAATATGGCAATAATATAGCAGTTGACCCATGCAGAGCATAGCATTAGTTATGTTCTTTTTTTATTGAAAAAAGTCTCTTATATTCGTTTCAAGTTCTATTATGTTTTCTATGGCATCATCAATGACATTAGAGAACCATTATATCTATAAACTGAAAAAGAACCATTAACTTCTTTTTTTATTAATTGTATAGCAGATACTCCCATAATAACCCCCTCTAATGTGTTGTGAACATAATGATTTATTCTGAAATTATAGAGCAAATATAGATAATAAATTCATTTATGTAGATATTTATTATCAAAAAAAGGATAGGATTTATGAACATAAAAGATGTAT
>JAEIGA010004863.1_pt1 | contig 20671 bp, 20 predicted proteins | sample 9270691 | NCBI WGS metagenome assembly JAEIGA01 (sample SAMN17057246, study PRJNA624740) | gut metagenome | biome: biome; isolation source: fecal sample | host: Bos grunniens | place: China: Xizang | collected 2019 | reverse complement strand
AGACCTAACTTCCTTGAGTATTCACTCTCCCCTGCCATGAACGAAGGCTACGTCAGGATGCTTTATCCTGACTCCCCTCGTCATCCGCGTCAGAAATATCTGCTGACAGTAAAAGGTCTGGCCGCATATAAAGAAATCAAAGGATAGCAATATTCTGAACAGAAAAGGAAATAGGTCTTCTTTTTCTGTTCAAATATCTACTATTTAGCTGTAAAAATAAATTGAAAATCAATATAAATATCAATAGATATGATTTTCGAGAATTTGCCTAAAATAACACTTGATATAATACGATAACTATCTATTTTTGTAAAATCGTGTCGTCTACAAGATTTTGATATAATACGATATTTGTATCGGCTTTTAACTGGTTTTGTTGGAATTTCAAACCTATCTTATTGACTATCTGCACATTACAAGATAGTGCATCGGGAAATGATTTTTGACAAATATCAAGAGCTACCAGCGTCATACCTAAATAGTTAGGAGCGACAATCGTCGTTCCTTTTTTTCGTGCACCTGCCTTGTAATGCACTAGAATACGATTATCATGATATGGGGCAATCCGGATGAAAATCCGTGATCGCTCTTTTGTTTTGTCATCTGGGGAACCACATATAGAACACGCTAGTATTTACAGAATCTTCAGAATGCTCGAAATGCTCGGCAGCAACGTTGACTACACTACCCCGGAATTGACAGAACGCCTTGATGTCTGCGAGAGATCAACCTTCAGGTACATCGAAACCCTGAAGCTCGCAGGATGCACGATAATCAAGAAAGGCAAGAATATCCATAAGCTTGTAAAGATTCCATCAGAAGGAATCAAGCTCGAGGAACTGGTGCTGATCTCCAGCGAAGAGGCTTATCTGATTCACCAGATGCTCAGAAGTATCGCGGGTGAATGCCCGTTGGTTTATAACCTCGAGCTGAAGCTGGCAGCAATATTCGATGCAATCTGTATCACAGAAATCGTGGGCAACAAGTCGGCTTCTGAGAATATCAAAGACCTGAAGAAGGCAATAAATCGCCGCGAGAGAGTCATTCTTATGAACTATGAATCTGGTCACACGATGCAGATTTCGAACAGAGAAGTTGAACCATACGCCTTCTCGACGAACTATGCGGACGTTTATGCATATGAAATTGCGACCGATCAGAATAAGATATTCAAGGTACGCAGAATCGGATGGGTCAAGCCGACTTGTAATATATGGGAACATGAAGACAAACATGAAGTGATCGCACCTGATTGCTTCAGAATGAATGGAAAATAGTCGATATCAGTAACTCTCAAGATGACTCTGATGGCGAAGAATCTTATAATTGAGGAATACCCTCTATCTGCACGTGACCTGACATATGAGGACGGATATTGGTGGCTAAAGACAGAGGTTAAAAGCATGGTAGGTGTGGGACGTTTCTATTTGGGGTTATCTGACCAAATTGAGATTCTCTATTCTCCAGAATTGGTCTCATATGTAAGTGAACATGTAAAGAAGAATCTCACTATATTTTTTGACAATTAGCTGTCAAAAGCCTGCAAAAGTGCCTGAATTCTGAAATAAATAGGCAGAAAATGACAAATTATGCTTATTTTTGAAGATTATAATAATCATATAGCTAAATACGTATTTAAATATACTTATGAGGACGAAAATTGACAGTCCATATACAGCCTCTGTCACAGGTGACGGTTTCCTGTTTAATGAAACAGGCATACTCCTACCCCTTCTCCAGTCAGAAGATAGTGCCAAGCTGCTTAAGGACGAGGCTGTCAACAATAACCTTCTGCAGATCAATGCAGAATCCGCACGCAAAAGAATCATTGCCGAGGAGAGCAAGAGATACAAGGCTATGCCAGCCTCATTCTGGAACGACTACAACCAGATGACCCTGAAGATCAGATGGTCGCCAATTTCTTCGTGATTCTTAAGACTTAAAACTCTGCTATTAAGTTTCTCGTTTCAATCATAGTATCTTCGGGGATTGCCACTTTTTGGGTTGAAACAAAGACAAGGACAGAGATGAAGGTCCAGATTGAAATGGAAATCGTTACAGGTCAGATAAAGATCTACAACTATATTAAAAGTATTGAAGGCATGAATATGCTTTATGAGGTACAACATGCAGTGGTAGTTCCTGTAACAGTATATCTAGATCAATATGGGAATGAAATAAAAGAAAAGCCTATTAACCATGAAAACTATCAGAGTAATGATATCATTTATACGCCTTCATTCTGTGTAAATTACAGAGACAATCAACGTATTCTCAGTCTTCTCAATAAAATAGAACAAGATTTGGATTATCTTGATCATGATGCCTATATCAAAGTACAACAGATATTGAATTTCATAGACCAGAATCCTATATAGGCCGAAAAGAAGGCACTAGAATAAATGACTGTTGGACTCTAGAAAGTGTATATAATCAATTCTTTAACATTGTAAAACAGACGAACATTTTCTTTGAGGATAGATATGGAAAATTTTTCAAGTAAGTTATGGATCAGCCGAAGATAGAACGTATGCTGCGACTCATGAAGATGATGTCCTGCAACAACAACTACACGATTGACGAACTCGCACAAAAGCTTGATCTGTCATATCGTTCTGTGTACAGATACATAGACACGTTCAAGGCATCTGGATTTACAGTCATAAAGGTGCGCAGCAATGTCTATAGAATCGGCAAGATGCCGCGCAATTACGTGGATATGGACAAGCTCATCTACTTTTCAGAAGAGGAGGCATATCTTATCAACTCAATGATTAACGGTCTGCATCTGACCAATCAGCTTAGGGTAAATCTAAAGAAAAAAATGTCTGCCATTTATAGCTGCACCAGTATCGCTGATTACGTTCATTCAGAGAAGTTTGTAACAAACATCAGCGAGCTTGAGACTGCTGTGCGTGAGAAAAGAAAGGTAATTCTCAAGGCTTACGAATCCGCCAACTCTCATGAAGAGAGTGACAGATTCGTCGAGCCGTTTGAGTTCACGACCAACTGTATCGATATTTGGGGCTACGATCTGGAGAAGAAGGAAAACCGAGTCTTTAAGATTTCACGAATTGGCGATGTGGTCATTCTTGACGATTCTTGGAGCCATGAAGACAATCACATGAAGAGCAAGACAGACTGCTTCAGAATGAGCGGATTCGAGCAGACACCTGTGAAGTTGGAGCTTAGCATTAGAGCAAAGAACCTGCTTCTAGAGGAGTACCCGCTAGCACAAGCCGACCTTAAAGAGATTGACGGCAAGTGGATTCTCGAAACATTGGTCAGCAACATGGCTGGTGTTGGTAGATTCGTCATCGGACTCGCGGATGAGATAAAGGTCGTTGACTCCCCTGCTCTTGAAGAGTATATCAACAAGTTTGTAAGGGATTATATCAATAAACTCGTAGATTAAGATAATATTACATCGTAAAGAATCATGGATTCTCAAAAAGTATCATATAAGGTTATAGGTACTAAGATGATTGGAGCATATCTAGCTATAGCATTGCTGGATAACTCCAATAATGTCGTAACCATAGAACATAGCAGCCTATTAGAGAAGCTATATCCCAGAGGCTCATTCCTTCCATGCTTAAGACAGATCAAGGGATACAAGATCGAGATTAAGATAGACTGGGAAGGAATCTATAGGAACTTCTACGAGGAGGAGTGTACTTATGAATTCAAGATTAGCTCCATTGAAGAAGATGAGACTTCTTATAGGAAGCAATTGTCACTTACTGACCAGTACGGACTGACACATATCCTGAAAAAGCCTTCTAAAGAGGATATGATGAATAACGGAAGAAAAATAAATTGTTACGTTGAATCCATTAGTGCAGCTGGTTTGGAATTATCATCTACGACAGGTGGAAATCAGGAAGCTCAAGCAAGTCTAGCTGAACAAGATGCACTGTTTGACAAACTGCATGAAGAGAGTAAGAAAGCCTTCTCAATGTTCAATAAGCGAGCATACAGAGGAGTATGGAAAAGCGTTATTGACAAGTACCCTGATACTGCGCACTTTATCTACGAACTTCTTCAGAATGCAGACGATGCCCTTGCAACAGAGGTAACAATACTACTTGACAGGAAGTCACTGATTTTTAAGCATAATGGAACCGTTCATTTTACAGTGACTGATGTCGAAGACGAAAGTATCACTCCTGGACATATTAACTCCATTGTGGGAATCGGAGACTCAACCAAAGGAGATGAAGAAGCAACGAATAAGATAGGTAAGTTCGGCATCGGCTTTAAGTCTGTATTTCAATACACTGACTCACCAGAGGTATATGATGACTACTTCAAGTTCAGGATTGAGAACTATATAGTACCTGAAAGGATCACAACTGATCACCCAATGCGTGATACCGGTGAGACACTTTTCAGGATACCGTTCAAGAATCCTGATGCAGCATACAAAGAAATCAGTGAGAAACTTAAGGTTCTTGCCAACTGCACTCTCTTTCTGAATAATCTGCAGCGTATCAGATGGAAGAATCTGCAGACAAAGGAACATAAGCATTTTTCCAAGAAGGTTACAGCTGCATATGTTTCTAAAAACGATATCATTCTCGAGAAGCAAGAGATTAACGATTACGACAACACTCGTCATATTCTGATGTTCTCTCGCATGGTTGATGTGGGTGAAGAGTCAAAGCATAAGATTTATCTGGGATACTATACAAACCACGAAGGTGCTATAAATACTAAAGTAAGGCCAAAGGTTCACTGCTTCTTCCCTACTTCAGAGACATTTAACACGTGCATGATAGTACATGCGCCATTCCTGCTTGTTGATAACAGGCAGCAGATAAAACCTAGTGAGGAAGTAAATAAACGTCTCGTGAACGAGTTGGGAAAACTTGCTGCAGACTCACTCAGCGAGCTACGTGACCTTGGAATCCGAGAGGGGCGTATTATACTGAATGATAATATAAAAGACATTGTCTGCTGGGATGAATACAGCAATTATTCCTGGACTTGGCGACATATTGATAACACGTTAATTCAGAGGAACAAGATTATTGAGCCATGCCTAGAAGCGATCAAAAACGAGCCGTTACTACTTGGTTCTAATGATAAGTACTACAAGGCGACAGACATATATCAGGTAACACCACAGTCACTGTATGAACTCCTGACTCCTTCTCAGATTCAGTTCCTTAGAGGTGCCGATAAAGCAATCGGAGTTCTCTCCCCTGCTTTGAATAGACTTGACTTTGATAACATTGAGGAAGAGATAGGCATTCAGTCATACACAACACAAACGTTCGCATATGATATCACGCCAGACTTTATGGCGAAACAGCCAATGGCGTGGGTGAATAAGCTCTTTTTCTTCTTATTGAATGAGGTTAGAGGTTCTTGGAATCCTGAAGAGAGAAATCCATACTTTCTCAATGCTCCTATCATTCAGACAATGCAGGGAGAATGGGTCGCTCCTTTCCTTGACGGAAGAATCAATGTGTATTCTTCTGGCGATACTGTTCAGTACAATGTGATTTCAAAGACAATGCTTGCAAGCAAGCCGATAATGAAATTCTTGAATGAGCTTGGATGCAAAGAACCGGACTTGCTTGATCATATAATCAATCATGTCCTAAACAAGTATCGTGATTCAAATGAAGAGTATGATGAGGATGAAATAGTATCAGATTTCTCTTTGACATTAAAATACTACAGGGACGCTTCAACAGATTCACAAAAAGCCCTTATCGAGAGCGCAAGGAGTTCGCTATGGATTTGCTGTAAAAATGCCAAAGGTGAAGAGAATGCCATGCTTGCTGAAGAGTTGTATCTGGATACACCTGATCTCATAAGTTACTTTACTGGAAAGAACGACATTTATTTTTTTGAAAGCAAGTGCTATGCTTCTGTAATCAGAGAATTAGGACGAGGCATAATTAATGATTTCCTTAGAGAATTGGGAATAATGACCTTACCTAAGGTGTTTAGACGTGAACTAAATACCAAGTATAAGTTATCAGATACCCAACGTCAACAACTTGCCAAATATAGTTCCAATAGAGAGGAGAAGGTCATCGACTATAACATTGTGGGGCTTCAGAATGCAGTAAAGAAAGCAGGCTCAAAGGCTGACACACAGTGTCTATGGCGCATATTATCAGTATCTGAAATAGATAGATATTGTAATGGAGAATATCGATATTTCTTCAGAACTTATTACTACGCCAGCTTTGATTCAACAATAATCGACACATTGAAGACAGGTAGCTGGATTTATATCAAAGGAAGGATGAAGATGCCTCACGAGGTAAGCATTGAAGAATTAATGGAAGAGAAATACGAAATCCATTATGAACTCTGCGAAATCTTGGGCATCTATAAGAAATCCATAGACCTTGCAGAAGCAGGAGCCAGTGAGGAGCAGATTGAGAACGAGAAGATAGGAGGAAAAGCAAGAGAGATGGGCTTGACTATTGAGGATTTGATGGCTTTCAGTGCGGAAAAGAAGAAGAGAGAAAAGGAGGAGAGGCAAAAGCAAAAGGCTCAAAATAATGCTTCAGACTTTCTCTCTCAAAATAAGAGCGACCTTCAAAATACCGGCGACAACAGCTTCGTAAACACCGCTAAAGCCGGTAGCTCCAAAGCCTCACCTTCAACAAAAGAAGAAAGGCAGGCAAAGCGAGATAAGGCACATGAGAAGGTTATGGATGATATTGCTCGAAGCGAAGAAATGGAAAACCTTCGTGAGTCAATCGCTGATATACCGAAATATACGAAGGAGTGGTTTGAAGGCCTCCTGCAGCTCGAGTACAAGAGTGATCCTATCGGACAAACAAAGAGCAGCGGAAAGACCATATCTCTATCTTTCGGTAGGGTTATGCCAGACCATACAAGTGACAGAATCTATATTCTTAAGAATCCATCGGGAACTATCCCTATGGAGATCGAAACTATTGAACGTCTTGAAGTGCACTTTGAATTCATGGATCAAGATGACATGTCGGTTGTCTTTGAGGTGGCTAGTGTTAGAGACTTTACCTTAAGGATCAAAGCCAAGGCATCAGATGCAACAAAACTTCAAAAGATAGATTGGAGGAAATGCACAAGGGCTACTGTCAATGCTAATAACCCGACAGAGCTTATGGGAAAGCTGATTACAGCTTTTGAAGGACTTGATCTTGAAGATGGATTTAACCTGAAAGAGAATCTCGAAGATAATATCAGTTTTGTATTTGGCCCTCCAGGTACAGGCAAGACTACTTATCTTGCAAATAAGATATGCAGCCTTATCAAGGAGGAAATATATTGCAAAATATTGGTATTGGCTCCAACCAACAAAGCCTGCGATGTGCTTACTGAGAAAGTAGCTTCAATTGCATCAGACCCATCTTGGTTAGGTAGATTCGTTGCCACCGGTTCGGACTACATAGAGAATAGCGATATTCTATGTGGAAGAGACTCGGAAATAGATGAGTATGATCAATGTTGTCTTGTTTCTACAATAGCAAGACTCCCATACGATGGTTTTCAGCGGCCTGGAGGAGCTCCAAGATTACGCGATATTGACTGGAACTATGTCATCATTGATGAGGCATCTATGATTCCTCTTGCTCAGATTGTATACGCTATCTATCAGTTCTCGCCATATGCCAAGATAATCATTGCGGGAGATCCACTACAGATACCACCAATATGCAAAGAGGAAATCTGGAAGGATGAGAATATATATACAATGGTAAACCTAAACAGGTTTAACAATCCTGTCACAGAACCATTCCAATTTGACATTACTAGCTTGACTACTCAATATCGCTCAGTACCAGCTATAGGCAAGATCTTCAGTAGGTATTCATATGATAACCTCCTGACTCACTATAGGGCTGCAGAAGATATTAAACGTGTTGACATAGATGACTTTGAACTAAAGCCAATCAACTTCATACAGTTCAGAGTGGATAGATTTGATAACATCTATGGTCCAAAGAAGTTATCTGGATCTAATGTGCAGATTTATTCTGTCTTGCTCATCACAGAGATTTGTAGATTTGTATCACAGAAATACCGTAATGATGAGAATCTCAACATCGGTATTATCTGTCCTTATGTAGCAGAATCACAAATGATCGAACGCATGATAGAGCAGATTGAAGATATACCTGAGAACATCAAGTTCAGCGTTGGTACTATCCATGGGTTCCAGGGTGACGAATGTGATATGGTCTTTGTCGTCTTCAATCCTCCAAAGGGAATGAACACTCAACCTGATAACATCATGCTCAATAAGAAGCACATTGTGAATGTAGCAATAAGTAGAGCTAAGGATTATCTCTTCCTATTGATACCGCATAAGGATACAGTTGGTTACGAGAACTTAAGAGAGATAAATACACTGGGACGCATCGTTATCAACTCTTGTCAGGGAGATTATCAGTTCTTCACATGTGACGAGATTGAAAAGATTATATTTGGTCGTGCAAGATATCTCGAAGACAATACGTTCGTTACAAGCCATCAGATGGCAAATGTCTATACAGAAGCTGGGATGAAATATGAGGTAAGGATTGATGATAATTCAGTCGACGTCCAAATTTCAGATTAAACACATTTAAACATACAATATGGACATAGTAAAATTAAAGGAAATAAAATTCGGAGGCCTAACCCTTCAAATGCCAGTAGTATGGAATGTAATCACCGAATCCTATACTGAGCTGGACGGCAGAGAATGTTCAATGATTGACATCTCAGCTGAAGAAGGAGGTCCAAGATCTATCGTAACCAGCTACAGCCCAATGACTGAGAGATCGGACCGGAAATGGAGGAAGACCCGCTTAACGAGTATGACTTCAGGGGCTTACTGGATACAGTTTCGAGATTCCGACATAGGATAACATGGCATGCAACTTCATATGTGTGGCCATCGGTTCTCATGTAAACGGTGAAGTAGGTGCTGACTGCAAGCTCTTCACAATCCTCACTACAGCGTAGTCATACGAGGATATCGATAACCTCCTTGACTTGGTAGAACAGAATATATCATTTAACTAACTCTAGCATATCCCCAAAGGGAGAATACGACAATGCAATTAATTCTTGCCTTACTCACTATTCTATTATATGCGGCAGTATATGCTGTAGGGTTTATAGTAGTCATTATAGTTGAGTTGGTAAAATATATCAAGAGCCGCAAGGAAGAGTCTTGTAAAGCAGCAAAGAAAAAGGCAAAGAAAACAACTTCTCTGAAACCGAAAGAACTTCAGAATACTCTTCCACCGACAACTTTAACTACATCTGGACAAATTCAGACAAGGGATGTTATACTTCCAAGCGAAGACACACCTGATTTACAATACACAAATGTCGATGATTCGGACTCCCCGCTTGATAAGGATATTGATCTTGAGCTTGACACTTGTGATAGCGAAGAGGATGTAGTTGATCTGTTCTCTGAGGAAGCAGCTGTTTCAACAAGTAAAGATATCCCAATATCGTATGAGCAACATCAAGTTACAGACATTTCTAACAACCTTATCGGTGACATTGTTCTTGCCTTACAAGAGCACTTGACTGATAAAGCAGACAACACAACAGATATCACTATTGAGGAGTCGGAAAAAGCAAAATCACTATTAGGAAGCTTGATCGAAGCTTTGAAAAAGTATCAAATAGATCGATCAAACGATGGCAATCAAACCAAAGAAGGGCGACAAGATTTAATTGACATAATCTCAGGTCTCAAGTATAATGCTGAATTAAAAAAGAACGGACTTTTAAGCATTATTGAGGCACTGTCAGTTGCAAAAACTAATATCAAATCTATAATTGAAGAGAAAGCTGGTTCTGAAACCAGGTCAGATGATTACCCCGTGACACCCAATCACATTGCCAAAAGGGAAGAGAATACAAATGTCCGTTCGGAAGACATAGATGTGTCTAAACAAAAATCATCGGCGACAGAGCTTGCCATTTTTAACAATCTCATATATCATATTAAACTGCTCGGCCATGAGGACCCTCGGTTCAAATTAATTGCGATAAAGGCTTACGATATAATTTCCAGGTTCGGAGATTCTCAGAATTTCTTCATGGATATAGTCGGCAATACAGATGAGGATGATGACTTTGCGATGGAAGTTATCAGATTCATTGCAACCCAGAAAATCCTTGAAGTTCCAGACAACGTACTTATACAGAAAATAAGGCTACAATATATTACCGGGCATGATCCGAGCGTTACAACCACAGGAAATGTCTTTAAAGCTAGACCGAAAAGCGAAACTTCCCCATTATACATAGAGGTAGAGACCAGCCCGGGCTCTCAGAAACTCACAGCTAAATCAAAAATCGCCCACAAGCACAAGGCCATCCAATATGCAAACATAATAGGAGGCAAACTTCTGGATGGCTACACAAATAGTGACGATTCATCTTTCAACCAGTTCATAATTAAGCACTGCAAAAGCATTGCTGATAGAGGAGACTGTTCATTAACAACTGAAGAGTTTGAGCCATATAGAAACATAATTGCAACCTACAAGAAAAGTAAGAAGAGAAAGAAGAGCCCTCGCACCGTAGCTACAAGCATAATAACACCAAAGCACGACTCTACTGACAATAAAGCCGATATAGTGCTTCGAATTCTTGATAAACTGACGTCATCAAGATTGCCTAGGTATGAGATTCCAACAGTACCCTCAACTGGTAACATCGTGCAAAGGGAATATAAGAAGACCAGCCCTTTTGATGTATACAATGATCTTGTATCCAGTGAATATAACCTTGATGCTCTGAATGACAAGCGTTTTGCTATTCTATATCAGCTGATCATGTTCATATCTGAATGCGTTGCAAATGGCATGTCTGAGGCAGAAACATTAGGAGCTATATCATCACTTAGAGTTGTCAATAAACGTGATCTTCATATACTGCGAGACCGAGAAATCCGCTTTAAGGGATTGTCTAAAACAGAAAGAAAGCTTGTCTTGGATAGCGAGTTATGCAATAACCGAGACATGACAAATCTTTACATAGATTTGATTCATCATTTCAAGAGCTCTGGAACAAAGGTGAGCTTAAATGACTATATAATCGGAGTCCTCTTAAAGAATTATAAAGAGTCAAATGCAGCATGGAGACTATTGAAATACATATACCTTAAAAAGGGTAACCATACCGACCAGTATATAGTTGACAATAGATGGGCCATTATGGAAAATTACTTCATTGATGACAGTAGTCACGGCATAAAGGAAATGAACGATGTCTACTATTTACTAGATGAGGGCTTCGCACAGCTAAAATATGAATACGACCACTACATCGGCATGATTCAATACTACTTCCAAAGGGACAAGATCACGACAGACATGCTGAATGTGTCGACATTAAAGCAGTACTTACCCAAAAGATTTGATTCAAAAGGAAGGCTATGTGCACTTGCTATGGTAAGTCCTATTGAAGCGGACTTATTCAAATCTTTTGACAAACTAAAGACCGGTAATCACATATACGTTCTATTTCCTGTGACCTCACTCACTACCAAGGATTTATATGGACTACTGCTGACGGTGAACAAGCAGAAAAGAAAATTAATTTAAAGATATTATGAGCACTCTTCAGAGAGCAATAGAGACAGCAATCCAGGCACACAAGGGCCAGTTCGATAAGTCCGGTAAGGGCTATATCGGACACCCTCTGCGTGTGATGGAGATGGGACAGACCGAGGAAGAGAAGATAGTCGGAGTTCTTCACGATGTGGTCGAAGACAGCGACTGGACCTTTGAGGCTCTGGAAGCAGAAGGATTCTCACAGGAGATAATCGCGGCCTTGAAATGTGTCACAAAGGGGTCCGAGAACGAGAACTACGATGCCTTCATCGAACGAGTGAAGAAGAACCAGCTGGCTGTCGCGGTTAAGATTAACGACCTTACCGACAATATGGATATCCGCCGTCTGCCCTATCTGAGCGACAAGGACATCAAGCGTCTGAAGAAATACCTCAAGGCATATAAAAAGCTCATCGGCGAACACGTCTATTCGATTTATGCCGCCAAACAAGTGAACCCAAACGCTTATGAGCCCTGAACAGATGTAGCAGATGGTGAACTGACTTGACTTTTGTCAGAAGGAATGTCCGTTGCTGGAATTGCCGATCATTTTGGCAGGAAGAACACCGCAATAATTACTCGTTTGAAAAAACTAGGCTTAAAATTTCATAATATCATCGAATAGTCATGTTAGACAGCGACAAATTACCTCAGTGCATTAAATTTATGGAATCCCATTTTCCTAATGCTAAAGTTCTCCTAAATACTCCAAGGAAAATTTACTGGTATATAATTGCTTCATATATCGATTCTGATTTTTATCTACGATTTTCATTTAACCTAATGAAAGATTACTTGAATCAGTACCAATATATTAGAAAGATTCTAGATAGATTTACGCATACATTTAATTCAAAAGAAGAGCATGGCAACTATTCGACAGAATTCAAAAAAAGATTTGGTAGTAACGAGAACACTTTCATTATTTTAGATGAGATGCTTAAGAAAGTTCAACTTCCACTACCGGATTCTCTTTTACAAGAAGAAGAGGAATTACGGTTAATGGAAAGAATCTCTGTCAGTTCTCTCGAGGCCATTATCTATTTACTTTTAGAACACTATTCTGGGAATAGATATATCCAAGAAGATCCACCATTACCAACCAAGAATCTCACTATTCCATACGACTTTGCATATATTTACTCTCATCCTGGTCAAGATTTCTATATTGACCTTCGCACATATGACGAAGCATACAGCTATGAGGATGAGCTATTAAACTCATCTATTCAATCTCTTAGTTTGAAAGGAAAATTATATATAGTCCTTAACAATGACTTTGACTCTGACCTGATTTATACAAGAAATTTGATTTACTCAATACAGGAATACAAAGATTGCACCATAATCAGGTATTCCACAAATGTAGCGAATCAAGGCGTTGCTATAAAATATTATGACGGTACCACAAGCGAAGAGTCGCATCCGCTTATTCACTTAGTTCCTTCGAAATATAGATATCTTCATGAATTTAAGATACAGAAAGCTTTTGAAGATGTGTTCTGTAAGTCTTTGGAATTGGAAACAGCCATAAAAGTCAAAAACAAAATATTAGAATTGCAAGATAAAGATTATCGTCCTGGTGTTCCTGTACTATCTATAACAAGAAATGGCATCAGGTGTCCTGCATTTGCTAGAGGAGGACACGGAAAGACAAAATATACGATGAGTGATTTAGTAGATTTCTTTTATAATGAAATCTTTGATAAAATTCTCTATGTCGGAGGAGAGAGGGGCACAAAGTACGTAGCCTTCATGGAATTAATCTTTTTTAGTTTAACTGAATCAGAGAGAAAGAAAATTTCAAGTCTTTTTTATCAAATATGATTAGGTTCTTTTTAGGTTCCTTTTCCACGTATAATAATGCGTTAATTTGCGGTGCTATTCGATTATAGTACCGCTTTTTATTAACCATTAAATTTTGTCAAACATGAAGAAGAATCTTAAAAACATCGCCGCTCTCTCATCAGGAGCAACATTCATTCTAGAGGCATTAGTATGTTATGCAAAGGCACATAGTGCAGCAGACGTAATGTATTATATCTGCAGGGTATTTTCTATCTCGTTGCCATTACATGTGGCAATCCCCGTCAGAATACTCCTGATTAGCTTAGGAGGGTATAATCTCATTTCAGGTTTGAAAAACCTGGTACCTGAGCTATATGAGAAAATCGTAAACTACGCACGTTAGTAGTTAACAAAAATTCCGATATGAATATGTACGCTACCATTTGTTACATTTATTTCTTTTGGGCATTCTTAATGTGCATCGTACAGTTACATAGAACTCGCTTGAATTTAAGAGAATCCCCATTCGCATCAATCATTGATCGCAATTCCTATTATTTGAGATATTTACTTCCTATCGTTATATGTCTAATGTTCTTTGGGATAACGATAGTTATATGGGGATTTAAATGGCAGCCACTGATAATGACTCTAATATCATTCCCCCTATTTCAGATAACATGGTACTATGCCCCGCCTCTCCTCAAGACTTTAGTCAGCTCTACAGACATGCGTCAGCCTGGGTTTAGAGGATGGTTATCCCTTAACAAGAGAATCTGGACTAATTATGTGATGGCAGAAACAAACCTACTATTAATGTTCTACAGTTTTAAGAATATGTCATGAAGCGAATTTTAAATTACGAAGACCTGCTGATAGCACAGGCATCTCTATTTAACGAGAATTTTTATAGCACCTTCCAGAACGCAAAAAGGAATCCAAAGCCACATAGAATACTAGAAATCAACCCTATACTAGATAGGTGGCACTACGAATTATTCTGGGTGGAAGACCTATATGCAATTGGTAAGATCTTCGATTTAAACCGAAGAGAATGTAAAGTAATAAGGAATAGTTACTACACTAAAACGCCTGAATTAGCCACAATACGCAAGAAGGTCATAAACTCAGCACTGAAAAAGGGATATGAGAGAATAGATGCAGAGGAATTGCTGAGATTTCTGGGAGACAGGGCTCACAACACACTATTAATCAGTCACATCATGGAAAAAGTTAATGCAATGATAACATATGAAGCGAGAAGACTTAACAGCACAAGATAAGGATAGACTAAGGAAACAGATCAAACTCTACAAAACGTATCTTAGTCAATATGAATTAAATGATCTGGTTATTGAAGTAACTGGAACTAACAGTATGTTTGATACATTGCGCATCAAGGCAAAGTCAATAAAGGAGAATATGAGATTGCAATCAGCAATCAGGGACTTAAATGCGTCTCAGAAGACTCAGATAAGAGTCTCACGGAATACCATTGAATATCTGTATATTGAAGTGCATAAGTTCGAGCGAAAGGAGATTACATATGACTCCTTGGACAGCTCTGAAATCAAAGCAAACATCATAGACATACCGATTGGGGTCAAGGAGAATAATACTACGGTAAAAATCCCACTTGGTCTGGAAAGAAATATTCTCATTTGTTCTGGCGCACGAATGGGCAAAACCACCCTGCTCAGGACGATCTTAAAGGGAATAGTTTCACTCCATTCAGAAATTGAGGTCAGCCTGTTTGCAAGAAAGAAGGAAGAATATACTGACATATCTGATAATATTGAATACTGCGACAACAGGCATTCTTTAAGCGTTTTGGAGTCATTAGCAAGGCGAGTAGATTCAAGTAGACTGGACGGTCTTTCTCAGGAAACCAGAAAGAAGATCATCATTATAGATGAACTTTATGACTTCTATCCTCTGCAGTCTCAGCCGAAGTGGAATAGAATCTACTCTTTCCTTACCAAATGCATGGCACACGGTGCTACGGCAGGAATACACTTTATCATCAGTACATCTGTTTTCCAATCCGAGATGCTTACCGAAAGATTCCTGCGCCAAACTACAACAAGAATCTTTCTAAGGATGCCATTCGTGGATGAAGCCAGAGATCTGAATTGTCCGGATGCTGTAAATCTATCCTCATCGAGTGGCGACGCTTTGCTCGTAACAACTGGAAACTCTGCATGCCGTTTACAAATCCCTATAATTTAACAATATATTGAATATGGAAAATAGATTACAAGCAATTCACGACATAGTCCTGCCATCTGACCCGATAAACAGTCAGTTGGAGGAATTATATAGAAAGCTATGGCATTCATATGAAAAAATATGTGCCGTGCATACTAACAGACAACTTTCAAACATTTATCTGTTAACTGTACCAGAGGAGTTCATAAAAGCGAAAATTAAAATACTGATTTTGGGTAAAGAGACCCAAGGGTGGGGTGGTGAATTCAAGGATGCTCCATCAATTACAGAATTGCGACAGTTGTATAAACTATATGTTCATGAAGAAAAAGGCAATCAGGCCGCTTTTATGAGATTCGTACAATGGATTCTTACCATACATGATGGTATTGAAGTCTTACCTGACAATATCATTAAAATAGGCAAGAAATCTAGAAGCGGACATTATAGGAGTGTAGCAAGGGAGCAAATGAATATATTACCCGTTGTCCAAGAAGAGATACGGATTATCAATCCAGATGTGATTATTTGTCCAACAAGTAATATTCGAGTTTACAATGAATATCTTACATCCATGTTTGGATCATATACAGAACAGGTTCTGCATGATAACTTGTGGGTGTCAGTAAGACGATACGATACAATACAGGAAATCCCTGTAATCATCTGTCCGCACCCTCAAGGAAAATCCACAGATGAATTAAATGTTGTAAAATATACAATTGCAAAGTATATTAAGATGATCTATGACAAGCGGAAATAGCATTTAAGAGACATAGTTTGCATAAGTCTTAATGATTTCACTGATAGGCAAGGCTATACTTGCGTCACTATAAATCTGTAAGCATAGGTATCCTTCCAAGGGTGCCTATGTTAATTTACGCTTCTGAAAGGTATGTGTAAAAAATCGCAAGTATTTTAAAAATGTCAAAAGTTGTCAAAAACAGGGTATACCTTATGCCTTATAATACTCCCGCTTTTTCAGACAGGTGCTTAAGTTAAATTTTAACTATCTTAGCACCCATGAAAGGAACAAGAAAAAGTATGATGCAAAGTTCAAAGCGAAGGTCGCTTTGGAGGCCATCAAGGAGCGCGAGACTCTTAATAAACTCGCAGTGAAGTACGAGGTTTCACCGGTTATGATCAGCCGTTGGAAGAAAGAGTTCATTGAAAGAGAAAAAGACAGATATCTTCGAGTAATTGGCGATCTACAGATGCAGGTGGATTTACCTTCGGTTTCAATCGGCGTCGCTCGGCATAGTCAAAGCGGGTATCCAGGAAATTGGGGATAGAGATACCCGCAGAGGATTAGTCTCCCCAGAGCATGATCTGAGCCTAAGCAAGCATTTGAGCAAGCTTGGAAGCGCATCCTACATCAAGCCATACCTGCTCAGGGGCTTGGATGTTGACCATCGCAATCAGGTCTGGTGCATTGACATCACATATATTCCGATGAAGAAAGGATTTATGTACCTGACCGCGATAATTGATGTTTACAGTCGCTTCATTGTGGGTTGGAGTCTGCACAACTCGTTGGACGCTTCACACTGCATAGAAGTACTCCAGAACGCGATTGCGACCTATGGCGCACCTGAGATCATTAACTCAGACCAGGGTTGTCAGTTCACTTGTAAGGCATGGCTTGATGCCTGTGCTCAGCACCCTCAGATGAGGGTCAGCATGGACGGCCGCGGCCGAGCTAAAGACAACATCCGGATCAAAAGGTTTTGGGAATCAATAAATATGAGTATATTTACATCTTGCTAGAGGGAAACGGGGCCGCGCTCTACAGCGGAATCAAGAGATTAATTGATAACTACAACTACCATAGAAGGCATCAAGGAATCGACCGACAAGTACCAAGCAAGCTCTACATTCGTCCGGCAGCTTGATTAACTAACAAGACTACGATACCTGTCTAAAAAACGGTAGTAGTATACCTATTCACACTCTAATCTGAAAATAATCATTATATTTGTCTATCATCTAAACTATATACATCTTATGAAAAGGTATAAAGAATGTTCACTTTATTGCATTGAAAATCAAGATTTGCAATCATTATTGGATCTTGTTATGCAAACATCTGAAAGCAAAGGATACAACATTGAAAGATTCACAAGTTTTAGCGAAAACGACTCTCTTGCAGTGTATCTTCATGAATTCGGATTACCATATTCAAGACTTATTATATGTGCTGATGCCGAAAAACAAACTTTACCTATTGTGAATATTGTACCTATGCCTGAAAGTAAAGTTTCACATATTGGACACTCAGAATATAATAAGCTTCTTGATTCCTTCCGCAAAAAAGTTTATGATGTCATCAAGGAACAATATGGCAACAGGATAAGCGAAACAACTGAAGAATATACTATTGAGGATATTATCCCATTATCCTATAAAGCCCTCAATAATTGGTTAAGTGCTTACCCTTTATCTGGGCACCCTTACGATGAAGAACGCTGGGATCGATTCATAGTTACTTTACACAAGAATAACGAATATCTTCCAATTCAAGATTTTGAAAACTATATTAAAGAAAAATATGGTTGGGATGATGAAGATATTGATAAATTCTCATCTAAATTAGAGTCTGAACTAAAACTTCTTGAATACTATGACAGGAATGGACATCTTTAATCTGATTTGTACGATATTATCGCTTTTGTTTTCATTGATATCAATATGTCAAGCAAAAAAAGCCAAACAATATAAAGAAGAGACCCTTCATTTAAGAGACACATTTGACTTGGAAACTCTTCTATGCAGATTTATGATAGAAAGCAAATACTTTCAAGATAACACAAGAGATAAGAACTGGTATAAGGGACAGGGAGCAGATAGGATTAACGCTATTATTTCGCCTTTTAAGCAAATTCTATCATCCTTTGGATCTTTATATCATCTCATAAGCATTGAACATCAAGCTGATGTCAAATATAAAGTTGATGAATTAAATTCAATCGTTAACACATATGATCGAGCTAATGAGAAAGATATTAAGAAAACTAACAAACTAATATTAGAACTTACTAATATTTTACAAGACGAGGTGCATTCCAATAAAGCAGCAGTAGCAACAAATTAAGTTTTTGACTGTACGTTTCCTCTCTTTGTCCTTCTCTGCTAATCAAACTGTTAATATTAGACAAAAATCATTAGATTTGCGTCTATGAAACGAAACGTACACACAGAAAGTGAGATGGTGAAGGCCGTCCAGGAGCTTGAGAGCGGCATCGATGCCGAGACAGTTGCCCGCAATCACGGCATTTCCAAAGCGACATTGTACAATTGGAAGAGCAAGTACAGAGGCATGGAGGTGAGTCAGGTCCGCAGGCTCAAGGAACTCGAGGAGGAGAACCGCAAGCTCAAGCAGATGTACGCCGAACTGGCTTTGGATAACAAGATCCTGAAGGACGTCATCGAAAAAAACTCTAGAGCCCGAGGTTAAGAAGGAGTTGGCCGATGAGATCGTAAAGGAATATAACGTAAGCATCTCTCGGGCGTGCAAACTGATGGATATCCACAGGTCATAATTCTATTACACTGAAAAGAAGGATGACAGTGAAGTGGAGCAGGAGATCTCCATGTCAATGCCGGCGGAAAGAGTCATCAAGTTACTTGAATGGGCCGGAGTTCATCTCCAAGGCGTTCCAGGAATGGTGCAAAGGCAACGATATAAACATCATCTATATCCAGCCTGGCCACCCGACTCAGAACAGCATAATCGAACGCTTCAACGGAAGCTACCGCAGGGCGGTGCTTGATGCATACATCTTCCGCACCCTCCATGATGTGCGAGAACTGACAGAAGCATGGATGACAGACTACAACGAATGCCGTCCGCATGAGTCACTGGACAACATGACTCCGATGGAGTATCGGGAGAAGAAAAAAGTAGGTTAAAAGGAAACTTACAAAACAGAAAATATTAACCGAAAAGTCTAATTGCAGACTGTCCTAAAAAGGGGAAGCTTACACATCTATGTGAGCGGATAGCAGGGCGTATTAGCAAAGTTCCCTAGATTTTGTGATTTAATGAATTCAGTTTAATTATCCTATAGCTTCATCGCCGTAAACTGTGATATACTTCTATAGAGATATAACTCTCCATAAGAAGCCTGTTGGCCTGTGTTGTATCGTGGAAACGTCAGGACATTACCAGAGAGTATTCAATATTGTATCCGGCAGTATCAGAATATGTATCTCCTGGTATATATATTTACACCCCAAATGCATATAGTTACCTATTATTTTCTAGCACTCTTCATTTAGAAATTGTTACACATTAAAAATTAACATTTCTATCATCATAAAAAACAAGCCTTGAATTCAGAAAAGACGTCTGATTCAAGGCTTAATTGTTAAGCAAGGTCCTCTGGCTCGAGGTAGATGAACAATTTTAGCAACTTTTTCTAAATTTTCTGTCATTTCTTGTTATATGGAGAGTGTAGTCAAATACTATCATACTCTAAATTCGATATGGAAAACAATCAAAAATATAACGACCTCAGAACGATCCCGGTAGAGCTCTACGATGATGGGGTTAATTATGGTATGTGCTACAGAATTCAGGCACATGAGAATACCAGACAATCTATCATTACCACAATAGACAAGGTCTACGAGCTGTGCGGAGGTGAACTTGACGAGACGTCAGTCTCAAAAAGCGGTTTATTTATCCCTATATCAATATTTCTAAACGCCTTAGTAGGTGCTGGAGTCTTTGATGGTCATGTATTGGGATATGATGTCCTTCCTAATGGTTCTCTGACTATCCTGACTATATGTCGAGGGGATGCAATAGTGCCATTCAGAGACTGTCTGCTTAAGGTCTTCCCTGAGATTGATTATATCGAAGTACTTAACTGACAACATATGACAGAAAACATTTCATCTACTAACCTACCTCAGAATCCTTACGCAAGCGATCTCGCCATGTGCGCCAGACACAGGAATCGAATGTATTTCCAGACTGAGTTCATTCCCAAATTAGTCGCCAACATCAACGACGGATATCTGCCGCCGGTAGCTCTCTATATGAGTTCCGAATGGAATCTGGGAGACGATTTCAATATGGGAGAAGGTTT
>JAEIGA010004862.1_pt1 | contig 20671 bp, 22 predicted proteins | sample 9270691 | NCBI WGS metagenome assembly JAEIGA01 (sample SAMN17057246, study PRJNA624740) | gut metagenome | biome: biome; isolation source: fecal sample | host: Bos grunniens | place: China: Xizang | collected 2019 | reverse complement strand
TTTCCTTCAGGGAAAGCGTAAACCGCGAGCTGAAGGCGGTTGTGTCGGAAAAGCTGAGTGAGGCTTATACTCCCGAGAGTTTAACAAAAATTATTTTAAGTGTTATCGAGGCTTGGACCAAAAATACTGATGCAGGTGACATTTCGGTGCTTTTAAATTCGGATGATTTGAAGGCATTAGAGGAGGGCTTGCTTAAAAGCTTAAAACAGCGTTTGATTTCGGGTGTCACTTTAAAGGCGAATGACGATTTTATGGGCGGCTTCCGTATTTCAGAGGCTGACGGCAGTGTTTACTACGATTACTCGGCTGAGTCGGTGGTCGAAATGCTTTCAACCTACCTTAACCCGAGAGTAACTGCTTTGATGAAAGAGGCTTCGTTATGAGTCAGTATTATCTTGTAGCACAGCTTCCGTCCTTGGATGCGGTGAGTGACAATGCCCCGTTACCTATAACCGAGGAGCGTTTTTTGGAGCTTTGCGAAAGATTTTTAGACGGCAAAACACTCGGCATTTTAAAAGGCTTAACACTGTCCTCTAAGCGTGAACAGTCGCCGACCGGCTCCGGACTGGTTGATGCCTGGTATGAGGGCGAGCGGGCGCTCAGGCTGGCGTTAGGCAGCGTGCGTGCCGCAAGGCTTAAGAAAAGCTTTGATTTAGGGAATGAAAGCATTCCTCCGAGCTTTTTTCAGGCGGCAAAGGCGGCGGTAGAGGCGAGTGACCCATTTCAGGCTGAAAAGCAGATTAATAAATCGAGGCTCGAATTATTAGAAAGCCTTCGTCCTATGGACGCCTTTTCGGATGATGCGGTTCTTTACTACGGCTTAAAGCTTAAGCTGTTAAACTATGTCAGGCAGTTTGACCGTGTAAAGGGCGAGGAGTCTTATAGAACAATTTATAATACCATTTTAGCTAACGGATTAAAGGAGGTCGCAATATGACCGAAAATAAAGGCAAGGTAGTGAGTGTCAACGGCAACTTAGTGTCGGTTGAATTTACCGGCAACGTTTCGATGAACGAAATTTGCTATGTTAAGGTTGACAATACTCAGTTAAAAAGCGAGGTTATCCGAATCAGGGGCAATGTTGCACAGGTTCAGGTTTATGAAATGACCGGCGGTATCAAGTGCGGTGACGAGGTTGAGTTTACCGGTGATATGCTGTCGGCAGAGCTTGGCCCCGGTATTTTGGGTCAGGTTTACGACGGACTGCAAAATCCGTTGCCGATTTTGGCCGAAAAGGCAGGCTGGTTTTTGGAAAGAGGCAACTATGCCAATGGTTTGGACCACGAGAAAAAGTGGGAGTTTACTCCGACTGCTTCGGTTGGTGATACCGTCAAGGCAGGAAGCTATGTCGGTACCGTACCCGAGGGCTTTTTTACCCATAAAATATTAGTGCCGTTTTATTTGTTGGGCAATTATAAGGTGAAATCGGTTGCCGAAAAGGGTGAATATACCGTAAAGGAAACAATTGCCGTCATTGCCGATGAAAAGGGCAATGAAATAGAGCTTTCAATGTCCTTTAAATGGCCGGTAAAAAGAGCAGTCAGGTGCTATAGCGAGCGTTTGGCTCCGACCGAGACAATGGAAACCAAGGTAAGACTTATTGACTCGTTTTTCCCGGTAGCTAAGGGCGGCACCTACTGTATTCCGGGTCCGTTCGGTGCAGGCAAAACCGTTTTGCAGCATACCACCTCAAAGTATGCCGATGTTGATATTGTAATAATAGCCGCCTGCGGTGAGCGTGCAGGTGAGGTTGTTGAAACCATTACCGAATTTCCTGAGCTTACTGACCCTAAAACCGGACGTTCGCTTATGGAGCGTACCATAATTATATGTAACACATCTTCAATGCCGGTTGCCTCGAGAGAGGCTTCGGTTTACACCTCGGTTACCTTGGCAGAATATTACCGCCAAATGGGACTTCACGTTTTATTGCTTGCTGACTCGACTTCACGTTGGGCACAGGCTCTTCGTGAAATGTCCGGCCGACTTGAGGAAATCCCCGGTGAAGAGGCATTTCCGGCTTATCTCGAATCCTATATTGCGGCGTTTTACGAGCGGGCAGGTATTGTCCGTCTGGCTGATGGCAGTGTGGGTTCGGTTACCATAGGCGGTACGGTTTCTCCTGCCGGCGGTAACTTTGAGGAACCGGTAACTCAGGCAACCCTAAAGGTTGTCGGCGCTTTCCACGGTCTTTCGCGTGAGCGTTCTGATGCGAGAAAGTATCCGGCTATCGACCCTTTGATTTCCTGGTCCAAGTATAAAAGCGTTATAGACCGTGATAAATCCGAATACTGTAGAAGCCTTTTAATCGAGGGTGATGAAATAGGCTCAATGATGAAGGTTATCGGCGAAGAGGGTACTACCTTAGAGGATTATATTACCTATTTAAAGGCCGAAATGCTGGATGCGGTTTATCTTCAGCAGAACTCCTTTGATTTAATCGAGGCTAACTGCGGAATCGAGCGTCAGCGTTATGTGACCGATAAACTGATTGGTATTTTGGGCAGTGATTACAATCTGGGCGATAAGGACGAGGCAAGAGCTTTCTTTAACCGTATGCGTCAAAGATTTATTGACTGGAATTATAAAGAATTTTTAAGCAGTGACTTCAAGTGGGCTGAGGCCGATATTGATGCACTTTATTTTGAAGGCAACGGCAGGATTAACACTGCAACCGAATTGCTTTTAAAGGGTGGTGAGTGATAATGAATAAGGTATATAACCGAATCCAATCAATAACCGGTAACGTTATAACCTTACGTGCTACTGATGTTAGGTATAACGAATTGGCTGAGATTACCACTCGCTTCGGCAAGTCGCTTGCCGAGGTCATTAAGATAGAGGGTGAAACTGTATCCCTGCAGGTTTTTGCAGGCGGTCAGGGTGTTTCGACCGGTGATGAGGTTCGCTTTTTAGGTCACGAAATGCGGGTTTCGTTCAGTGAGGATTTATTGGGACGTATTTTCGACGGCTCGGGCGAGCCAAGGGATAAGGGTCCTGCCCTGACGGAAAATCTGACCGCAATCGGCGGTCCTTCGGTCAATCCTACCAAGCGTATTCTTGCTAACCGAATGTTAAGAACCAATATTCCGATGATTGATATGTTCAATACGCTGGTTGTTTCGCAAAAGCTTCCGATTTTCTCAATTTCGGGTGAGCCTTATAACCAACTGCTTGCAAGAATTGCCATGCAGGCCGAGGCTGACGTTATTGTTTTAGGCGGAATGGGTTTAAAATATGATGACTTCCTTTATTTTAAGGAAACCCTTTTAGAGGGCGGCGCCTTAAGTAAAACGGTTATGTTTATCCATACTGCCTCCGACCCGACGGTTGAATGTATGATGATTCCTGATATGGCACTGGCAGTTGCAGAGCAGTTTGCTTTGCAGGATAAGGACGTTCTCGTGCTGCTTACCGATATGACCAACTTTGCCGACGCTATGAAGGAAATTGCCATTACTCAGGAGCAGGTGCCTTCTAACCGAGGATATCCGGGCGACCTTTATTCTCAGCTTGCATCCCGTTATGAAAAGGCGGTTGACTTTGCAAACAGCGGCTCGGTCACCGTTTTGGGTGTTACCACAATGCCGGGTGATGACGTTACTCACCCCGTTCCCGATAACACCGGTTACATTACCGAGGGTCAGTATTATTTAAAGGGCGGCAGAATTGAGCCGTTTGGCTCACTTTCACGCTTAAAGCAGAATGTCAACGGCAAAACAAGAGCTGACCACCGTGCTTTAATGGACGCAATGATTCGTATGTATTCCTCATACCGCGATACCGTGGAGAAGAAGAATATGGGCTTTGCGATGAGCCGTTGGGACGAAAAGCTTTTGAAATACGGTGAGTTATTTGAGGAACGGCTGATGGACCTTTCGGTCAATATGCCGTTGGAAAAGGCACTTGATACCGGCTGGGAAATACTTTCCGAGTGCTTTGAAAAGGACGAAACCGGTATTAAGACCGAGCTTATTTCTGAGTTTTGGCCTAAAACCTCCGACAAAGATTAAGGAGGAACGAATATAAGTGGCAAAAATCAAACTGACTAAAAATGAGTTAAGGGTACAAAAGGACGCTTTAAAAATGTACCGCCGATATTTGCCGACTCTGACACTTAAAAAGCAGCAGCTTCAGGCTGAAATCCGTACTGTTGAGGCAAGTGCCAAATCGGTACGTCAGCAAAGGGAAGCCTTAGAAAAGGGATTTTTCGATTGGATAGCCGTTTTCAGTGACGAGGGCGCATTTCCCGAAAACGCCGTTACTGTAAGCGATATCAAAAAAGGCTTTGGTAATATTGCAGGCGTGAAAATACCGACCTATGAGGGTGCAGTGTTTTCACGCGGAGATTACGACCTTTATGAAACTCCGTTGTGGGTCGATATTGCGGCCGATTTTATGGAAAAGGCAATATCGCTTGACCTTGAGGCTGAGGTGTTGGATGAGCAGGTGCGTCTTCTGCAAAAGGAATTAAGGGCTACCTCGCAAAGGGTCAACCTCTTTCAACAGGTTAAGATTCCCGAAACTGTGGCAAATATCAAAAAAATATCAATTTATATGGCTGACCAGCAGGTCAATGCCGTTGTGCGCTCAAAGATTTCCAAGCGTAAAATCGCAGAGCAAAACGCGGCGGCTTCCAAAAGGGAGGCGGCAGAATGATAGTACCGATGAAAAAGCTATCGGTGGTTACCTTAAGCGATAAAAAGGTTGAAACCTTGAGGTCGCTTCGAAGGCTCGGTCTTATGCATATTGAGGAGACTGAGGGTAACGGCGAAAGGCTTTTAAAATTAAAACAGAGACTTTCGTTGCTTGAAAGCGGTATTTATACCCTGACCGAAAGAGTGAAAAAGGATACCGTTCAGGTAGAGGCTACAACCGAGCAGGCTCTGGTTGTTGCCGAAAATATTTCGGCGAGTGTTGAGGAGAAAAAGTCCATAAAGGTAAAAATTTCAGCTTTGGAAAATGAGCTTCAAAGACTTGAAGGTTGGGGCGAAATTGACCCTTGTGAGCTTAAATATCTGGCTGAAAAAGGAATTAAAATTTCACTTTATGAAATACCGACGGCGGAATTCAAGGCGTTGGATAACAATGTCAAGACAATCGTGCTGAGTAAAACCAAGCATACTGTAAGCTGCGCGGTTATAGGTGACGTTGAGCAGTCGGAGTCGCTTGCGATTTACCGTGTTGAGCTTCCGAGGGAGTCTACCTCCCAAATAAAGCAGAACATTCAAGACTGCCAGAATAAGATTTCAAACCTCGAGCGTGAAATTACGGAATATACCGAGTATTTAAACAGTATGAAATCGGCGGTATTAGAGCTTCAAAAGCAGATTGAGTTTGAAGCGCATTCTTCTGGTATGGCTGAGGAATGTCTTTCCGAGAATCCTCAGAATGCCGTTAAAGTGTCCTACTTCAAGGGCTATATTGAGGAGGAAAGCCTCGATAAAATGAGAACGGCGGCCAAGCAAAACGGCTGGGGTATTTTGATTGAGGAGCCAACGGTTGAGGATAATGTTCCGACCAAGCTGAAAAACAATAAATTCGTAAGCCTTATTTATCCGTTAACCGACTTTTTAGGCACTGTTCCCGGGTACTTTGAGTATGATATTTCGGGTTGGTTTTTAGGGTTTATCCTGATTTTCTTCGGCATAATTTTCGGTGACGGCGGCTACGGTTTGCTTATTACGGCGGCTGCCGCAATCCCGATTTTAATGGCTTTTTTCAAGAAAGAAAAGATTTCACCTGCGTTTTTATTGGCGGGTCTTTTCGGACTTTCGACCGTCATTTGGGGTACCCTGACCTGTACGTGGTTCGGGCTTCCTGCCGAAAAGCTGCCGATGTGGCTGCAAAAGCTTTCGGTTCCTGTGATTTCCAATGTTTACGCTGACAAGATATGGCAGCCGTTTTGGGTAAGCGGGGAGGTTGGACTGACCACCTCACAGAATTTGCAGATTTTCTGCTTTACACTGGCACTTATTCAGCTGACGGCGGCACACATAAAAGGTGCGGTAAGGAACCGTAAATCACTGAAAATGCTTGGTGATATAGGCTCGGCACTTCAGCTTATAGGCATTTATTATATTGTCTTAAGCTTGGTTGTCAATGCCGAGGTTTTCAGTCTCGGTCTGGTGCTGGGGGCCATTCCGGTAGGTATTGTTTCAATAGCACTTATCGGTGTCGGATTTGTGCTGAGTTTTGTGTTTTCCAATTATGAGGGAAGCGTCATAAAGGCAATACTTTCAAGCCTTACCAATATCGTTTCGGTGCTGTTGGGTGTAGTCAACGTATTTTCCGACATTGTGTCGTACATTCGCCTTTGGGCAGTCGGCTTGGCAGGTGCTGCTATTTCGGCTACCGTAAACGAGCTGGCAGGCCCTCTGCTCGGCAACTTTATGTTTATGGTGCTTGCGGTTGTTCTCTTGGTGTTCGGTCACGGACTTAATATGATACTGAATGTACTTTCGGTTATCGTCCACGGAATACGTCTTAACACCTTGGAATTTTCCTCGCATTTGGATATGTCGTGGAGTGGACACAAGTTTAAACCCTTTGAGGAATAAAATTATATATATCATAGTATAAAAAGGAGAATTGTTATGAATTTAGGACAGTTAGGTATAGCATTAGCTATGGGTATTGCCGCAATCGGTTCGGCAATTGGTATCGGCATTGCAGGTCAAGCCGCAATCGGCGCCTGGAAGAAGTGTTATATGGCTTCTAAGGCAGCGCCGTTTATTCTGACCGTTTTTGCAGGTGCTCCGCTTACTCAGACTATTTACGGCTTTTTGCTGATGCAGCAGATGAAGGGCTCTTCGGCTGACCCGTCATTTTTGTTCGGCTTAGGTATTGCCTCGGGTCTTGCGATGGCACTTTCAGCCTATGTTCAGGGTAAGGCAGGTGCCGCAGGCGCTGACGCCTTGGCTGAAACCGGCAAGGGCTTCTCACAGTACATCACCGTTGTCGGTCTTTGCGAAACGGTTGCACTTTTCGCCCTTGTTTTCAGTATGGTTGCCCTGGGCTGATATCAGGATTATTGAATATTTCATTACGGCAGGCACATTTGAATGTGCCTGCCGTATTTTATCAAGGCTAACCTGAATAAGTTTACAAATTAGTAAAATATACTGCTTGACGGAATTATAATATTATAGTAAAATTAAATAAATATGATAAGTAGCTACTCACGAAAGGTGTTATTTAAATGCAAAAAAAGTACTTAAGGTATATATCGTTGGCACTTACATTGGTTATGCTGGTTCTGTCCTTTGCAGGCTGCGGCGAAGAAAACAACGATAAGGCGGATATCAGCTATATTTCCGGCAACTATCAAATGATTGTTGACTCGGTTGATAAGATTAACTGTGACTACCTGTTGGTTTACCGCAGTGGAGCAAGCTTTAAGGAGCTTGACGCGTTTGTGGACTTTATGGAACGGTTGGCCGCTTCGTCCTCAAAAAGCTTTCAGATTTGTCCCGATGTGCTGAATATTACCGACGCCAATCAGAAGATTATTCTTTTAGGCAGCACCTCTTATAATGAGTCGAAGTCTACACAGAAGATTATGAACGGCATCCGCTCCAATAATTACTATGATTATTTGTTAAGCGGCTATAACGGCAACACCTTGAGTGTTATGTGGACGTCCAAGTTCGGTCGTGAGGACGCTTTTGAGTATATTCTCAATAATCTTTTGAATAACGGCCTTGATAATGCCTTTAAATCGAATTATAACTATATGTATTTGAGTGACCGTTCGGATACACCGACCGTTACTATTAACGATATTAATATTATTCAGTACTCAGTGGTACTGTCACGCTCGCCGTCGTATATAGAGCGGAACGCTGCCGAGCGTTTGGTTCGCGTTATAAAGGATGCAACCGGTGTGGAAATTCCGCTTGTGACCGATGTGGCTGAGGAATCGACCTATGAAATTTTGGTTGGTGACACTAACCGCGGCGAAACCTATATGACCTCGTTCTTTGCGACCAAACGATACGCGGTGGCACAGTACAGCAACAAGCTGATTTTACGCGGCGGTCAGGTCGAGGCGACCTCTAAGGCGGTTAACGACTTTGCCGATATGGTAGAAACAGCCTCGGTTACTGCGGCTCCGTTACATATTAAGCCTAATTACTGTATGACCGACAGCATAATCGCAGATGACGGAAGTTATTTTAACGGCTATAAGCTGGTATTTTCGGATGAGTTTAATACCGAGGAAATTGATACTAACCGTTGGACACTTGAGGATGGTGCTATCCCAACCTACGGTTCTGCCGCAAGCTTGCTTAAAATCAGGTCGAAGAATGTCACTGCCGATTCGTATGCAATGGTTCTGCGTACCGGCCAGGATGAAAGTTTTTACAACACAGGCCATGTCACCTCTGAAAATTCCTTCAGTATGCAGTACGGATATGTTGAAACAAGGGCTAAGTTCCGTGCAGCACCCGGCTTCTGGATGAAAATGATTCTGACCAACCAAAACTACAAAAATAAGGAAACTGCACAGATTGACGTGTTCAACAACCTAGGCGGAAATAACAATATTTACGCAAGCCTCGGCATTTTGGATACCGATACCTATTATTCGTATTATTTGGATTTGCACGAGCCTAAGTATGAGGCCTACCGTTCAACCGGCTTTGAAAACGGCGGTTTGATAAACGACGATACCTATCACACCTACGGCGTTGAGTGGACTCCTGAATATGTCCGATTCTTTGTTGACGGCGTATCCTACGGTACAGTTGAGATTACCGCTAATAAGTACAAGGGCTTAAACACCGAAATGTATCTTGATTTTATGGGCGGAGTAAATATGACCGAACAGGAAGTTGATGATGAGATTGCAATGTGGCCCATTGACTGCCAGATTGACTGGGTAAGGGTTTACCAAAAGGAAGGCGGTAAGTTTACCGACCGCACAAACCTTTCTGAAAATAAATAAGCAGACTCTACTACAAAAAACAATCCATAAAAAATGACCGAAGGCAGAAGCCTTCGGTCATTTTTCTTTTGTAATTACGGTTAATTACTCGTGGTCTTTAAGCCAAGCAGCAGCTTTTTCTTTTGAAATGCTCTTAATGTTCTCGGTAGGATAAATAGAATCCTCACCGCCGTTAACATACAAGAACAGTTTGCCGTCAGGCATTTCGTAAAGCGACTCTTCATAGCCTTTAGAATCACCAAGTTCACCTACGGTGAATTTCTTGATTAAGCTTGCAGCTTCGGTGTCATACTCACGTTTGCAAATAATTTTCTTCATAAATATTCTCCTTATAAAATTATTTTAAACTATAAATTATAATTTATGACAGATTGTTTAAAAAAAATTACAGATTGCCGTTATTATTGGTTTTGGGTTTATAGATAAAGTCGGTATAATCGCGGCAATCGTAAAAGTCCTTGGTATAATCAATCGGAACTCCGTTTATTATAACGGTGTTCGGTTGGTCCTCAGGCCAGTTTATAAGGCTTTCGCGGGTGCCGATTTGCCAGTAAATAGTCCTTGTCTTGCCGGTGTTATCATTTTTTAAGGCAACGCGAATGGCGGCCGGATGCTCGGAAGTGGCTTCAACCTCAAAAACCTGCAGCCAAAGACCTTGGCTGAACAGAATATTTTGATTGACCTCAGACCTTAAAAGCTTGCCCTCGGGAAGATTATCAAGCTTGTAGAAAAACTCATCCTTAACCGAAAAGCCTACGTTAAAGGCGGTAATTATAATTGCCAAAACGGCTACTATCATACATACCTTACGTTTCATTTTAAAGCTCCTTATTTTACAACCTTAAGCGAAATATCAAAGGCTTTTACCGAGTGGGTCAGCGCACCGATAGAGATAATGTCAACGCCGGTTTCGGCAACCGAACGTATGGTAGAGGCGGTGATGTTACCCGAAGCCTCCAAAAGCGCTTTGCCGTCGGTCATTTCTACTGCCTTTTTCATTGTTTCGCAGTCCATATTGTCAAGCATTATGATTTCACAGCCGGTAGCTAATGCTTCAGCCACCTCGTCCAGGGTGCGGGTCTCAACCTCGATTTTAACGGTGTGACCGATTTTTTCTCTAAGGGTCGAAACCGCTTTAGTGATACTGCCGCAGGCGTCAATGTGATTGTCCTTAAGCATAGCGGCATCCGAAAGGTTGAAGCGGTGATTCTTACCGCCGCCGCAGGTTACAGCATACTTTTGTAAAGCACGAAGACCCGGAAGGGTTTTTCTTGTGTCGGTCACGGTGGCATTAGTGCCCTTAATAAGCTCAGCCGCCTCATATGTCATTGTTGCAATACCCGACATATGCTGAATAAGGTTGAGCGAGGTGCGTTCACCCTTAAGTAAAAGCTTGGTGGGACCTTCGATTTCAGCAATAATGTCACCTTTTTGTATTAAGTCGCCGTCGCTCTTAAGCTTTTTTAAGGTAAAGCTGCCGAGCAACTCAAAAACCCTGAGCGCAACGTCGATACCGCACAAAACACCGTCGGCCTTAGCTAAAAATACAGCCTTTGATGTGTGAGAGTCGGGCAAAAGATTGTCTGCCGCCATATCAATATAATTTACGTCCTCTAAAAGAGCGGTCTTGATAACATCGTCAATAAAAAACTGCATCATTTGTGGATGACCTCCTTTAATACTATTGAGGCTATGTTGGCAAGACTTCTTGCCTCAAGATAGTCGTTGGTAATCTGGAAACGCTTATTATTAAGTCTTGCCGCAATGTTTTCAACCTCGGGCTGGTATTTTCTTGCCGCCTCGGGGTTAGGCAAAACAAAGTGGCATTTCTGCATAATGCTTCTGATGGATGTTCTTGTGCCGGTAGGCATCGGTGCGCCGTCAACCGAGTGAACAGGCGGCTTTCCGCAAACCGAGGTATCGTTAAAGCTACGGTTGATATCCTCTGCGGCTCTGCGACCGAAAACAAGTGTTTCCAGCAGACTGTTTGAGGCCAATCGGTTTTTGCCGTGAACACCGGTGTGCGAGCATTCACCGACCGCATAAAGCCGGTTAATACGCGTTCTGGAGTTCAAATCAACATTAATTCCGCCCATAAGATAATGGTGGGTCGGAAAAACGGGAATGAGGTCTTTTGTTATATTAACACCCTCTTGTAAGCACCTCTCATAAATCATAGGGAAGCGGTCAAGTATAAATTCAGGTGTTCTGTGAGTAATATCAAGATAAAATTGGTCACTGCCGGTTCTGCGCGATTCCAGAATAATGCCACGCGAAACAACATCACGGGGAGCTAACTCAAGCCGCTCGTCATAACGGTGCATAAAGCGTTCGCGGTGACAGTTTACAAGGTGAGCGCCCTCGCCTCGGACGGCTTCGCTTATAAGAAAACGCTCGCGGCAGTTATCACCTGCAAAGCCGGTCGGATGAAACTGAATATAGCTTAAATTCTCAATTCTTGCACCAAGCGAGTGCGCAATCGAAATGCCGTCACCGGTCGCAATTGAGGAGTTGGTGGTATATTTGTAAATACGTCCGATACCGCCGGTCGCCATTATTACATATGATGCGGCAACCGTAGTCAGCTTGCCGTCTGAAAGCAGAGAGGCATAGTATCCGTTGTTGGCCTCGTCCAAAAAAGCAAGAGAGGTGTTCTCGACAATGTCAACATTGGGTAAATTTTCAGTTGCGGCAATTATTGTCCGCATTAATTCCTCACCGGTGGTATCGCGGTGGTGAACAATACGGCGGCGGCTGTGTCCGCCCTCTAAGGTGGCGTGAATGTGACCGTCAACCTTGTCAAATTCACATCCCAAATCAATCATCCTGCGAACATCATCGGGACCTTCTTTAACCAACACATCAACCGCTTCAGGGCGGTTTTCCTGCTTGCCGGCAATCATAGTATCCTCAATGTGCAGATCGAAGCTGTCATTAACAGTATCAAGTACAGCGGCAACACCGCCTTGAGCGAGGTTACTGTTGCAAAGCCTTAAATCACGCTTCGATACAACAAGTGCGGTTATTCTACTGTCGAGATTGTAGGCGGCATAAAGCCCCGAAAGTCCTGCGCCGACAATCAATACATCATATTTATCACGCATAAACAACGCCTCTTGATTGCATAATAATACTAATACAAATTAATTATAATGACTATGTTGATGTCGAAACAGGGCAAAGCCTTATTTCGACTGCGAATTCAAAGAATTCGCAAACAATTACCAACGGTAATTGAACATATTCATTATAACATATAAATCAGAAAAATAAAAGAGAAAATACATAAAAAAACTGCCGTCCAATGCTGGACGGCAGTTTAATGTGTCGGCATTACCTATTTTCCCGGGCCGTCACCAGCCAAGTATTTTCGGCGTAAATGAGCTTAACTTCCGTGTTCGGGATGGGAACGGGTGGACCCTCATCACAATCAACACCGACTGCTTGCTCGTTCTTTACGAGTGCAGGGAGTATATTACCACACCTTTTATAAAAAATCAAGTCTTTTTTTAAAGTTTTTTAATTTTTTTATTCAGGTCTACCTTCAACTGATTATTTTACAGCTCGTTTCGTCCCTCTAAGGCGCGCGAAAGGGTTATCTCGTCGGCATATTCCAAATCACCGCCGACAGGGATACCGTAGGCAAGACGTGTGACCTTTATGCCCATTGCCTTAACCAAACGGGAAATATAGCTTGCGGTAGCCTCGCCCTCAACCGTTGGGTTAGTGGCGACGATTATCTCGGTCACCTCTCCTGAGGAAAGCCGTTTCATCAGCTCCCGCATTTTAAGCTGGTCGGGACCAATGCCGTCCAAAGGACTGATAGCACCGTGTAAAACGTGGTAAAGTCCCTTATATTCACGTGTGCGTTCAAACGCCATAACGTCCTGAGCATCCTCAACAACGCAGATAATACTGCGGTCGCGGTCTAATGCAGAGCACAGCGAACAAACCTCACCGTCGGTGAGGTTTTGACAAACACTGCAGTATCTTATTTTGGCCTTGGCCTCTAAAAGCGCATCCGAAAATTTGCCTGCCATTCCGTCGGGGCGGGTTATGACATAGTAAGCTAAACGGCGAGCAGTCTTTTTGCCGATACCGGGCAGACGTTCAAACTGCTCGATAAGTCGGTCAAGCGGTGCAACACTGTAGGACATTAAAACAACCCCGGAATGTTAAGACCGCCGGTGATAGCGCCCATTTCAGACTCCTGAGTCTGGGCGATTTTTTTAACGACGTCATTAACTGCGATAACTATATAGTCCTCAAGCATCTCGATATCCTCAGGGTCAACTGCTTCGGGGTCGATAGTGATTTTCTTCATTTCATGGTTGCCGGTCATAGTAACCTCAACAATTCCGCCGCCGGCGGCTGCAGTAAACTCACGTTCTTCAAATTCAGCCTGGAAGTTAGCCATATCCTCCTGCATTTTTTGTACCTGCTTTAGCATTGCGGCCTGGCTTTGACCGTTGTTAGCACCGGGGATTCTTGCTTTCATTTTTAAAGTTCCTTTCTTTTGTGCTCAGTATTAAGATTCGGGCACCTCAAATGTTTTTAATTTATTGATTATATCCTGCAACGGGTCACCGGTTTCGGCAACTCGTTTTTTATACGGTCCGAGCTTATACGTTCTGCCAACCACCGTTTGCACTGCATTTCGAATCTGCGTGCGGTAAATCGGGTCACCTCGCATAAGCGGGATAAACTGGTCGTTTCCAGAGTCTATCAGTAAAAACTCACCCTTAATATATGCTTTCGAACCACGTAAAACCGCCGCCATTAATGGTGCGGATTTAGTAAGCTCACCTAAAACATCGGCCCAAGCTTCAAAGCTTAACTCGGTTTCGGCGTTAGTATCCGGCTGAACGCCTTTTTCTGCATTTGTGTCTGCTTTAGCTTCAATTTCCGACGGAATCGGAGGCATACCGTCATCCTCAAGGACTTTGACTTCAGCCTGCGGTTGGCTTTTTGTGGGTTCAGGCTCTTTCTTAGGCTTAGGCTCTGCCTCAGCCGAAGAAAGACTGTTGCCTGAGTATTTTATTGTACGCTCCAAGCGTTCCAGTCTATCTAAAATTGCCGACAGCGAGGTATCGAGTGCCGGACGGCACAGTTTAACTATCGCTGTCTCAAACTCAGGTCTGCGGCTGCTCATAGTCATTCGGTCAAGGGTTTCATTTAATACATTAATTGCATTTACAATACCCTCAAGCGGATAAACCGAAGCCTGCTGTTTTATAGCCTCCAGCTCCTTCGGTGCCGCAATAATAAGACCCGACGGCTCCTTTACTGTTCGGGCAACCATAAGGTTGCGGTAGTGGTTTATCATTTCACTGCAAAGGCGTTGCAGGTCAACGGCGTTTTTGTGAAGCTCGTCCACCTTACTTAAGGCGGCACCAACGTCGGAATTTAAAATGTGACCTGCCAGCTCCAAGCAGTAGTCGTTTCCTGCGAGCGAGCAAACGCTGATTACATCAGCTTCGGTTATATGGTGAGTGCGGGCAGCACAAAGGTCAAGCGTGGATAAAGCATCACGCATACCGCCGTCCGAAAGCTTGGCAATCATTTCGGCGGCAGAGCCGTCGATTGTAAAGCCTTCCTTGTCGGCAATGTGCAAAATGCGGTCGGCAATTACAGCCGGCGAAATACGGTGAAAATCAAACCGCTGGCAACGTGAAAGAATGGTTGCAGGCAGCTTGTGCACCTCGGTCGTGGCAAGGATGAATATGATGTGAGCCGGCGGCTCCTCGAGTGTTTTAAGCAGGGCGTTAAATGCACCGGTCGAGAGCATATGCACCTCGTCTATAATGTAAACACGGTATTTCGAGGTGGTCGGTGCGTAAGTAACCTCCTCACGTAAATCACGGATGTTGTCAACACCGTTGTTAGAGGCGGCGTCAATCTCGGTAATGTCAAGCACATCGCCGTCGGCAATAGCCCGACAGGAGTCACACCTGCAGCAGGCGTCACCGTCGGTTGAATTTAAGCAGTTTACCGCCTTTGCCAAAATCTTGGCACAGCTGGTTTTACCGGTACCTCGCGGTCCGGTGAATAAATAGGCATGGAAAATCTTGCCCGACTTCAGCTCGTTTTTAAGTATTCCGGTAATATGTTCTTCGCCGACAACGTCCGAAAAGCACATAGGACGGTATTTACGGTATAAAGCCTGATACAAGAAAAATCCCCCTTTTCATTTTCAAAAAAGTACGCTCTGAGGCGTACGAACGACCGAGTTTACTGCGGCACACAAGGAAATCCGCTTAATGCTGCTCGGTTCCCCGCCTGACATGGTTCACAGCACCCTGTCGCACAGGACCCGACCGTTCGCACGCCTCAAAGCGCACTACTTTAGTATTATACAATATTCCTTTCAAAATTACAACACAATTTTTTCGAATGTTCCGGTTAATTCAGATTTCAGAGCATAGATTTTAATTACCAAGGCAAGTTGGCGTATTTCAGATTTTATCGAGGCTCGGCTGTACGGCCGTTTTCACACTGCTTTAGGCGGTGGCTTAGATGCTGACACTATATGTAGTGGTTGGTATAACGATGTATAAAATTCCAGATAATATTATGTAATTTTTGCGATAAAATTGTAGACATTTGAGATTTAGTGTGTTATAATTTTAACAAGTTATGCAGAGTGAGTTTTTGCGCCTGGTCGGTTGGCTCATTTTGTCGTAATAGTATTTTATTTCAGGAGGAAAAGCTAATGAAGAAACATGCCAGCTCTATTCCGTTCAACGGAACACCCGAGCAGGAAGCTAAGCTGAAGGCTGTCATTGAGGCAAAGAAGAACATCGAAGGCTCTTTGATGTCAATTATGCAGGAAGCTCAAGGTATCTACGGTTATTTACCGCTTGAGGTTCAGTCTATGATTGCCGAGGGTTTAGGCATTTCAGTTGAGGAGGTTTACGGTATCGCAACCTTCTATGCTCAGTTTGCATTGTCACCTAAGGGCAAATACAATATTTCGGTTTGCTTAGGTACTGCCTGCTACGTTAAGGGTGCACAGAAGCTTATCGACCGCCTTATTGAGGTTTTGGGAATTCAACCCGGCGAATGTACTGCCGACGGTAAGTTCTCGCTCGAGGCCTGCAGATGCATCGGTGCCTGCGGTCTTGCACCGGTTCTCACCGTTAACGAAGACGTTTACGGACGTTTGACCGAAAAAGATATTGACGGCATTATTGCAAAATACGCCGACTAATTTTATTAAGTCAGGGAACATACATTTATGAAGATTAGCGAAATTAAAGAGCTTTTGAAGGCAGAGGTCATCTGTGGTGAGGACTTACTCTGTCACGATGTTTATTCGGCTTGCGGAAGCGATATGATGAGTGACGTTTTGGCCTATGTTAAGGACCAGGGCGTGTTGCTTACCGGCCTTGTCAATTCGCAGGTGGTAAGAACTGCCGAAATGATGGATATGGTTTGTATCGTTTTTGTCCGTAATAAGCGTCCTACCGACGAAATGGTGGAGCTTGCACGTGAAATGGGCATTGTACTGCTTTGTTCACCAAAGCGTATGTATGAGGCCTGCGGAAAGCTTTATATGAGCGGCTTAAACCGAAGCGGAGAAGCACTATGAGTGAGCCGGTAAAGTTTAAGTATGACGTTCAGGGCGGCAACTTTGCCTCGGCCGGTCAGGCATCGGTTCAGGTAAAGAAAAACCTTCGCCAAATCGGTCTTTCACCCGAAATTATCAGACGAATTTCAATTGCTATGTATGAGGGCGAAATCAATATGGTTATTCACGCCGGCGGCGGCATTGCCGAGGTGCAGGTGTTTGAGGATAAGGTTATCATTGTTTTAGATGACCGCGGTCCCGGAATACCGAATATTGAGCTTGCTATGAAGGAAGGCTTTTCAACTGCACCCGATAACATCCGTTCGTTGGGGTTCGGTGCAGGTATGGGTCTGCCGAATATGAAGCGGTATACCGATGATATGAAGATTGAAACCGAGCTCGGTAAAGGCACCCGCATTACCATGCAGGTTAATTTCGAGTAACAGCTTAAAGAGAGAATTTTATGAATACATATATACATTCAGTTTCGCTTGATAAAGAGAAATGCACCGGCTGCACAACCTGTTTGAAGCACTGTCCGACCGAGGCAATTCGTATTAAGGACGGCTGTGCGGTTATAAATCCCGACAGATGTATTGATTGCGGCGAGTGTATAAGAGTATGTCCCCACAAGGCAAAGCGTGCGGTGAGCAACAGTTTTTCCGATATGGAAAAATTCAAGTGGCGTATTGCTCTGCCTGCCCCTACACTTTACGGTCAGTTTGAAGAGCTTGAGGATATTGATTACTGTCTGCAGGGCTTACTTGATATGGGCTTTGACCAGGTATATGAGGTCTCTCAGGCTGCCGAATTTGTTTCGGAGTATACCCGTCTGCTTCTTAAGACCGAGGGTGTAAAAAAACCCGTTATCAGCTCGGCGTGTCCCGTTATTGCACGTCTTATTGCTTTAAGATTCCCTTATTTAAAGGATAATCTTATGCCGTTGCTTCCGCCTATGGAAATTGCGGCGATGAAGGCTCGTGAGCGTGCTTTGAAGGAGCATCCCGAACTCAAATCTGAGGATATAGGCATTTGCTTTATATCCCCTTGTCCTGCTAAGGCAAGCTACGTTAAAAACGGCTTCGGCTCGTATAAAAGTGCTGTTGACTTGGTTGTACCTATTAGTGAGATTTATTTTAAGCTCATCAATTCGATGAAGCGTGAGATTACTCCGGTGCCGGTTTCCCGTTCGGGTGTTATCGGTATCAGCTGGGCAACCTCCGGCGGTGAGGCTACCGCAATTTTCAACGATAAGTACTTGGCGGCTGACGGCATTGAAAACGTTATTAAAATGCTTGACCAAATTGAAAACGGAATGATTCCACAGCTTGAGTTTATTGAGCTTAATGCCTGTACCGGCGGTTGTGTCGGCGGCGTGCTGACGGTGGAAAATCCGTTTATTGCCAAGGCAAGAATTCAAACCTTACGTCGGTACCTTCCGGTATCTCAAAATTTCCTTAATGAGGATGAGAGATATATACCCGATGACTGTTTCTTTCAGGATGTACCGGCATATAAGCCTATTTCAAGGCTTTCGGATAATATCGGTGAATCAATGCGAATGATGACCGATATACAAAACCTCAGAGAGGCGTTACCCGGTATTGACTGCGGTGCCTGCGGTGCACCGAGTTGCCGCGCCTTTGCAGAGGACGTCATAAAAGGCGAACGCTCGGCCGATGCTTGTGTAATAAGACAAAACGAGCGTTTAAAGAGTAAATAATTTCGAGAATTGAAGGAGTAGCTATGACCGTTAAAGAGCTTTCGGAAATTAAAGGGTTTTCGGTTGTGGCGCTGCCCGACCCTGACCGGGAAATCGGCGGTGCTTACTGCTGTGACCTTTTGAGCTGGGTTATGGGCAGGGCAAAGGCTGATGATGCTTGGATTACCATTATGACTAATTCCAACATTATTGCAGTTGCCTCACTTGCCGATACCGCCTCGGTTATCCTTTGCGAGGGTGTCGAGTTGGACTCTGAGGTCAAGGCTTTGGCTGAAGCTAAGGGCGTCAACGTTTTGGGCACTGAAATGCCCATTTACGAAACTGCCGCCGCAATAAGCAATTTGATATGAGCCGCTACACCTACGATTTTCACATTCATTCCTGCCTTTCTCCCTGTGCCGATAACGATATGACCCCCTCGAACATTGCCGGAATGGCAACCTTGGCAGGTGTCAATATTATGGCATTGACCGACCATAACACCGTAAAAAACTGTCCGGCATTTTTCAAGGCCGCAAAGCAAAACGGAATTATCCCTATAGCCGGTATGGAATTGACCACCGCCGAGGATATTCACGTGGTTTGCCTCTTTGAAAAATTGGACGAGGCGTTACAGTTCGGTGAGGAAATAGAAAAGCATAGAATTCTTATTAAAAACCGTACCGATATTTTCGGTGATCAGCTGATTATGGATGAGCAGGACAATATAATAGGTACAGATGAGTATCTTTTGTCCAACGCTACCGATATTTCGATTGATGAGGCACCGATAATTGTCGGAAGGTTTAACGGCGTGTGCTATCCGGCACATATCGACCGCACCTCAAACGGTATTATTGCTACGTTGGGCGATTTTCCGCCGACTCCTGATTTCAATTTGGCTGAGATTTATGATGCCGAAAAAATTGAAGAATATCGGTATAAATACCCGATTTTAGGTGAAAAACGGCTGCTTGTCAGTTCGGATGCACATTACCTTTGGGATATAAGGGATGCCGAAAGCTATCTGGAAATAGATGATGAGCCGTATAGCAGTGATTTAGTAAGAAAAAACCTTTTCAAGCTTTTGAGAGGTGAAGAATGAAAGAACTATCTTTAAACATTCTCGATATTGCCGAAAATTCGGTAAGGGCAAATGCTACTTTAATTAAAATAGCAATAGCCGAAGACAGTGAGACCTTGAGGGTTACGGTAGCTGATGACGGTTGCGGTATGACACCGGAAATTTTGGAAAATGTCACCAATCCGTTTTGCACTACAAGAACTACCAGAAAGGTTGGTTTGGGAATCCCGTTGTTAAAGCTTCAGGCTGAGCAAACCGGCGGAAGTGTTACGATTGTATCCCGTCACGAGGGCACATTTCCCGATACACACGGCACCGAAACCGCAGCACTGTTTTATAAAAACCATATAGATATGACTCCGTTAGGAGATATCATAGCCACCGTGGTAACCCTTATTCAGTGTAATCCGCACCTCGATTTTCTGTTTACCCATATGACGGTAAACGGTGAGGTAAGACTAGATACCAGGGAATTAAGGGAGATTTTAGGTGACGTACCGCTTAACACTGTTGACGTTATAATGTGGATTAAGGAAAACTTAACCGAACAGTATGCGGAATTAAAACAATAAATTATTTCAGAAAGGAAACGATAATATGAAATCATTAGCAGAACTCGCAGCAATCAGAGACAAGATGAAAGACAAGGTCGTTATCCGTGAGGGTGTTCAGGGCATCCGTGTAGTTGTAGGTATGGCTACCTGCGGTATCGCAGCCGGTGCGCGTCCCGTTCTTAATACTTTTGTTGAAGAGATTGCTAAGGCAGAGCTTTCCGACAAGGTTACCGTTACTCAGACAGGTTGTATCGGCATTTGCCAGTATGAGCCGGTTGTCGAGATTATCGAGGACGGTAAGGATAAGGTTACCTATGTTAAGATGACCGCCGAAAAAGCAGCCGAGGTTGTTGAGAAGCATCTCAAGGGCGGCAAGGTCATCACCGATTATACTATTACAAAGGCTTAATGCCTGATACACTGATTTTGGAGGTAAAATTATGATTCGTGCACAAGTTCTTATTTGTGGCGGTACAGGATGTACCTCTTCGGGAAGCGTTGCAATTCAGAATGAGTTTGAAGCTCAGATTGCCGCTAACGGTCTTGCCGAGGAAGTAAAGATTGTACAGACCGGTTGTTTCGGTCTTTGCGCATTAGGTCCTGTCGTCATCGTTTATCCCGACGGTACTTTCTATAGCCGTGTTACCGCCGAGGATGTCAAGGAAATCGTTTCGGAGCATCTTCTCAAAGGTCGTCCGGTCGAGCGTTTGGTTTATAACGACACAGGCTCTGAGGAGACTGTTGAGAATGTTTCCTTGAACGACACAGCTTTCTATCGTTCACAGCACCGTGTTGCACTCCGTAACTGCGG
>JAEIGA010004861.1_pt1 | contig 20676 bp, 7 predicted proteins | sample 9270691 | NCBI WGS metagenome assembly JAEIGA01 (sample SAMN17057246, study PRJNA624740) | gut metagenome | biome: biome; isolation source: fecal sample | host: Bos grunniens | place: China: Xizang | collected 2019 | reverse complement strand
TTATAATGAAATCGTGCACGCGCTTGAAAAAGCGACGGAGAAGAATTTTATTCGCGGCGGATGTATGGACCTGTTTGCGCTGAGTGAAAGTTTAGAAGAACTCTCGGCGTATATCGAAGACCCTAATCCCAAGCAAAACACTCTGCAAGACTTAAAAGACGGTTAAACATTCGTAAAAATACGGCGAAAGCCCCGTGCAAAACGCACGGGGCTTTCCTTTTGAAAGGCGGATAAATCTTTCGTCAAAACAAGGGAGTATTTCGTTTTTTGCATTAGAGCCATTCGAAAAATGATTTACATTTTTTAAAGAAATTATGAAAATCGATTGACATAATCGAAAAAAATGTGATAAAATAAGTCTGTATCCTATCATTGTATTCTGGCTCGTTCTAACTTTTTGGGCGAAAGAATAAAGGGGAAATACGGTGAGAGCGGATAGAAAAACAATCATGGAGGTTTTCTTATGAAGAAGAAAAAGAACTTGTTGCTGTGCCTTTGTATGGCGTTTGCGTTCTGTGGAACGACGGCAACGCTGGTGAGTTGCGACGACGATAAAAAGCCGTCTGTCAACAAGCCTGTGGACTACGAAGAAGACGGAACGTATTACGTAAACGTTGGCGACGTGGAATATACCGTCACGTTAGACGGTGGTAAATTCGCTTTGGCGTTTGGGGACGTTGCTATTAGTGGCGATTATAAATACGACGGCGAAACCTTGACCTTGAAGCAAGGCAAGAAAGTTATTATTCCCGCTACGCTCGTGAACGGCGTTTTGAAATTGACGTTGAACAATCAAGATTATACCTTGCTTGTAAAGGTGAACTACACCGTATCCTTTAACGTGGACGGTACGGTTGACGAAGCGACCAAGCAAACGGTATTAAACGGTAAAAAGGCGGCAAAGCCCGCGTCGCCGGAAAAAGACGGGTATACTTTCGTTGGTTGGTATGCGGATAGCTCCTACACCGTACCTTACACGTTCAACGAAACGGTTTCGAACAATCTCACGTTGTATGCGCGTTTTGTGAAGAACGACGCTACGCAACAAGAATTTAAGATTACTTACGAAGTAGACGGCGAAGTTTTGGCAACTGTGGACACGGTTGGCGGCGCAATCTACAATCTTCCTACGCCCGCAAAAGAAGGCAAAGTATTCGTAGGTTGGTGGAAGAGCGACTTTGACAGCGCGAACAAGCTTACCGCACAGGTAAAAGACGGCGTAGAAGTCAAAGAAAACACCACGCTTTACGCCGTATGGCAAAGCGACGCACCCGTCGTTTCCGTGACGGCTTCGGGCGCAACGTGGAACGCAAAGGGCGTAGGCGCACAATATACGCTCGTTATCACCGCGCCCGGCGCACAACCGCAAATTATCCCCGTTTCCACGAACAGCTATGAATACGACTTCACCAAGCAAGCAGCAGGGGAATACAGTATCACGGTTTCCGTAAACGGAAAATCCACGACGGTATATTATAATAATAAGGGCTTAGCGAAAGTCAGCAACTTCGCGGTGGAAGGCAGCGTGCTTACCTTTAATAAAGTAGAAGGCGCAACGAAATATCTCATCACCGTAAAATGCGGCGACTCTACGCACAACCACGTAGATCAAGACTTGGGCGACGTGAACGCATTCGACTTTGGCAACTGCGTAATGCCCGTAGAAGGTATTAAATTTACGGTTAAAGCGGTAGCAAACGGCTACGTTTCTTCCGTTTCGGACGAATACGTAGTAGTGAAAAATCTGAGCGCAGTAGAAAATCTTGCAGTCAGCGCAGAAACGGACGAAGCGACTTGGACGGCAGTGGAAAACGCAACCGAATATAGCGTTGCTATTACCTATGCAGGCAAGACGGATACCGTAAAAGTCAGCGAAGCTAAGATCAGCTTAAAGAACTACGGCGCAGGCGAAATCAAAGTTGCAGTCGTACCTGTAGCGTTTGGTTATAACTCCGCTGCAGCGGTAGAAACTACGTACACGAAAGCAAGAATTGCAGCGCCTACGGCATTGACTATCAACGGCGAAACGCTTGAATGGGCGACGGTGGAAGGCGCGACGGGCTACATAGTCAAAGTTGGCGAAAATACTTATGAGACAACGACGAACTCCTTTAAGTTCACGAGCGACAATATCCCTGCGGGCGTAGCTTCCGTAGAAGTTTCGGTTGCGGCGAAAGCAAGCGCAGAAGCGAATAACTCGCATTTCTCCGACGCGACGAAAGTCAACTTCGGCACGATGGCGAACACGCTTACCTATAAAGCAGGTAAAGTGGGTTGGGACGCTGTATTGAACGTACAAAAATACGAAGTACAGCTCAACGATGCGGAACCGGTTGAAGTGGCAAACACGAAGACTTCGGCAGACATCACTTTCACGAAAGCGGGTGTAAACACGATTAAAGTTCGTTGCTACGACGCAAACGGAACGGCATCCGACTGGGTAGAAATTGAAGTTTCTGTTTACGAAATTCATTTGCTCGGCAACGGCGGGTTGGATAAAGGCGTACTTTATAAAGCAAAGGGCGATACGGTCAAGCTTTCGGAAACGACGCGTAAAGGTTATACGTTCAGCGGTTGGTACGATGCGGCTGCAGACGGTAAAGCGTATGAAAATTCCTTTACCTTTAACGGCGAAGCAACGACCATGATTTACGCAGGTTGGACGGCGAATAAATATAAGATTTCCTTGTATTTTAGCAGCAAGGACGCTACGCCTTATGATGAAGTAGAAGTTGTTTACGACCAATTCTACGTGCTTCCCGTCGTAGCAGATCCGAGCGGTGCAGGTCTTGCCTTTACGGGTTGGTTCGCAGAAGAAAACGCAGTCGGTACGCGTTATGCAGACGGCAACGGCAATGCGGAAAACGTTTATAAAGTCGATAGAAACATCAACGTATACGGTTGTTGGGGTGAATTCCTTGAATATAGAGAAGTACTCAACCTTGAAGGCGTTTATACCTACGAAGTCGTAGCAGGTCGCGATATCGATAAAGTGACGGAAATCACCGTACCTGCAACCTTTAACGGCAAGAAAGTGACCCGAGTTGGTGGCGGTGCGTTTGAAAGATGCGCTAATATTAAGAAAATTAACCTTCCCGATACGATTGAATATATCGAATTCGGCGACGGCGGTTATAGCGGTCAAGGGAACGCATTCTATTATTGTAGCGGTTTGGAAGGCGTTTATATCTACAAAACGGACGGCAATCATAAGAGATACTACGAATCCGGTGCAAACGGCTCGTTGATTATGACCGATTCCATTACGACGGAAAAAATACTCGTATTCGTTCCGCAATCGGTGACGAAGATGACGATTGACGACGGCGTAGAAGTAATCGGCGCAAACGTGTTCAAGAGCACGGAAATCGTAGAATTAACCGTTCCTGCAAGCGTGAAGAGAATTGAATCGGGAGCGTTCTACTATTGCGATTCGATGACGACGCTTACTTTCTTGGAAGCAAAGGAAGGCGAAAAGGCTTCGCTTGAAATTAAGAACAACGGCTCGTTCCCTACCTTTGGTTTGTGCAAGAGTTTGGAAAATCTTACCTTGCCTTCGCACCTTAATACCGACACGGATTTAACCGTTTTTGAAATTGGTTCTTATAGAACGCTTCAAGAAATCAAGGTGGCTGCAACGGCGGAAAAAGGCGGGTTCTACGCAGTAGACGGGCTCCTTTGCTACGGCAAGGGCGCAGAGGCAACGATAATGTTCGTTCCTAACGGTTTTGCTCCCAAAGACGGCGTGTTTACCGTTCCCGAAACGATTTATAAGATTGCTCCGAAAGCGTTCAACAAAACGTATGAATTCAGTTCTTTCCATACGTTGAACATAGGCGGACACGTGACGGAAATCGGAGAAAGTGCGTTTGAAGGAATCGTACTTCTTAAAAACGTAAACTTTACCGCAACGACGAGCGGAACGACTTCTATCAATATCGGTGCAAGAGCGTTCTACGGATGTAGCTCTATCGCTTCGTTGAAATTACCTGTCAATATGGGTACACTCAGCGCGAATGCTTTCGGTGGTATTAACGGTCTTTCGAAAGTAGAACTCGACGTCACGGGCAAAGAAATGAAGCTTTCTGCAAATGCGTTTGCTTCGGCTTCTGGCGCGTTCTACGTTTCTGAACTTATTATCGGCGACAATACGCCTGCATTCGAAGTGGCGGCGGTGTTCGGTAATTATCTTGCAACCTTAACCGTTGATTCGCAAAAGAACGCAAACTTCGACTATGCAGACGGCGTTCTCTTTAGCGAAGGGAAGAAGAGTATTCTTTACGTTTCTTCGTCGAAAGCAGGGGAATATACCGTTCCTGCGGAAGTAGAAGAAATTAAAGCGAACGTATTTGCGAACAGAAATATTTCTAAGATTACCATTCCAGCAAGCGTGAAAGTCATTGGCGACAGCGCGTTTAAAAACTGCGAATTCTTACAAGAAATCGTATTCGAAGTAGCGGCGCAAGGCAAGGAAGAACTTGCGTTGACGGTTGGAAACAATGCGTTCGACGGCGCAAAACGCTTAACTAAGATTACAATCGGCACGACGACGGCGATTGCATTGCCCGACAGAACGACCGCGATTGGTTCGTACGCTTTTGCGAATACGGCAATCGAAGGCGCTCTCGTGTTGCCTGCGAGCTTGAAATCGCTTGGCGCAGGTGCGTATGCAAATACGGGTATTACCAGCGTAAAAATTCCTGCTGCGCTTACCGAACTTCCTATGGGCGAAATTAAAGGTTGGGTAAGTACGCAAAAGTCTTCAAGCAACTATAACTTGAATATGTCTATATTCGATATGTTTGACGGTTGTGATTCGCTTACGAGCATTGAAGTTGATGCAAAGAACGCTAACTATGCGGCTGTAAACGGTGTGCTTTATCAAATTAAAAAGACGGAAACGGCTTCTACGGCAACCTTGCTTTACGCTCCTTCCGCTCTTACGGTTGCTTCCGATAAAGCAGAAGAAGTCAACGTGCTCAATATTGCAAACAAGATTACCGTAAACGGTGTGGACTACGCGCTTACCGAAGTTTCTTCCTATGCGTTCCACAATATGCAAAATATTAAGAAGATCGTCTTTGCGGACAGCACGGGCGCAGTCGTCTTTAAAGACCGTGCGTTTGCGTACGACAGCTTCGAAAACGAAGGCTCGATTCAAGAAATTCAGCTCCCTGTTGGAACGGAAATTATTTCTAAGCAAATGTTCTATAACTGCACGGCGCTTGAAAAAGTAAACGTGCCGTATACGGTTGCTTTGATTGATAGCGCGGCATACTTCAATAACTATGCTCTTGCTGAAATCGTCTTCGATAAGACGCCTACGGGCAAGACGGAAGTTGAATTGCAACTCGGGGATGCAGGTAAAGTAAAGACGGGTTCGAGCGCAGGACAGCTTTCGGAGACCAATTACTGTGAATCTACCTTCTACGGCTGTCAGAGCTTGACGACCTTGACCCTTCCGGATAGAACGACGAGAATCGGTTCGGGTGTGTTCTACACTGGTTTACAAGCGGCTCAATCGTCGGATAGAGTAGGCGATTCGTGGAAGTTTGGCATCAAGACGGTAAATATTCCTGCCAACGTGACGGAAATTGCCCCTGAAGCGTTTGCGGCACATTCTTACGATCAAGGCGGTATAACGAATATCGTACTTGCGAAAGACAGCAAATTGAAAACAATTGGCTATAAAGCATTCAACCGTTCGGGAATTACGGAATTTATTATGCCTGAAACGGTGACGACGATTGGAAAATATGCATTCCAAAACAGCTCTAATTTGGCAAAAGTCGTTTGTTCGTCGCAAGTTGAGATTCTCGATCAATCTTTGTTTGAAAACTGTACGTCGTTGTCTGATTTCAGCTTCACGGCTGGCGAAAGCAAGATTAAAACGATTAGCACCAGTGTGTTTAAAGCAACTGCGCTCAAATCGTTTACCGTTCCCGCAACGGTGGAAGTTATGAAAGCCAACGTATTTACGAGCTGTTTCGATTTAGAAACCGTCACGTTTGCGACCTATGAAAAGGACGGCAAGCAAGTTTCTAACCTTGCCGAACTTACGAACCAAGTGTTTAACTATTGTCCGAAACTGACGAATATCGTCTTCCCCGAAACGGTGGATGAGCTTGTGTTTACGACTTCGTCGCCTACCTTCGTGGCTTGTCAAAACTTAAAGACGGTGACGCTTCCTTCAACGGTGACGTCGATTGACGGCGTATTTATCGAATGTTTTGCGTTGGAAGAAGTTATCATTTCGCCTGATAATAAGAACTTGAAGTTGGACGGCGCAATGATTACGAATAAAGAAGGCTCGGCTATCCGTTATTGCTATGCTCCTGTGACAGGGGATACGGAAGGCACGTATAGAATCGCCAACACCGTTACGGAAATCGGCTTCGGCGCATTTGCGGGTATCCCGAATATTAAGAAACTTATTATTCCTAATACCGTATCGACGATTGGAGCTTCGGCATTTGCGTATATGCCTGATTTGGAAGAAGTCGTCTTCGAAGCGGGCAACGACGGGTTAACGGTATTCCCTACGCAAGCGTTCTACTATTGCGAAAAGCTTTCGAAAGTGACGATGCCCGATCATCTCGTTTCGATGGCAGGAACGAATAATAAATCTACGTCTTACGCGTTCTACGGTTGTGCTTCTTTGACGGAAATTAAACTTCCCGATAGCTTGAAGTACGTAGGCGGTTATATGTTCACTAATTCGGGCGTTCAGAAAGTGACCATTCCCGCAGGCGTTGAGTTTACGACGACGGGTACGGGTACTTCCGTGCATGCGGTGAGCTTGTTCAGAAGCTGTCCTGAGCTTGAAGAAATCGAATTGCTCGGTAAAGCTACACACCTTCCTCAATACTTCGCGGCGTACTGTCCGAAACTCAAAACACTCAAAGGTTTTGATGAAGTGAAATATTTAGCTGGTAGCGTATTTAGAGAAAGTGGTCTGGAATCTATTGATCTTTCTAACGTCGAGTTTATTTATACGTATGTGTTTGACGGTTGTACAAATCTTAAATCTGTAAAATTCGGCGAAAAGTTGACGCAAATGGGCGGTAGCACGACGAGTATTACGAACAGCTCTTACGTATTTAGAAATACGGCGCTGGAAGAAGTCAAGCTTCCTCAATCTCTTCCTATTTTAACTGCGTATAACTTCTACGGTTGTACGAAGTTAAAGAAAGTTGATCTCGGTGGCGTAAAACAGGTAGGAAACGGTTCCTTTAACGGTTGCTCTAATCTTACCCAAGTCGTTGGTATTGAAAACGCAACGAAGCTTGGAACTCAGGTGTTTGCAAATTGTACGGCGCTTGAAAGCATTGACCTTTCGTCCGCAACTTCGATAGGGAGCGCTCTCTTCGACGGATGTACGAAACTTAGTAGCGTGAAACTTAATTCTACGGTGACCGAAATTCCTTACTATACTTTCCGCAACTGTACTGCGCTCAAAGAAATCGAGCTTCCCAACTCCTTGACTTCGATCGGAACAGGGGAAACCTTCTACGGTTCGGGTATCACGTCAATCTCCGTTCCTTCCGGTGTCACCACTATCGACTACTGGACGTTTGCAAACTGTAAAGATCTTGAAACGGTAGAATTCCTTGGAAAAGTGACGTATATCGGTGCGGAAGCATTTATGAATTGCGAAAAGCTGTCTTCCATTATGGTTGGCTCCGTCTTGTCTACGATTGAAAGCGGTGCGTTTACAGGCTGTGTGGCGCTTGAAGAAATCGAATTGCCGAACACGGTTAGCTCAATCGGCGTAGGTGCGTTTAAAGGCACGGGCTTGCGTTCCATTAGACTTTCTGCAAATCTTTCCGCGCTCGGTGCGGGTGCGTTCCTTGACTGCCCGAACTTGACGGCGGAAAAAGTTTCGGTTGCGTCGGGTGGCGTATTCTCGAAAGCAGAAAACGGTATGCTCTACGACTTGGCTGGTCAAATCGTTTGGGCGCCTGCAAACCTTTCGAACGTGGAAGGTATGCTTAACGAAGGAGTGTTGACGGTGACGAAGGAGATGAAGTTCAACGCTTCGCCGTTCAGCGGAAATACGTCGATCACCAAGATTGTGGTGCAAGAAGGCGTGACGGAAATCAGTGCGGAAATGTTCAGGGGTATTCCGAACGTGACGGAAATCGTTCTTTCCGAAGGCATCACGGTTATCGGCGACTATGCGTTTGCAGATTGCGCAAAACTCGTTAAGATAAATATTCCTTCAACGGTGAAATCGATCGGAAACTATGCGTTCGCGCAAACGGCTTCGGCAATCGTTGTTGACACGACGAATGCAACCAGCCTTACGACGATCGGCGCTTCTGCGTTTGAAAACTCGGGTATCGTAAGTCTTACCCTTCCTGCAAAAGTGACGGCGCTGTCGAATAGAATGTTCTACGGTGCGAAGTCGTTCAACTCCTTAACGACGCTTAGCAATATCACGGCAATCGGCAGTTGGACGTTTGCTTACACGCCGTTGACGGAATTCGACGCTTCTAAACTCGAAGCCGTTCCTTCCTATGCGTTTGGGCTTAGCAACATTAAAGAACTTCACTTCGGCGCTTGCTTGCAAGAGTTTTCGGATGAAGCTGTCGGCGGTATTTCTTATATCAGTTCGTTGGGCGGACAAGAAGTGGCAATCCCGTTGATGGCGAAAGTGGAAACCATCACGTTTGCTGATAACGGTAAGGTGACCGAATTCGGAACGACGCAAGGTAGCGTGTTTGCGAACTTGCCGAATCTTAAATCGGTGAAACTTCCCAACAATCTTCGCAATATGAATCTTTATGCGTTCTATAACTGTCCTTCCCTTGAAAGTATTTCCATTCCCGAAGGAATTGAAACGATCGGTGAATACACGGCGGGCTCTATGTATCAAACGAGTGGCTACGGCGAAGTCTTCGCTGGCTGTACGAGCTTGAAGAGCATTAAACTTCCGTCTACGTTGAAGTTTATAACGTCTGGGGCGTTCGCGGGTTGTACGAACCTTGAAACGGTGGAAATGAACGAAGCCTTGCTCGTAATCGGCGACGAAGCGTTCAAGGATTGTGTGAAGCTTACGAATATCACTCTTCCTAAGAGCATCTACGTTATCGGTTCAAATGCGTTCGAAGGTTGTACGAAGATTTCCAGCTTGACGGTTGCGAAGAATGCGTACGTGAAGTCGAATGCGTTTGCTGGATGGACGGCTGAACAAACGGTCAACTTTATCGGCGACAAGTATTCGTTATGTATCCTTGACGTACAATCGCTCAGCGGTTCGAATGCAAACTTCGTATTCGAATATAAAGAAACGGCAGGCGAGTAATTTGATTAACCTGCACCCCTTAAAGGGGTTGGCAAGGTTTGGAAAAACTGAATAAAGTTGGTTCTACCGCAAGTGTTGATTTTTTGAAAATCCGCTTGCGGTAGTTTTTTTTATTTTTTTGGTCGTTTTTTATTGACCTGCTTGACAATCTGTGATATAATATACTTTAGCAAAATAGCGTATTGTCGAAATTTACGCCCTTTTGCAGAAAAGGAGTGCTTTAATGTCTGTTGAATTATTTCAAAAATACTATAAAAAACTTTCGCGGGAAGGGTTTATTAAGGCTTTGCTTTGCGGATTGATTATCGGTGCGGGAGTACTTTTCCCTTCTTCCGTTGCTACTTGGTTTGCAAATCCCGATCTCTTTTGGGTGCCGATTTTAGCGTTCGTCGCCGTCGTCGCGGGAACTACGCCCTTATTTTATTATAAAAAATATAAGCCCACGAGCAAAGCGATTGCCCGTCGGGTCGACGATTTGGGCTTGGAAGAACGGTTGCTTACTATGCTTGAACTTGAAAACGACGATTCTTACATAGCGCAACGTCAACGCGAAGACGCAAATTTAGCCCTTTCAAGCGTAAATGCAGATTTATTGAAAATTATTATTTCAAAGACGACAAAAATATTAGTTTCTGCAGTTGGAACGGTTGCTGTTGGTATGAACACCGTTTCTACGCTGAGTAGCGCAGGGGTTTTGCCGAGCGGTAGCGAAGTGTGGCATAACTTATTCGGAACACCACCTAAGTATTATGAAATTACCTATTCCATTGACGGGGAAGGGCAATTGATTTTCGAAGACGGCAAAACGTTGAATACCGGCGAGAGCTACACGGTGAAAGTGCAAGCGGGGAAGAACAGTCAGGAAGTGTACGCGTCGAGCGCGAACGAGTGGGTGTTTATCGAATGGTCGGATAGTTATCAATATCCCACCCGAACGGAAAAGGACGTTAGAAAGAAAATGAACCTTACGGTTATTTTTTCGGAAATTAACGGCTCGGCGGGAAATAATAACGCGCAAGATATGCCCACCGACCTTCCGCCGACGGACGGAGAAAAGAAACCGTCGAACTCGCCGTCCAAAGACCCGAATCCTTCGAGTGGCGGCGGATATGAGCCGAGCAACCAAATTATAGACGGTAGCACCTATTACGGCGACGAGTATGATGCGGCGTACGATAAAATTCAAAACGAGCTGGAACAAGACGGCGAGATTTTGGAAGACCAAAAGGATATCACGAGCGGATATTTGGGCGGTATAAAAGCGGATGCTGAAGAAAAAGAAGACTAAAATTATTTTTAAATTAAGCGCAATACTTAATTTAGGAAAAATTCAAAGAAATCTATAAGTTTTTGGAAATTTAATACTTTTTCGGTCTGGCGTTGATTAACGCCAGACTTTTTTTGAGCGTTTTTCGATAAACACAAAAAAGGTTGCTACGATAGGGGCAAAATTTACTTAAAAATTCACTTAAAAAATCATTTAAATTTTCATTCGTTCTGCTTACAATCAAGGTAGTATTTGCCTGCCATAATCAAGTGAAATATTTGCGTATAATTTATGAAAAAATTTCCACGCCTACGGCGTGAATAATTTTTTTTAGAATTATCTATTTTTTAGGTCATTTTAATTTGCTTTTTCGATTTACCTATGGTATAATATATAGTGCTGTATGACGGGTATTTATGCTTTCATATCAAAAATCCCTTAGGAAAAAGAAAGATTGAAAGGGAGTTTTTGACAGTAAAAGGGATATTATTTCGGATTATTTCCATACAATTGAAAATAAAAGGAGAAAGATTATGATTACGGAAAAAGACATTACTCAATTTGGTAAACAATGCGCAGACATTTTTGCGCAAGTTTCGCGCGACGTTATCGGTCAAAAAGACGTTGTAGAAGGCACGATTATCGCGATGATCGCAGGGGGAAACGTATTGCTTGAAGGCGTACCTGGCGTAGGTAAAACGCGTTTGGTGCGTTCGCTCGGAAAGGTATTCGACTTACCGTTTGCGCGTATTCAGTTCACGCCTGACTTGATGCCTGCCGACGTGACGGGTACGAATATTATCGTAAAGGACGAGAAAGGAAATTCCCATTTCCAATTTCAAGAAGGCCCGATTTTCAGCAACATTATTCTTGCCGACGAAATCAACCGTGCAACGCCTAAAACGCAGTCCGCGCTTTTGGAAGCCATGCAAGAACATACCGTCACGGTTATGGGTACTTCGAGAAAGCTCAAAGAACCGTTCTTCGTGCTTGCAACGCAAAACCCGATTGAACAAGACGGTACGTATCCTTTGCCCGAAGCGCAAATGGACCGTTTCATGTTCAAGCTTATCGTGCCTAATCCCAGCCTTGACGAATTGATGCAAATCGTCGACATGACGCAAAAAACGATGGCAGAAGTTGCCGATTGCGCTTGTACGGGGGAAGAATTGATGCAAATGAGAAGAACGGCAAACCAAATCCCCGTTGCAAGAGAAGTTATGCGCTACGCTATGATTATGACTTCGGCTACGCATCCCAACAGTGAATGTGCTTCCGAAGCCGCGAAGAAATATATTCGCGTAGGGGCAAGTCCCCGTGCTGGACAGGCTATGATTTCTGCGGCAAAGGTAAAAGCGCTTATTAACGGTAGGTTTAACGTTTCCTTCTCGGATATCGACGAGCTTGCGTATCCCGTACTTCGCCACCGTATCAAGATGAACTTCGAAGCGGTTGCTGAGCGCGTTTCGCCCGACGACGTCATTAAGATGATCGTTGCGGAAGTAAGCGGGAACGCGAAGTATAAACAGGAATATAAAGAAAAGAAAGAAACGAGCGAAGCTTTATAAGCTGAGCAGACTTGGGGTCAACTATGAAAGATTCTTACTTAAACGACGCATTTTTCGGTCGTTTAGAGGCGTTAGCCTTCAATTTAAGGTCCAACCTTGCGGGGTATTTCGGGGGCAAGCACCTTGTGAATACCTACGGGCAGACCGTAGAATTTGCCGATTTCAGAGAATACCAGTTGGGGGACGATATTCGCCGTATCGACTGGAACTTGTACAGCCGTTTTGAAAAGTACTTTTTGAAACTTTTCACCGACGAACGGCAAATGCAGGTGCAAATTTTCTTGGACTGTTCGGCATCTATGGGAAAGGACAACCCGAAGAAATCGGCGTATGCGGTAGCGACGGCGGCGGCTTTGGGGTATCTTGCCGTACATAATATGGATAAGGTGAGTTTTCAACTGATGAAGGGCGAGCGTTCAGAGAATCCTTTCGGTACGATTATCGGGAAAACGGCGTTTTTTAGAGCGATCGGGGAGTTGGAGAAGTTAGAATTCGACGAAGACGCTGATATCGGGGAATGTGTGACGAATAGCCCCGATACGAGTTCGGCAAACGGCTTGACCGTGATTATTTCTGATTTCTTCACGGAAAGTAATTGGAAAAAAGCGGTGGATTACCTTTGCTATAAAAAGCGTCAAGTGCTTTTAATGCAGATTATGACCCCCGAAGAAGTCGACCCGTCTTACGACGGCCGTGTGACGTTAATCGATTCGGAATCAGTAGATTTGTCCGACCCTAAGAATATGAAAATCCGTATTACCAAAACAATGCGTAAAGCGTACGACGAAGCGTTGGCGGATTATAAAAAAGATATTAAAGACTTTTGTACGCGGAGAAACGTCGATTATATTTCGATTACGTCAGATGCTCCGATTGAAAAAGTTTTATTTAGCGAATTGTTAAAGGTAGGTATAATGGAATCGTGAGTTTATTAGTGCCTTTGGGGCTACTTGGGTTGTTAGGGATTGTCATCTTGATTATCATCTACATACTCAAACCCAACTATCAACAAAAATTCGTTTCCACTACCTTCGTATGGAAACTGAGTTTAAAATACAGAAAGAAGAAAATTCCCGTCAGTAAGCTGAGAAATATTCTCATTATTATTTGTCAGGTTTTGATTTTGACGGCTTGTGCGACGATTTTGGCGCAACCTGCGCTCGTTGTAAAAGAAGTTTCGGAAGCGCCGGAAGTAATCGCGATTATCGATTCTTCGGCAAGTATGCGCGCGGAATCTATGGAAGAAACCAGATACGAAAGAGCCGTTCAAAAAACCCTTCAGCTTGCCGATAAAACTTTTGCGGAAAACGGTACGGTATCCGTTATCGTAGCAGACAGTAGCGCGGAATTTTTGTCTGAACGCACGACGGCGGAGAGTAAGGGCGTTTTGAAAAATCGGCTGAATGCGCTCGTGGAAGACGCGAAAGACGGGATTATCGATTGTTCGTACAGCACCGCAGATATCGACGGCGCAATTGCGTTAGCGGAAAAAATTCTTAAAGAAAATCCCAAAGCGAAGATTTATTTCTATACGGATACCGAATATACCTACGTTCCCAAAGGAATTGAAGTGGTGTCGGTTGCCGAAGAAAGCGAATGGAATGCGGCTATTTTGAACGCGTATACGGTACTCGTAGATAACTATTATCAGTTCTACGTTGACGTAGCTTGCTATAATAAAGATATGCCTTTGGTGGTAAACGTAGCGATTTTTAACGCAAACGCCGCCGACGCGTCCGATTATAAAGAACCTATTTATTTAGACGCAACCGTCGTTTGTGAACGGGACGAAACCAAGCGTATCGTCTTTTTGAACGATACTCAATACGATGCAATGGAAACCAAAGCGCAAGGGGTGGAATACGTAAAACTTTCGCAAGAAAACTGGATATTTTCGTATAAATCGGTGAGCGTGCAGTTATACGAAGACGACTCTTTCACCTTAGACAATAACTTTGAAATTTACGACGGACAAAGAGAAGTTATCAAAATTCAGTATGCAAGCACGCAGCCTAACCCCTTCTTCTCGGGGATTTTGATGAACTTAAAGACGATTTACGCAGATAGATACGATATTCAATACACCGAAGTAAAGCAAGAACAAGAATATAAAACGAGCGGGTTTGATTTTTACATTTTCGAACATCAAGCACCGGAAGTGCTTCCAACCGACGGGATTAATATGCTCGTAAACCCTGATATTATTCCGCAGGATTCGGGGATTGAAAGCTTTTCATATATTGATATTCCGCTCGGGGATTTATATGCATTGACGGCAGAATCCAACCATCCCGTGTTGATGGCTGGGCTGAATGCCGGAAATATTATGATTTCCAGCTATAAGAAAATGACGTTGGATTCTTCTTACGAAACTTTGATGAGCTTTGGTGGCTATCCCGTTTTAGCAGTAAGAAATCAAGGCAAAGCCAAAACGGTATTGATGCCGTTCAGCGTACATTTTTCTAATTTCGTTATCACCAAAGAATTCCCGATTTTGATGTATAATATTTTCCAATATTTTTATCCGAGTACGGTAAACGGCAATGCGTTTGAAGTAAACGAAAAAGTGCAGTTAAACGCACGCGAAGGGGAGTTGACCGTTTCGCAAGGGAATTTCACGCAACGTTTTACCGAATTCCCCGCCGTTTTGGAAGTAGACGTTCCCGGTACGTACACGCTTACGCAATCGGATGCGTTTGATAACAGTCATTTAATTGAAGAAAAAATCTACGTGACCATTCCGAGAACGGAGTCGAATATTTGTTATATGGGCGACGGATTGCCTGAACCGTATAATGAAGTGAAAGAAACGGACTATTACGACGACTTGCTGTTGTATATCGCAGCGTTGCTCGTTGCCGTCCTGTTTATTGAATGGTGGCTGCAAAGCCGCGACACGATGTAAAGGGGGTAGGCAAGTATGGATAATTTTAGAATTGTTTTTACAAATTCTGCTTGGTTATTGCTGTTGCTTATTCCGGCGATCGGGTTTACGTTGTTATCTTATTTCCGCTTAGCAAAGCGGTATAGAAAAACGAGAAACCGTATTACGTCTATGATTTTGCATATGCTCGTGATGATTTTATCTATCGCGACGTTGAGCGGTATGGTATTTCACTACGAAGTGCCGAACGAAAAGAACGAAATTCTTCTCGTTGTAGACGTATCGGATACGGAAGAAACGTCGAGCGAAGCGCGCGATAAGTTCGTAAAAAGAGTGCTGGACGACGGGAGATACGGCAATTATAAAGTAGGCGTCGTCACCTTTGGCTACGATCAAGAATACGCCGTGCCGTTGACTTACGACGTGGAGAAAATTTACGATAAATATTCCGAAGCTTCTGCGCCTGACACCAGCGCGACGGATATTGCATCTGCCCTTGAATATGCGCGGGGACTCTTTAAATATCCCCAAACGGCGAAAATCGTGTTGATTACGGACGGAAAACAGACGGATAGAGATGCGGTGGAAGTTATTCGCACGATTACGGCGCAAGGCACGAAAATCGACGTGGCGAACGTTCCGTCTACTTACGAAGGCGCGGACGTATACGTGCAAGGCGTAGATTTGCCCGAATATCATATCAATAAAAATGAAGAATGTACGATCGTTTTAAACCTTGAAAGCAACGAAGCAAAAACGGTAGACATTACGTTGTTCGATAACGGGATAGAAGCGGAAACGAAAACCGATTATGCCTTGACCGTAGGTGAACAAAAAGTAGAATTCCGCTATTTGTTTGAAACGGAAGGATTGCATCAGATCGGATTTAACGTGGTTGCGGGTGGCGACGTACTCGTGGCAAATAATAGCTACACGGCTTGCTATTATTTAGACGTATATAATAAACTCTTGGTTATCGAGCGCGAAGCAGGACAGTCGGAAGCTTTGAAAACGATGCTCGGCGAAGAGTTTGAAATTACCGTGAAGCTTGTTTCGGACACGAATTCGCAAACGGGTATGCCCAAGACGGTGGAAGAGCTTCGCGAATACGACCAAGTAATTCTCAATAATATTGCAAACGAAGATATGCCTCAGGGCTTCGACGTGATTTTGGAATCGTACGTAAGCGATTACGGTGGCGGTTTGTTCACCGTCGGAGGTAAAAAAGAAAGCGAAAACGGTATGATTGCGAATGCGTATAGAGAAAGCGATATGTACGGAACGCTTTATCAGGAAATGCTTCCCGTTGAAGCAATTCGCTATACCCCGCCTATGGGTCTTGTCATTATTATTGATAAATCAGGTTCAATGAGCGGAACGGATAACTATGGGGAAACTTATTTGCGTTGGGCAAAGACGACGGCGTTATCTTGTTTAAATTCCCTTTCGGAACGGGATTATCTGAGTATCATCACGCTCGACGATTATCAAAACGTTATTTTGCCTATGACCCCCCGTACGCAAGACACCGTTATTCGCGACGCGATTGAAACGATTGACTTTGATGCGGCTGGCGGTAGCACGGTATTCCCTAATGCGATTAACCGTGCAGGGCAAGCGTTATTAAACGAAACGCGTGTAGCGAGAAAGCATATGATTTTGATTTCGGACGGCGGTGCGCCCGACGACGAAGTAGAAATAAGCGCAAATATGCTCAAAACCTTCTATGAAGAAGAGATTACTTTCTCGTTTATCGGGATTGATATGACGACGAGCGATCCTAATTATAAGTTAATGGAAAAGCTGACGACGGCAGGGCACGGGAATATGATCGTGGCTTCCGGGTCTGCGCTTTTGAATGAAATCAATAAAGAACTCGTTGTCACCAAAGTTGAGTCTATGAACGACGATAAGGAGTTTAACCCGATTATCGCAGACCCGACTTCTCCGCTGGTGAAAGGTCTTGACCGTTATAAAAACGATAAAGATCAAGTAGAATCGGATAAACTTTCTGTGAAGTTATACGGTTATCACGGCGCGAAAGCGCGTGCGAACGCCGACGTCATTTTAAAAGGCGAATACAACGTTCCTATTTACGCGCAATGGAAATACGGCGCGGGTACGGTTGGGAGCTTTATGTGCGATTTGCAAAGTTCCAAGTGGTCGTCCGATTTTATGAAAGATAAAAACGGGGTTTCCTTTATCTCGCGCGCGATCAATAATTTGATGCCCGCTTCGGATATTCGGGTAAAAGATATTTCTTATAAGCTCAATCAAGACAACTACACGAATAAGCTGAGCGTTTTTGCGGAGTTAGAAGAAGGTCATTCGATTAAAGCGAGCCTGTATTCGACGGAAAACGGCGTTGTGTCCGATACGTCGATTTCTTTAAACGAACTTGCGCAACAAACGAAGAAAGAACTTAGAGATACTCCTTGCTATGTCACCCTTGCGCTCGGTGCGGATAACAATTACAGTCGTTGCGATTTCGTTGTGAAAAAGAGCGGTGTTTATAAGATTGTATTGCAAGTTGTGGATAAAGACGGAAAAGCTATCGTAGACGAAAACGGCGTAGTCGTGCCGGATACGGTGGTGGAATTCTATAAAGCGTTTGCGTATTCGGAAGAATATTTGCCTGCAAAAGAAGAAGACGAAGCGGCGGCGACTCAGTTGCTTGCGACGATTGCAGAACGGGCGAAAGGCGCAGTCGTTCAGGATCACGAAGATCCTGTTGAAGTGTTCGCAGGATTTATTACAGCGTTGCCTGAATCGTTTGACCCGAGATGGTTGTTTATGATTCTTGCAATCGTGTTCTTTTTGACGGACGTAGCGGTGCGTAAGTTTAAATTCAAGTGGCCGCACGAATTGATCCGCGAGTACAAAGAAAGGAAAAAAGCAAAGAAAGACTAAAGAGGCTAAAATCCGTTTAGCGTAGTTCTTTTTCGGAGGATTTATGAAAAAATTGAAAATTTTTGCCGTACTGTTCTTTTTGCTTTGCACGATAACGGCGTTTGCATCTTGCGGTGATAAACTGGAAACACCGACGGGGGTAAAAGTAAGCGAAGAAAACGAAATTTCTTGGTCGCCGGTCGAAGACGCTTATCGGTATCTTGTGCAATGTAAAGACGAAGAGAGCGGAATAGGCAAAGAATTAAAAACCAAAGATAAAAAAATTACCGTAGCCGATTTCGAGTTGGAAGAAGGTTGGTATGAAGTTCGGGTTAAAGCTTTGTCAGGGGAAAGCGAAGAGAATAATTCCGACTGGTCCGAACCGTTTAGATATTATAAAATCTACGAATCAGGCTGTACCTTTACGCTTGTGAATAACGTGGAGTATCACGTGACCGGCTCGACGAAAGCGAAAGGGGACGTCGTAATTGAAGACACTTATAACGATAAACCCGTCACCCGTATCGCAGAAGCGGCTTTTAAGGCAAATACCCGCATTACTTCTGTGAAAATCGGAGAATACGTGGAAGGGATTGATAAAAACGCATTTTACGGTTGTTCGCAACTCAAAAGCGTAAGTTTTCCCGAAAACTTGAAAACAATCGGGGAAAGCGCATTTCAAAGCTGCCGTGAAATTACGGCGATAGAAATCCCAAATCAAACGGTTTCAATTGATAAATTCGCATTCGGATATTGCAGAAAACTGAAAACGGTATCCTTTGGAAATAGCCTTCGCGCTATCGGGGGAAGTGCGTTTTACGGTTGTTCTGCGTTGGAAAAAATCCAAATTCCCGATTCGGTGGAATTTATCGACGAAAAAGCGTTTTCTAACTGCGAAGCGGTGCAATCGGTTTCTATCGGGAAAGGTATTACCGAAATCGGCTCGCGTACGTTTTATGAAAATACTGCGCTCAGCGAAATTACTTTTGCCGAAGGAATTCAGCTTGAAATGATAGGCGACCTTGCGTTCGGATATGCAACGAAAGTGAAAAAGGTCGTTGTACCGGAAGGGGTTGAGTATCTTGGCGACAGCGTATTTCAAGGCTGTTCGGAACTTTACGATATTACCATTCCCAGCACGCTCGAGCATATCGGCTCGTACGCGTTTGGCGGAACGAAATATTATAAAGGCTTAGTAGACGATAGAATGAACTCGCTGTATTATCTGGGCAACTGGGTAATCGGTGCGCAAGAAGACGAAGACGACACCGACGACGTGGATACTTCTTTTAAAGGGACGGTAGTAGATATTACGCCCGACACCTTTAAAGTGGGAACGATAGGGCTTGCAGATAGCGTCTTGCAAAGCTGTCCTGCGCTCGTGAACGTTGTATTACCTGATAGTATGAAATATATCGGCGATTATGCGTTCTATAAATGTTTAAAACTCAATCTTGTTTCAACAAATTACGCGGAGCGAGTAGGCGATTACGCATTCTCGGATGACGGGAATATTTCTCAGCTTTCTCTCGGCACGAAACTCAAAACGATCGGTTCTTATGCGTTTTACAACTGTACGTCGCTTGAAAACAATACCATGAACCCGATTGTACCCGCTTCGGTGACGAGAATCGGTACGTATGCGTTTGCGAATTCAGGGCTTTGGTCGAAACCTGCAGAAGACGGCGTGATTTACGCAGGAAGTTGGGCGGTCGGTTGTTTGCCTAATATTCAAGAAGCTACGATTAAGGAAGGTACGGTAGGAATTTCCGATTACGCATTCTATATGGCGACGGGCTTAAAATCTTTGACGGGGCTTGGCGTAGGCGTGAAATATATCGGTCGCGGTGCGTTTTTCGGTTGCGTCGGCTTAGGGACGATTAGCTTGTACGACGAAATGGAAAAAATCGAAGACTACACTTTTTACGCTTGTGCAAACCTTTTGGACGTATCTTTACCGCAAAGCTTAAAATCGGTGGGTCGGGGCGCGTTCTACGATTGCGAAATTTTAAGCTACGTAGACTTTTCTCCCGTATTAAATTTGCAAGAAATCGGTATGTACGCCTTTACGAACTGCCAAAACCTTGCAACCGTAGACTTTGGGTATACGCTCAAAACGATTGGGGATTACGCGTTCTATAAATGCTATTCCTTACAAGACGTTTCGTTGCCCGATACGGTGGAAACGATTGGAAACTACGCGTTCTATAAAAATTATTACGAATATGAAAACGACGCAGGCGAATTTATTCAAAAGGGATTGAAAACCATTTCTTTTGATAAAGACCCTACGGATAAATACGTAAGCCAACTCAAAACGATCGGAGATTACGCCTTTACGGGGTGTCAGCTTTTGCAAGCCGTTTCGTTGCCCGATAGCGTTAAAAGCGTTGGAACGAGTGCGTTTTATAACTGTATTGCGATTGAAAGCGTCGAGCTTGGCGCAGGGATTGAAAAAATCGGCGCTTACGCATTCTTCGGCGTAGAAAAGCCGACGTCGCTCGTATTGCCCGCAACCTTACGTCAAATCGGAATGTACGCGTTCAAGGGTTGGAGCGAATTGACTTCTCTCGTAATTCCTTCAACGGTGGAAGTTATGGAAGAACATGCGTTTTACGGCTGTTATAAGGCAACAATCTATACCGATCTTACGCCTGAGCAAGTGAATTGGGATATCCGTTGGAACTCTTCGTATCGTCCCGTCGTGTTCGGCGCGGTAATTTCCGAAGATAAGGGCTACGTAGAAAAGCTTACGATAACG
>JAEIGA010004860.1_pt1 | contig 20680 bp, 22 predicted proteins | sample 9270691 | NCBI WGS metagenome assembly JAEIGA01 (sample SAMN17057246, study PRJNA624740) | gut metagenome | biome: biome; isolation source: fecal sample | host: Bos grunniens | place: China: Xizang | collected 2019 | reverse complement strand
TCCAAGAAGGCAACCTTGATATCCTTCATAAACTTCACCTCGCCACCTCTGTCCGAGTTCTCCACACCCGCCAAAATCTTTAGTAGCGACGACTTGCCCGTACCATTCGGAGCCACAAGGGCAATCTTATCACCCTCGTTGATATTGAAGCTAATATTCGAAAATAGCGTACGGTCACCATACGACTTTGATATATTCTCTACTTGTAGATAACTTGCCATACTACAACTTTTTACAACTATAAACTAACGCACAAATTGAGGTCATACGCCAAGCGCTCACCACTATCGTAATAGATAACGCCTACATACTTAAAACCGAGTTTTTCGAGCATTGACAACATTCGAATATTACCTCGGTGTGTATCAATGCGAAAACCAGTATAACCCCTCTCAATTGCCATCTGCGAGGCGTAAGCCATTAGCGCCATTGCAACACCAGCCTTGGTATAACCATTTCTTACACAGAGGCGATGTACCACGACATAATTATTAGTGGTGTTCCACCCACTATCTGGGATTTGAGAGTATGTCTCCTCACCCGTAAAAAGAATTGCCGCATAGCCAACAACCTTACTATCAACAGAATACACATATCCCACCCCCGAGGCTATATCTTCCGCAATAACCTCATTCGAAGGGTAGCCATCCTGCCATTGGTCGATGCCCAACTCGCGCAACGAGAGCTGAGCATCAGCGACAATACTCATAATCTCTGCGGTATCCTCCGTTGTTGCCCTGCGAATCATCGTTTGCGAGATATTTCTCGGATTTTACGATTGATAATAAAGAAGTTAAAGGCGATTATAAGCGCTGTAAACAGACCGCCAACACCAATAGCAACCATAGGCGATGTGCTTAGCTCACAACCTGCCATCTGCGAGATATAACCAATATAGAGTCGCTGCGCAAAGACAACGACCATCGAGCTAATCACCCAAATCGAGAGGTTAAGCGCGAGCGTAAGCAGATTGTAGGGGAGTGCTACGCGCGCTGGGGTGTAGCCTATAAGCACCAAGTTTTCGAGTTTCGAGATATTCTTCTGTAAAAGCAGGTAGATGCTCAATGTCAATATTATCAACGACAACAAGCTAAATACCACACCAATACACACTATTATCACAATGCATACTTTAAGTATATACATCGCCTTGCTACTCTCCGCAGGTTTATTCTCAATCTCATAGCCATTAGCCTCTATATAGGCCGTTAGCTCCGGGTCGGCAGGGTTGTCTACCTCGATAATTAGGCGTGTGGCCTCCTCATTCCCACCATCGCCATAGCGACCATTTGCCCACGCCATAAACTGTTCGGGTACAAGGATGGTATTTATGCGATCTGAGAAGCCAACCACGCGACCTGTGTACTCCTCGATTATGCCATTACCTCTAAGGCTGATGCCGAGCTCCACGCGCTTGATGACATCCTCGGTAATTTGTGGCAGTTGCTGAGTTGAACTAAAACCAAAGTTGTATAGGTTTAAGTAGTTGCGTGGCAGAATGATAGGAATCATCATATCGCCACTACTATACCTCCATTCCTTTGGTAAAATATCGATAAAATCATCTGGCACAGACTCGAAGAAGAGCATTGTCGAGAGCTTTCTGCCACCAAACAATATCGAGCCGTAGACCTCATACTGAGACGAAGTGAATGCCCCTACGCTGCTAATAAACTCCTGCGCTCGAAGCTCGGCAATATCATCCGCAGAGAAGCGCTTGCCGCCACTACCAACACGCTCAACAGGGCGAGTAACAACCAAATAGTCACTGCCAATAAGTCTACTTTCGCCCGACATCACAGGCTTCACATCGCTATATAGCTGCACTCCGCCAATGATAACGGTCATACCTATAAGGTTGACAACGAAGAATATCATTAGCTCAAAGAGACTAATGTGCTTACGTAGCAATTTCCAGATTAGGGCTATAGATTTAGGCATAGGTCGTAGTCAATATTCATATGTTTACCAATAGAGGTTGCTATCACACCCGCGCCCTGCTTATCCACCTCACGTAGAATCACATCGCGCATAATATCGCTATTTTTATCATCAAGATGTGAGATAGGCTCATCGAGCAATAAGAAGCTAAATGGCTGACATAGAGCGCGAATCAACGCCACGCGCTGCTGCTGTCCATAGGATAGACGGTCGGTGCGAGAGTTTAGTTTATCAACAATGCCAAGCTCCTCAAATAGAGCTACAATCTCATCACGTTGCTTAAAGTTCGTAATCGAGTTTTTAATCCAGACATTTTCCAACGCTGTTAACTCACCAAAGAGTCTTAGCTCCTGAAAGAGAACGCTTATCTTAGTTTGGCGAATATCGCTCCATTGCGCGCTATTAAAACGACTAATATCCTCGTTATCAAAGCTTATAGCACCACGATAGTCGCCGCGCTGACCATAGATATAGCTACATAGCGACGACTTACCCGTACCAGACTCTGCACGCACAAGGTATCTCTTGCCGCGTTCGAAGCTAACATCGCGATGCCATATATCCGATATCAGCCCCTCGCGCGAGGCAAATATCTCAGGCACAACGTTATTTAGTGTAATTCGATTCATTTCTAATACAACGAATTTAGAGACTCTTTAACCAATATTGGCAAAACAAGAGTGTTTATCTGTTCGAGTGCATTCACGCTCTTATCATCAAACACCACAACCACCTCTGCCGATTCAAGGCTATCCACCGAGGTATATATATAGCTAACCATCTCTGTTGCACTGCTATACAACTCGCGATACTCCTCCATAATCTGCGTTAGTATATACTCATTTGTCGACTTCATAAACTTGCTTGCCATAAGCGCGTCGAAATTTACGACCATATATCCCACAGCGCCCTCTACATCCTTCAACCACTCAGCATCCAATGCCGAAGAGGTTAGGGTTTGAGGCAAAGTGTTAACACCAAGATAGAACAAGTTATCATCCTGACCCATCGAGAAGTTGTTATTCATCAAGCGTAGGGTGTAGTGCGTTGCGTCGACCTTTTTAAGGAAACCGCCTGCAAACTGCGCGATATTGCTAATAATATATGTGTCAGTCACATCCGCCATCAACATAGCCTTAACACTCTTAATAGAGGGCTCAATATAGTATTCGTCCCAATAGTGGTTGTATCGCTGCTTAATCTTGCCGTCAACATCCTCCAAAGCGATGGTTACACCGCCATTAATGGTGCTTAGTGCATCACACGCAATCGACACGAACATATTTACCTCGTTTGTAGGCTTAATACCAACACTTTGCAACGTGTCGCCATTTAGGATTGTTCGTACCAACTGTGCCAAGACCCCTCCATCAACACCAGCACTTAGCACTGCAAAGCACTCCTTATCAAGGGTGCTAAGATGTGTTGAATTTGTAGGTTTGCAAAGAGCTGCGTACTCACCAAAATTTAGACCCTCAGAGCTATATGCAAGCGTTGCACGACCCAAGTCAAATGTTGCAGACAATAGGATATTTGCATTAGGATTAAAATGCGTTGAATAACTATTTATCAACTCATTAGCCGAGTTTAGCTTATCCATCTCTTTATTATATTTCACCTCGCTAACATAACCTTCAGCAAATTCGCCGTTAAGCTTTTCGACTTCATTGCTTACATATGCGTATGCATTCTGAATTAGTCTATCCGCATTTACCAATATAGCCAAATCCATCGCCTCGAATCGAGACAAGTCGGACTCTGGTCGTGTTATAGCCATCTTAGCAACATCGAGCGTGGAATCACTCTCTGCACCAAACGCGCACGCTACGCGAGAGTCGTTATATGCAAGCACAATATCATCACTCTCAAAAATACGCATATCGCCATCACTCTCAACTTCACAAATATCGACATCACCCTGCATCAAAATATAGGACAACAGCGCAACAGAACGATCCAACTGCACCCTATCCGAAACCTTAGCGACAACTACGCAGCCGGTCAAGTTTTCATTTATATAGCCATAGATAGGAGTATGAATATCAACACCTATCGTATCGAGGTTAGTAATAATGCTTTTAAGATGCTCTGCATCACCATCGCCCTCTAATTGTGACGATAGTATCGTAGCTATAAACGAGCGATTCTCAGGCGTTATAAACTTTTCGAAAGCGCCTTTCGTAGCAAGCTGCTCGAGATTTACATAGACAAACACAGGATCCTCAATAGGTTGAAGCGCAACCACTTGTTCATCCTTAGAAACACGCAGAAATAGGGCTACCGATGCGCCAATCATAAGCACAACCACCACAATCCATAGAAAAATCTTCTTCATATTTCAATATCATTTTATTCTTTATCGTACTTACTATGTAAGTAAAGGACAAAGATAGCAATATTTTTCCATTATCAAACATATTTTATTCTTTTGTAGTATCACTATTTTTAATTACATTTGCACACTGTAAATAGATTAGGCAAATGGAAAACTTCAAACCCACAAAATACACGTTGCAGTGTATCGCCACAGGTCGCGAATTTGACGACACAGGGTGGATATTAGATGACGCAGAGTGCAAAACACCATCATTGGTACGTGCAAGCTACGCCAACAAGCAGCTAAACCTAAAATCCGACGAGTATGGATTCTACAAATTCTGCGATTGGCTCCCCGTAAAGCGCATTCTAAATGGCTCATCAGCACCGGTAACATATAAGAGCGAGGCATTAGCCAAGCACCTTGGCTTGTCAAACCTCTGGATCACACTCAACGGCTATGCTCCACGCCACGGCGTTAAGATGACGACTTGCTCGTTCAAAGAGACCGAGGCATATAGCGTTTGTGCACGAATGGACCAGAGTGAGGAGCGTATTCTTGTTGTCGCATCAGCAGGTAATACCGCGCGTGCTTTTGCTCGTGTATGCTCGGATAACAACATAAAGTTACTTCTCGCTGTACCAACAGACAACCTTGATGCTCTGTGGTTTACAGAGCCTATAAACGACTGTGTAAAGCTTATTGCATGCGAGAAGGGCGGCGACTATTTCGATGCTATCAACCTTAGCAACATGGCGCTCAAATCTCACAAGTTCTACGCTGAGGGTGGCGCAAAAAATATTGCACGCCGCGATGGCATGGGCACAACCGTGCTATCTGCCGTAACTACCATTGGTCGCATTCCAGACTACTATTTTCAGGCAGTAGGTAGCGGCACGGGCGCTATTGCAGCGTGGGAGGCTAATATGCGTCTAATCGCAGATGGCCGCTATGGTAATAACCTTATGAAATTGGTAGTATCGCAGAATGCTCCATTTGTACCTATCTATGATGCGTGGCGCGCTGACTCGCGCGAAATGTTGGCATACGATGCAAAGAAGGCTCGCCGTGATGCAGAGCTAATTGATGCTAAGGTACTATCAAATCGCCGACCTCCATACACCTTTGCTGGTGGCTTGTATGATGCGCTAAAAGCTACTAATGGAGATGTTGTAGTAGCAACAAATGCCCAAGCACGCCGCGCAGGCAAGCTATTCAAGGAGTTGGAGGGTATCGATATCCATCCAGCACCAGCTGTAGCCCTTGCGTCACTTATCAAGATGGTCGAGAGCGGCTCGATAGATAAGGATGCCTGCATTATGCTAAACATAACAGGCGCAGGCGAGGAGGCAGCGAAGAAGAACCGCGAATTATTCTATCTTAAACCGATTAAGACCTTCTCTCTCAATGTTACAGTTGACGAGGTGGTTAATTATGTGGAAACTCTATTTTAGTTAAGATAATATGCTCTATCCTATTAAGTTTAAGCCACGTGTAAAGGAGCGAATCTGGGGTGGTCAGGCAATATTAAAGAAGAAGGGTAAGGCGGCAGGTCGCCTTGCAAAAGATAAGTTATATGGCGAGAGTTGGGATTTATCATCTATAAAGGGCGACATCTCTGTTGTTGCAAATGGATTTCTAAAAGGCAATAACCTTGAAGAGATTATCGAGGTATATATGGGTGAGCTAATCGGCGAGAAGAACTTCGAGCGCTACGGTCTTGAATTCCCACTCCTTATAAAATATCTTGACTGCAACGACAAACTCTCTGTTCAGGTGCACCCTGACGACATTCTTGCTGAGGAGCGCCACAACAGCTATGGCAAAACCGAAGCCTGGTACGTCGTTGATTGCAAGGAGGATGCTGCAATATATTTAGGTTTTAAGGATTTGAATATCACCCGCGAGGAGTATATTGCAGCGGTAGCAGAGTCGCGCCTTGAATCTCTACTCAACAGAGTTCCGGTAAAGCCTGGTGACGTATTCTTTATCCCTGCTGGTACGGTACATGCTCTTGGTGCAGGCATCGAGGTTGTCGAGGTGCAGCAGACATCGGATGTCACCTATCGTATATATGATTGGGATAGAGTGGATGCCAACGGAAAGGGTAGAGAGTTGCATACTTCACTTGCTATTGATGCCATTGATTTCGAGGCAGATGCCGAACTTCTACATCGCAAATACAATTTGGAGCGAGGCGGCGAAGCTAAGGTTATCGACTGTAACTACTTTACCATGACCCTTCACAATGTTAATGGAGTTAAGGAGCTAGATCGTTCGATGCTTGATTCGTTTGTAGTCTACATAGCTCTTAATGGTTCTGTTCGCATTATCGCTGATGGCGAGGAGGAGAATCTTGCCGAGGGCGAGGTAATACTTATCCCTGCCGAGGTGGGCGACATCACCATCGAGGGCAACGCAAAACTAATGGAGGTATATATCGATAAATAGTTGACAATGAGAAATAAATACAATTTTATAGCAATCGGCAGTTTAGGTATAAAACTGCTGATTGCTATAATTTTTAGTATCACAACACCACACATTGTAGCAGCGCAGCAAACCAACCTCAATGCACTCATGCAAGAGTATGGAATGGTTGACATCCAGAAGCTCGACCCCGAAATTTTGGTTGAGTTAAAGTATTCTACAAATGACAACTTCGTAGGTCGAGATATGTATGGCGACTTAAAACGGGCGTACCTTGAAAAGGAGTTTGCAAATAGGGTAGTTAAGGCACAAAAAATACTCAAAGAGCGCAATGCGAGCTACACCTTACTAATATATGATGCAGCACGACCTATTAGTACACAACGCGCTATGAGAAATATGGTTGAAGGCACTGAATTGGAGCGATTTGTAGCTGATGACAAGCGTGGAGGACGACACAATTATGGCGTTGCCGTAGACCTAACCATAGCCACCATTGATGGTGTACCATTAGATATGGGTACAGGATTTGACGACTTTAGCAATGCAGCATCCGTCAAAGGCACACCCGACACAAGCGACCCTAAAACTCGCACAATAGAGATATATCGCACCTATATTGAGAACTTAGTAACAAATGGTATAATCAGCCGCATAGCAGCCAACAATAGAATTTTACTCTTGGAGGTTATGCTGGAAGCGAAGCTATATCCATATCGCCGAGAATGGTGGCATTATGAGGATATTATGCCAATGGATAGTGTTCGCTTAAAATATAGACTTCTTGATTTCTAGGAAGTTATAATACAACGCCCATAAACACCTTTACTATATGATAAATCATATATAATCCTACAATAAGCTTGATTCCTGAGCCAACCAAAAAGGATAATAGTGATCCAAGACCAACAGACAATGCTCTGTCAATATCGACTTTACTGCCAACCATCTCGCCAATAACCGCACCAAAGAATGGCCCAAGAATAATGCCAGGAATACCAAAAAGGAGACCCACAAATGTACCTATTGTGGCACCCGTAATTCCCGCCTTAGTACCACCAAATACCTTAGTAAAATATCCCGGCAAGAGGTAATCAAGTAGAACCACAGCAACCGAGACTACACCGCACACAATAAGCTGTGTGGTCGTAATCGTACTACCCGTAACAAAGTATGCACACACCATACCCGCAAACGAGAGCAGCGTTCCTGGCAACACGGGGACAATAACCCCTATAAGACCTACAACACCAGCAGCCAACGCAATTATAAGTAATCCAATCTCCATAAACATCAAATCTATCTATATAATATTACCCTACTTAATTTTGTCGCATAATGTACAAAATGTTAAGAACATATTTTTTAACATTAGCACAAAGATAGCGATTTATTTCTGTACTATATTGCTAAATTAGTAAATATTTACGCACATTGCATAAGGATAAGAAAATTTCTTTGTGTCAATTTTTGATGCGCCAACCTGCACTCTATAACATCGGTTGCGTTTCATCCAATAACAAGAGCCAACGCCACCCTTAGAATACAAACGACACTCTATAACTTCGTAGCCAAACACCTCCTTAATGTGTCGAAATACTTTTTCACGGCTTACGTGTCTATTGATACGAACATATTTACAGACCTCATTTTTTGCCATTTCTTGCTCAGGTGTTGGTAGTTTCCATTTGTAACACCGGTTATACTTTTGGGGAAGTTTTGTGGAAGTTTTGGGGGTTGACTTTACATTTGTAAAGTTTGTAATACAATGCACACTCATATCAGCTATAATTTACTTTAACAAAGGTACAATAATTTTCTCTACTTCATTACTTTACCATAACGGGAAATAATTTTTCATAGTGTTCCTTATAGACAAAGGGCGCCGGAGGCGCTTCCTTTTTGTCCGTCAAGCCCGCGGTGGCGGGCGCGAAATCCCCGAGTCTTGGGCGGGTTGTCTTAGGCTCCCGCCCAAGGATAGGGCGGACTTGTTCCGCCCCCTCGGGGATGGAGCAGGACAAAAGACAAAGGGAGGGGGGCGAAGCCCGAGGGCGCGCGGGGCGCAAGGTGCCCCGCGTTTGTCCGAGGGCAAGCCAACCGACATCGCGGGCGAGGGGTCCCCCTCTCTCGCGACAAACAAAAGACAATGGAGGAGTCCCGAAGGGAAGCTCCATTGGATTTTGTTTTGCGCGTAGTGTGTGGGGATACGCCCGCGATACCTTTATGGGTGGGCGTAGGGGCGATGGCTTTTTTAGGGAGAAAATAGAGCCTTATAGGCGCGATTTTTCCGAGGAGAACGCGCGGGGGATAGCCATAAGCAAGGCAAGAGCGCGGGCCCTCGGAGAAAATCGCGTGCTTTGCACTCTATTTTGCTCCCGTGAAGAAAAAGCCTGAGGGGCTACACTACTCGATTGTGGTGTGCGCGGAGCTACTACAAAAAGCTCAACGCGCACAACACAAGCGCAACGCATTAGCACCACAACCGACACCACACAGCACAACAGAACAACAGCGAACGGAGTGTGCTGTAGATGCGGAGCCGAGGGCGAAGCCCGAGGCGGAGCTTTAACCTCAACGATAGGCATAAAAAAATACCGCCACCATCTCACGACCGTAGCGGTATAACACACATAACATCCTAATATCTAAACAGAATACACGCGACAAAGATAATACAGATTTACACATTTGTCAAGTGCTACCTACAAAATACATTATATAGCTATCTCAATTTATTGGTATTGAGGCTTTAACCTCAACGATAAAAAATACCGCCCCAGCTTCACAGCTGTAGCGGTACTCACATACTTTCAATTCAACCTATAATCCTGCTGAACAAAATACACTACTTTAAGCACTACAAAGATATATAGAAAAATTTATTTTCCAAATTTCCACCATAAAATACTTTAAGTGATTGCCTCAACTTGTCGAGGTTTTGATATTTGTGCGCTAATATGCTGGATATATTTTTGTGGCAATTTCATCTATAATTTACTTTAAGTGTATTTCGTTTTTTCGATAGTCAACATCGATTTCGAAGAAGTTGGCAATTATATCTATTGCGTCTCTTAGGGTCGAATCTTCAATATCAAAATCTTTTACGCGGTCAATCTTTGGGAAAGCCATACTAAAGTAATTTGTAATATGGTTTTTCACGCCTTTCTTAGAACGGAAATATTTATAATCTTTTATACGGACGTTGTTCTTCTCGATTTCTTCGCGTAGCATTTGCATATCTTCTTCGGCATTGCGGGCTATTTTCAAGGCGCTTAGAGCTACATCTTCGAGCTTTTTGAAGTCATCGAGAACTACACCCGATAAGTTAGGGAAGTTTTCTTTGAGAAGCTCGGGGGCTTCTATTTTGGCAATAGCTTTATCGCATTCCTCGGCTGAGAAATAATCAACACGGGTTACAACGTGCTCACGCCTTGCTCTGTACCAATTTGTATCACCGCCGTACTTTCTCCAATTAAACAAACCCATTTGATAGGTAGCCGTGTATTTTTCCACTTCTTGTGCTCTGCGATAGCGGATTGCATCAATGGCTTTCGATTTCCCCGTATATCGTCTAATTCTTTCAAATTCTCCCGTTTTGCGCGCCTCTTGTAGGCGTTGTAGTTTACGGGTGGAGTACACGGTAAGTCTGGTGCCGAATTTCTGCGATACACGAATTTGCGGTACGTTGTAAAGGTCGGTGTTACGGTTTACGTTCTCGGTAGTAATTTTGCCAGCCTTACCAAATTGCACGGTCTTTATATTATCGTTTTGCAACAGCGTTTCGATGTAGAGCGGAGAGCACATATTGAAGTCGCGAAAGTCTGTATATGGTCTTTTTTTGTCGAGTGCTATCCATTCGAAGCGGTGGGGATTTTGCCCCGTGTGTGCGCACCATTTCATAAGGATGAATGCGGCTACTTGACAATTGTCAATAGTTACACGCAAATACGGATATACTATTTGGTCGTAGTCGTTTGAGCTGGGGATTTTGTCGGCATCTGTAAGAAGCTCGGGGGCTGAGAATTTCACACACGTATCACGCACCCCGAGGAACGACGGGAGATTGTCCTGCTTCTGTTGGTAGCGAATATCGTTGTTAATTATCCTGCGCCATATTTTGATGATGTACGCCATAGTCTTTTGCAGTTCGGAAATAGGACAAAATACATTCGGAAATAGGAATAATGTGATTGTTCTTTTTGCGAACTCTTGTAGAGCAAGTTGAGGGGGTCGATTTTTCTCACGGTAAGGGACAATAACTGAGGTAATCGCCTCCGAATTTACGGGGTTGATTAGCTTGTAGCCTTTTTGCTTAATAGTAGACATATTACATATCTTAAAGTAGTGATTGCCAGACCTCTATGGGGGCTGGCAACTCTTTACCAGCTCACAAAGGCTACTCTAAGATAATAAATTTTGTCGTATAATGTACATTATGTTAAATCACACATCTTATCCACCAGATATTCAACTATTTAGAAGAATTATTCGAATCAACAATAAATGTAACATATCTTGCCATAAGATAACTATAACATACAGATATCATAGTCGTTAGCATCTTCGATGGCGTTGGCCATATATTGAATGACTCGACAAAGAGTTTCATACAGACATAATTAATAAGGATTGAGCCAACAACCGATAAAGCGTAACGGAAAAGCTGTTTTTGTGAGCCTACCTTTGTGGCTCTAAACGCTACATTGCGATTAAGCCAAAAGCCCGTAAAAAAGGTGATTGGAAAGACAATAAATAGCGACAAGATATGTGGCGACATCACCACAAAACCCAAATCGACATAGCTTTCACGCACAACATAGTGATATATAAGGAAATACCAAAGTGTATCGAGCAACATATTCACAGCGCCACACAGACCATAACCAAACAGATTGCGCGATATTAAGCCGTGTAAAGGCTTAATATATAGGGCATCCACTATATCTATAAGTCTTTGAGCAAACCACATAGCCTATCTAAACCTCTTTGGCGTATATACCCACGACTGTGGAAACTCCTCTGTATGAGCTCGCTTAAACTGCTGACACTCATCAATATCAGCACTACCAAAGACTGCGACAGCATACATACTACCCAATTTGAAGTAATTACACTGCGCCTCTGAGTGACGCTTTAAGATATCAGAAATCGCACGCTCTGCATTCTCCGTAGTTGAATAGCTGCCTACAACTACCCAATGTCTAACATCTTCCCTTGTACGCCAATCAGCCACGACATCCAGAATCTCAACCTCCTCTACAATATCCTCAATAGGCTCTATATCAAACGATTGTTCCTCTTTAATTAAAGGCATTTCAATTAGAGGCGTAGCAACCTTTTCTGCAACTAACTCGACAGTCTCAACCGCAGGTTTTGAATTAAGAGACCACCACACACCAACTCCGGCAGCACACAAAACAAGGATAATCATCATAGTCACAAACACTGGAGTATGGCTCTTACGGCGTGCTATATACAATGGTTGCTCGCAGATATTTAGAGCCTTGATAAGCCCATTGTCAGCAATAAAACAGTTATCGCGCAGAGTACCTACCCTATCCACTACAACCACACTACCCTCTCGTGCCTTATCCAACCAACGCGAATACATCTCCTCAGCACGCCTTGTATCAACAGCGGCCTCGGTAGATATGATATCAACCAACGATTTAGCGCAGTTATTTGAAGAGTATTCGATATAATAGCGTGGCGCAACGAGTTCGCTTTTTGAGCTCATCACAGCCGCTTTGCGCACCACACTTAGAGTGCCCACATCGGGAAGGTATACCGCGTGGTACTTTACCAAAGCGTTATAGATAAGTTTGCCAACTTCGGTTACCATACCCTACCTCTTCTTACCCTTCTTCTTATCCTCCTTTGCGTACTCGCGATTTGCGTGTGCCACTACTGCATTCAAATCAGTAACCTCTGGACGCTTAAAGGCTCGAATAGTCATATAGACACCGTAGATGATAAATGGAATACTGAGCAACTGACCCATATCTAACGACATACCATCCTCAAAACTAACCTGACGCTCCTTGATAAACTCAATAAAGAAGCGAGCCATAAAGACACAAATCATACCTACGCCTGTAAGCAAACCTGGACGACGACGACCCATATCCTTGCTACGATACAACCATAGTAACAAGAAGAAAATCAAGAAGTAGCATATCGCCTCATAAAGCTGCGCTGGATGTCGAGCTGGAATCTGCTCGATAATCTCGGCTGGCACATTGCCCGAGGTCTCAATCCAGGCACGGCGGGCATCGTGATATACGAACTTAAAGCCGAAATCCGACTCTGTTGGGAAGCCCACAATCTCGGAATTAAAGAGGTTACCAAGACGGATAATTGCACCACTAATAGGCGTTACGATAGCGATTCTGTCAATACCCCATACAAATGGCAGATGGTTACGCTTTGTAAACATCCAGATTCCGAGGATGATACCTATTGCAGCACCATGGCTTGCCATACCTCCCGAACGAATATCGGTGATAATACGCCAAGGCTCAGCAAGATAGGTCTCTGGTTCATAAAACAGGCAGTGACCTACACGCGCACCGATAAAAGTACCAAGTACAATCCAAATAAACGCAGACTCTAACGTACGTGGAGGCAGACCCTCGCGGCTAAACGTGTAGTTGCAGATACGCTCGGCAAGAAGTATTGCCACAGCCCACATAAGACCATACCAGCGGATATCCATATTTCCGAGCATCACAAGCGTCGGATCCCAATTCCATACAAATGACAAAATATCCATTTCAATCTTTTATTTAAGTATTTGTTCTATTATTCTAACTTTCAAGCACTGATAGGCGAGCAATTACACGCCACGCCTCCTTCACTTCGCTACGATTTATAAACTCATCCTTATAGTCCTCTCTATTGCGCGCCACCAAACGCCACCTGTTAACATCTTTCGACACCCAACGCACCCTACGCCAAATCACATTATCCGTTGGGCGATTTAATACCAGCACATACTCGTTACCCTGCACCACCTCATAGACCTCCGTACGCTTCAAAAAGAGGTCCTGCGCTGCACATATAGTGTCGCTCATAGGCTTCGAGAATGAGCGCACCACAATATCGCAATGAGTCTTGTATGGCATTGTGATATACGACGACGGCTCAATATTAGCGATGTTTGGAAGAATCTTCTCCACCTCGTCGATATAGAAAGGCAACTGTTCAAGCTCTATACACTCGCTTTTGAGCATACCACCCACACCCGACAACAGCCACGTTCTATCAATCTGAGAATCTACGTTGATAATCCTATCTGCCAAATCCTCAGATATACCATAGTTACCCTTACGAATATGGTATATATTCTCAGCGCGTTGCAGACCAATCTTCATTGCAAAGCCATTAATAGACTTTCCAAAACGCTCAATCACTTTAAGCAATCGCGACCAATTATCGAATTTGTTTGTCATATACTCTCTATTACATCACTTGTTGGTGTCGCAATGATAATATTTTTCAGAAAAATATTCTATCTTTGCATCGCGGCTCCGTAGTTCAATGGATAGAATTTAAGATTCCGGTTCTTACGATGAAGGTTCGAATCCTTTCGGAGTCACTCCAAGGATTATTCGACATATGTCGGGTAATCCTTTTTCAATTCCACACATTCAACAGCGCAAATATACCACAAATTTCTGTTGTCTAAAAATTTTTACAATTAAAAGCTCTAAAAAATATAGAAATATTTAGATAGCTACACTCAAAAACAAAATAGTCCGAACAGCAAATGCCATTCGGACTAACATATTTAGATTTAATCAACTACAACGCAAGCTCCTCGTATGGAAGACCCCAAGCCTCTGCGACAGGCTTGTAGACAACCTTACCCTCGACGATATTAAGACCCTTGCACAACTCCTCGTTATCGCGACACGCCTGCTGCCAGCCCTTGCCCGCGAGTTGAATAACGTATGGCATAGTGGCATTCGTAAGCGCCAATGTAGAGGTATAAGGCACTGCACCTGGGATATTAGCAACACAATAGTGCAATATACCGTCAACATAGTATACAGGATCCTCGTGGGTTGTAGGGTGTGAGGTTTCGAAGCAACCGCCCTGGTCAATAGCCACATCCACCATAACAGTACCTGGTTCCATATCCTTGAGCATATCGCGAGTCACAAGCTTTGGAGCTTTAGCACCAGGGATAAGCACCGAACCAATAACAAGGTCGGCAGTCTTCAACTCCTCACGGATATTGTATTCCGAAGACATCAACGTCTTAACATTCTTAGGCATCACATCAGCAAGGTATGTAAGGCGCTGAAGCGAAATATCACAGATAGTAACATCGGCACCTGTACCCGCAGCTGTGCGTGCAGCAGCAGTACCCACAACACCAGCACCGATAACAAAGACCTTAGCAGGCTTAACACCTGGCACACCACCCAAGAGTTTACCCTTACCACCGCGTGGCTTCTCCAAGAAGTAACGACCCTCCTGCGTAGACATACGACCTGCCACCTCCGACATAGGTATAAGCAGTGGCAACGAGCGATCCTTGCGCTCTACAGTCTCATATGCACAGCAGATAGCACCACTCTCAATCATAGCCTTGGTTAGTGGTTCACTACTTGCAAAGTGGAAATAGGTGAATACCAACTGACCCTTACGCACGAGCTTATACTCAGGCGCAATAGGCTCCTTAACCTTAACAATCATCTCAGCAATAGCGTATACATCCTCGATTGTGGGAAGAATCTTTGCCCCCTGCTTAACATAATCCTCATCCTTAAAGCCACTATTTTCGCCAGCAGTAGACTGCACATAAACCTCGTGTCCACGACGAACTAACTCCATAGCACCCGCTGGTGTCAAACCTACGCGGTTCTCGTTATTCTTAATCTCCTTAGGTACGCCAATAATCATAGCTATACAATTTTAATGTTTTAGGTTTATTTAGGTTGTATGGTGTGCCTATCCACCATTTCCGACATCTAAGTTATAAAATATTTCTCTAAGTATACCACTACTGCCCACTATTTTTAATATTGTATGCACGTTTTTCTAAAATAATTGCCACAAATATGTATAAAAATGCAAGAATCGAGAGGTTGACAATCTCCGATTTTATATTTTGCAGCGAGGAGCCCATAGTATTCAGACTAATAAAGCCATCGACGGCGCTACTACTTGGAAAGAGCCGACCTAAGGCGTACAACCACTCTGGAAATGCCTCCCGAGGATAGGAGACTCCCGCTAATAGAAGTATCGGCACAGAGCTCCAAAGAAGGGTTAATATCGGTGCTTCACGACGCGTAAAGAGGTTTGACAGAGCTTGAGCCAACGCGGATGATGCAACTATATATAGAGACATTAGCACCACCAGATCGGCTATACGACCATTAAACGGGAAGCCAAATATCTGCCATAGTGTAGCTAAAACAATAGTTAAGCTCACGCCATATATAACCAAATGAGTTAAGGCTATAGACGACACTTGCCAAGTATCATATAGCCACGTTCTATGCTTTATCAACACAGCGTGCCTACGTCGACGAATAGCCACCATACCCACACCTATAAGCAGTGTTTGCTGTACGAGCAACACCATAATCGACGGCATTACAAAGGAGCCGTAGCCAAGCGACCTATTATACAAAATCTCGCTTGATAGTTTCACAACTCCGCTTCCACTATCCAAAACATCTACCATCGCCTGCTCCAATACCGCACGATACAGAAGCAGATGACTACCATCCAAGATTATGCTTATGGTAGCACCCTCCATAGAGAGCAACCTGCGTTCGAAACCATCAGGCACAACTACAATTCCATACACATTGCGATTATAGAATAATTCTTGCCCCTCCTCCACAGATTGCACTTCATAGGCAATAACCGTATTCTCCCCCTCACGAAGCCCCGCAATAACATCCCTACTTGACGCAGTATTATCCTCGTCTACAACGGCAATAGGCACACTCTCCACGACCTCAGCACCGTAGGCTATCGAGTAGATTGTGGCGTATATAAACATCGCAAATAGAAGTAGCAACACTGCTCCGCTATCGGAGAATATTAGGCGAAACTCCCTTATGACTAATCGAAACATATCACTCCCTCCCCCAATATTTATCATCGCACACAACGCTACGCAGCCTACGCCACGAAAGCGGCACGACAACTAAGAACAATGCCATATAGAGCAGATTGTCAAGATCATAGAGAAATGGAGCATCGCGCATAACCTGACTTATAAAGAGTTCACTAAAATAGGTCAACGGAAAGAGCTTTGAGAATACCCGTGCCACGCCATACATCGCAATTGTAGGGAAGGTAATACCCGAAAAGGTGAATGCCATAACACTATAACCGCCACCCAACGAGAGCGCCAGACGAAGGTTAGCCGTTAAGGCGATAACCGATAACGCAACGCCCTCATAAACAACTATAAAGAGCAGTGTCACAAGCGACAGCACAAGATAGCTACCCTCGCACTCCATACCCATAACTACAAATAAGACGAAATAGATAAACTGCGACATTATCATCATCGCAACAGCGACAGGTAGCAGTTTACCAACCACCCCACCCGCAAGTGAGCCATTGGCCACCACAAGCCACTCCGAGGCCGTACGGTAGCGCAGTTCGCGCCCTATGGCATAGATAGTCGAAAGCATGGTAAATACAACAATACCCAAAATCATAAAGATAGGGGCAAGGTAGTAGCCATAGTTAAGGTATGGATTTGATATAATGTTAGTCTGAATATTAATTGGCATTATCTCTACCATTGCTTCATTATAGCTAAGCCCCATACTTTGCAAGGTTTCGAGAGCCACACCCGCAGAAAAACTCTGCACTACAAGCTGAATATCCCGACTTAGAATCCCACAAGCAGAGATATTCGCTCCACTAAGGTAGCACCCCACCGTAGCACTCTCGCCACGATAGATTTTATCCTCGAAACCCTTGTCCACATAGATAATACCCTCCACATCACCATCGAGCATTCGTTGCTCAGCACTAAATATATCCTGCTCTTGAAAGGCTATATTGACACCTGACGTTGCATCGACCATACTGAGCAGTTGGCGCGACAATGGCGAATAATCCCTATCCACCACCGCAATGGGCACGTCATCAATAGCGCCACGGTAGAAAACGACACCAAAGAAGAGGGTCATCATTACAGGAAATAGCACCAACAGAGAGAGATACAACCTGTCGGATGCTATCTCTCGCAGTTCTCGTCTTAGTGATGATATAACGCTATTGATTGACATTGTTACAGTTTCTCACCATAGACTATTACGCTCATACCTGGAAGTATATCGACGTGATCCACCGAGCGAGCACGCACCTCAAAGGAGCGAATATCAAATCCACCGCGAGCACGTGTAGCACTCCACGTAGCATAGTCCGCCGCCGATGCTATATAGTAGATCTCAAACTCAGTTTGCCTATCAAGCGCAGGGATATAACCTTCAAAACGGTAACCAAGATGGATATTAGCCATTTTACTCTCCTTAATATTAAAGGTAACCCACGAATTTGAGACATCGAGGATAGTGACCACAGGAGCACCCGATCCAACAAGCTCGCCCGCCTCTGCCATAATGCTCGACACACGACCCGCCACGGGGGCATAGACCTCAGCATCACCAAGATAGGAGCGCACCTCGTCGACACCACCCTGCGCCTCACGCACCTTAGCCTCGACAGCCTCCCTCTGCTGGCGCGTAGCGCCCTCTAACACGAGGTTATACTCTGCCTTTGCCGCATCAACCATAGCCTGCATAGCGCGATAGTTAGCCAACGCCTCGTCATATTGCTGGCGCGGCACAACACCCTTGTCGTAGAGTCTCGCAACTCGTTCATAGCTTGCTTCGGCAAGCTCCAACCCTGCCAACGCCTTCTGCCATAAGCTTTTTACCGCCACTATCTGCTCCTTGCGCGCACCCATATCAACCTCGCTATTTATAGCCTCAGCCTCGGCTTCGAGGGCAGAGACCTGCTTCAACTTAGCATCAAGTTCAGGCGTGGAGATGGTGTAAAGAAGTTCTCCCATGTTGACCATATCGCCCTCAGCAACACACATCGAGTCTATACGCCCCGCCAACTTCGACGAAGCACGGTAGCTACGACACTCCACAACACCTTGAATAACGGGGCGATTAACACGACCAAAGTAACGTATAAGGGTAATTATACCCACCAACAATAAGGCAAGCACAACGATAGTATATAAAGTTCGTTTCATATTATAAATTAATCCATTACTCGATTTATATCAACCATCACTCCATCGGAGATATAGTTTACAAAGTCATCACTCAACCCCGATAGCTCCAACAACCTCGCCAACGACAACACATATTCATAGACGGCATCAAGATACTCTACCTCAGAGGCAGCAAGGGCAATGCGGGCATCCATCAGTTCCGAGGATGGTGTTATACCCTCCTTAAAACCCTCCAAAGCGGTTGTGTAGTAGCTCTCGGCAAGGGTTATCGAACGCTTCGAGGAATCTATGTTAAGCAGAGCGTTTTGCAAGGCATAATACTCCTTATCGATCAAAAGAAGTATATCCTCCCTAACCTTTGCCGCCATATCTTGAACGCTTCGTTCTACACTCTTCGATGCGCGATACTGCTCCTGCTTTGAAAGACCACCAAACAGAGGCATCGAGACCCCAACTCCCACAGCCCAGCGTGGCAACATCTTAGTTAGATTATAGGAGTAGAGCGAAGCGCCTCCCATCGCCACAACCTCTGGCATAAAGGTCGAACGAGCGAGATTTACACCCTCCGAGCTAAGGCGCTCAGCATTCTCAACCGCACTTATAGCAACGTTTAAGTTAAGCGCGTTATCACGGTAATAATCAATATTATATATTTCATACGACACAAACATTCTATCCGAAGGAAAAACCGCATTATCACTCTGTAAGATTGTCTGTAAGGCACGCTCCGCAATACGCAACTTACTTACCGCATCACTATAATCGCGCTCCGCCTCCGAGAGTTTATAGTTCAAATAGAGCACCACACTATGCGCCACAACACCTTGCTCCTCCATAGCCTCGGCATCACGAAGATGTTGCTCCACACCCTGCACTACGAACTCCTTAACAGCGACCACTTCGCGGGCAAGTATCACACCATAGTAGCGTTCGACAAGCTCGGTAATAAGCGCACTCGTCGCTCCATATAGACCAATCTCAGCATCTGCAATCTTTAACTTCGCAATACGGCTTGCTATATCGATACGACCACCTAAATATATAGGCATCGTAAGGGTTGTACCCACAAAGCCAAAGTGGCGATTTTGGAGCGTATAACGCCAATCTGACCCTACAAGCGGAGTGAGTCCATCGGTTAGAAGCGATGCAATGGAGGGTGGTATTAATCCTTGCGACACTCCATTATTTATAAGTCCATTCAAAGACTCGGTAACAACTCCTTTCGCTCCGCCAAGATCTATATCGAGGCCATGCTGCAACAGAGTATAACACCCCACAAGGTCAACCTTAGGCATACGCATCCCCTGCGTAGCGCGATACTCCCGATAGGCTGCATCCACACCATACTTAGCACTACTTATAGCCTTGTTGCGCTCAACCATCATCCTAAGCGCATCATCGAAGTTTACCATCTGCTGAGCTGTGGCACTTATCGAAAACACAAGCGCTAACAGTGACATCCAAAATCTCATAGATAAAGTTTCTTTCAACCACTGCAATTATCGTGCGATAATTCGACATAGCTTTGGCACACAACTTGTTCTCGAAGCAGACGAAAACTTTAATGTTAACCAAAAAATTTCAGTTATGAAACGAATTAAACATTTCGCTCTATCACTGCTTACAGTAGCCTTCGTAGCACCATCTGCGATAGCTCAGACCAGAGTCTATGAGGTGGAGGAATACACACCCACCATCTATATGATTGCTGTAGGTAACGAGTTGCAAGAGTATGACCCTGAGGTCGTACGCGTTGCTATTAT
>JAEIGA010004859.1_pt1 | contig 20683 bp, 21 predicted proteins | sample 9270691 | NCBI WGS metagenome assembly JAEIGA01 (sample SAMN17057246, study PRJNA624740) | gut metagenome | biome: biome; isolation source: fecal sample | host: Bos grunniens | place: China: Xizang | collected 2019 | reverse complement strand
TATTGACCATAAGAAGTATCAAAAAGCACACACTCTAAATAAGTAGGCTGAATAATAACAACACTATCACTTATAGGAGTTAAAAGCAACTTTTCAGGGTCTATCTTAAAATCTGAATAGAACAATGTACTGGTTGTAGTTGTCATATCCGTAACATCTATAAGTTCTTTTGTATCCAAACAAACAGCTAAATTCTTATACAACATAAAATCACTTAATACTTTATCATGTAAAGTATTATTTGAAATATCACGCAATAAAGTAATATAAGCTAAAACACTTACACAACCTGGATGGTCTCCCTCTACACGCCTATCATAACCACCCTTATGGCCATCTATATAACCACGGAGAATACTTACATATTCTTCACCTAAACTTAAAGCATAATAATTACCTGTATTAAAAAAGGTATATTTCTTAATACCATCAAAAGGATTTACTGTTTTTAACTCGGTTACATTTGTTAAATCACACTCATAATCTGCTAATATAGCACCATCCTCAATATTCAAAACATAACGTATGACTGGATAATAATTTGAAAGATAATCTATCTCTGAAAACATAGGCTTTAACATATAATTTAAAACTAAATCCTTACATTCCTTTGAATTAACAAATGTAAAAGAATAAGAGTCATAAGAAATAACAACATTACCCAAAGGGAAATTATTTACATCTTTATCCCAATATTTCCAAAAAAATTCACCCCAATTTTTTAAAGCTATATGGTCCAGAGTAGTTGAAGCATCCTTTAAAATATCAAAACCCTTACGAGCATCTGCTGCAACACTTTTTCTAATCTCATCCATCCATAACTTAAATTCAGGGTCTTCTACACTAAAATAAACTTGACCATCATACTGACCAAAATAAAGAGTATACTCTACATTTTCACCTGTTACTACCTCACCATTGATTTTCTTTGGTGCTTTTACAACACTTATTACATTCTCAAAACCAGGCTCTACATCTTTATTATTCATTATCTTTTGGAACTTTTTTAAATTGACGTAAGCATCTACATCTGTAATATAAGAAGGTACTTCTATTACCTCCTCATCTTCTGATGCATTATCACCTGGGTCTGCATAAATAGGTACACTCAATATCATCACTAAAATCAAACTAAAAAGCAATATACTACGCCTCATATTATTATTCTCCTTTCAATTTCCTCAACTTGTGTTGGACACTCATGAGTGTCCAACACAAGTTGAGCCTAAATATTCACCCACTATTTTTATATTCAGATTATATTGAGAATTTAAACGATTCATCTCATTCACAAACTCTGAATTATGTTTTATATGCCCCAATTTCATATGTATCATCTCGTGCAACAACACAGAAACAACATCTTCTGGATACACAGATAAATACAAATCAGACAAACAAATTTCCAAAGGTTTAATAACACCATTAGGATATATGTAAAAATAACACACACCCGCTTTTCGAGTTAGCCTCTTTGACCGTGAAACAATCAAAGTATTAGGCAACCAACTATCAAAATATTGTTGGTTCAGCCTTAAAAACAGAGAATACAACTCAACATCTTGAAAACCTTTTGCCATTTTTCTCCTCTTTCTTATAAACACACGCTATGCCTACATTAGAAGAGTTTACCACAATAAGGACATCTTTTCAACTTATAAAGACCATAAATATTTAAACCCTCTGGGTCTGTTATCGTCATAACACCACTAAAAATAGAAACTTCTACCCTGCTATTTCCCTCTGATTCCAAGGGGTTTCCATCACAAACAGGACAAAAACCCGCTTGTTCACTGGGGATAGCATCTTCACTACCTTTTGTTTCCATATTTACCTTTTTATAGCTTTCCTCTATTTGCCTAACCTTTTCAGCTACTCTACGCTCTATCTCTGTTTCCATCTCTTGAAAACTCATTGAAGCCGCCTTTGGCTCTGGTGCTGCTACAGTTGCATCTGCAAACGGTACAGTTCCAAAATTCATAGCAGTATCCTTTGATATATCCACGCCAAGGTTCAAATTATTCTTTAATGTCACCTTTGCACTCATAGGAAGAACTGAATAACCCCTACGTTTATATAAAGGTAACTCTTTCTTACGTACCCAAGTTGACCATTTTCCACAACACTCACAATAAAGACCTACATTAGGACCTTTTTCTTGTAAATAGAAACCTCGACTACCACAATTCACACATAAAAAATCCATAATAACCTCCATTAACAAAAACATAGACAACATATCTATATAGGCATTAAAACAACTGTTGTTTTTTATGTCCAATTAAATATCTAAAAAGGACATATTTTAAACTAAATGGATGGCAGATATATTTTTATACCCACCATCCACTCATAATTACCCTATTTTTATGCTATACTCTCTTAAACAAATATAGACTTCATCATCAATAATATCTATATAAATATCATTGAAATTCTTACTAATAAACTTCTTTATCTCCTGTTTTGTCACTTTCATATCTGTCTCATTTGTAAGGGAGTAATATAAAGAATCGGATAAACTGCTAACAGTCCAATTTTTTATAGGCACTAAACTTAATTCATAAAGCAGTAAATAACTAAAACCTATTGCTTTAATCTTATCTATAGAACTATCTTCAACTGTCAATAAATCCATTGAAGGAATATGCTTATCCTCTAAAAATTTTAAATACTCCGCACCCATTGCACTGGATACAAAACAGACACCAAAATTAGTATTCTCCAAAAAGGAAATTAAACCAAAGAAATCTGAATCACTTGAAACTAACAAAATATTCTCTACATTATCAATATAAACGGACTCACAAACTTCTTTTGTTAAAACAACATCTACCACACTTTTATGCTCCTTTAAACGAGGAACAAAAATACTCTTTACAGGTATAGTACCTTTATATATCTTATCAAAAATTTTCCAAAGATAACTTGATTTCTCATCTATCAATAAAACTACACCCGTAATATTACTTGACTCTAAATTATTTAAGAAAGCAAAAAACTTGAAGAACTCAATATTATCACAGTCAACAAAAAGTTTTAAGTTTTCTGTCTGTAAATAAGCAGACATATCAGTAATTTCAATTTTTCGTTCTAATTCCTTAATAGCCTTTTTAATAGGCTTATCAAACACTTCAAGATTTACAATATTACCAATAACTTTATCATCCACAATAAAATTATTATTATAATACTTATCTAACAATTTTAAAGAGTCTATATAGATATTTTCATCTATATTTATACCACTTTCTTCTCGATAATACATTTTAAAATCAGGTATGGTAATGTCAAAAAGTTTATTCTGCAAAGAATAAATAGAGTAAAATAAGTTTCTATCATTTGAAAAAGCACGACTATAAGTATGCTTTATACGTTCTGAATTATACACATAAATACCCGTATCCATATGTAATTTCTTAAAATCCTCTACTACCCGATTTAACATACTTTCTGATAAAGTAGGAAAATGAAACAAAGGTTGAATAACCTCTACACACGGCAAATCCAAATCTACTAATGTCTTGAATACTATAATATCTATCATTTCTGATAAATAATTAAAAAAATCAAAAGTAGATAAAGTATGAAAACCCTTTGCAATATTTATGTTTTTCATACTCAAATAATCTAAACTCTCCTGAAATAAAGGAGATATTTCTTTTTTATCTATTAAAGACTTATCTCTTATAACAGAATATCTTAAAATACAAAGATGTCGTAAAATATTTACATCTAAATATTTCTCAAATTTTGAACCATCATCCGATTCTGCATAATCTAACTTAAAGTTATCCCTTAAATAATCAGGAGTACCACCCAACAAATAAGAAACAACAAAAGCTATCGACTTATTCTGCATCTTACCCTCCATTACCCATCAATATTCATTCATACTTCTCTGCATATCACGCTTCTTCTCGGTTTCTCGCTTATCATGTAACTTCTTACCACGACAAACACCCATCAGCATTTTTACTTTGCCTTTACTTAAATACAATTTTAAAGGTACAAAAGTGACATTCTCTAACTTCTTACGCATTGCTAACTTTGTTATCTGTTTCTTATGCAGAAGAAGCTTGCGAGTTCTATAAGGGTCTAAACGCACAAGCATATTATCTCTTGCACTATCCTGATAGTTTGAAATATGCATACCTAAAACATACATCTCACCATCTATAATATTGCACCATGAACCCTTTAAATTACACTTTCCTTGACGAATTGACTTAACTTCTTTACCCTCTAAAACTAAGCCTACCTCTATTTCTTCTTCTATAAAATAATCAAAATAGGCTTTCTTATTCTGAATATTTAAGTTACCCACATGACCCTCCTTACCTACGTCCTCCACGATTTTGAATATTACGCTCTGTCATTCTTCTTTGACGACTCTTTGCTTGCTGTGCTTTCTGATTTGCTGTATCTCTTGTCTTTTTATTTTGCTCTAAACGCTCTTTCTCTGCCTTACGTTGAGCCTTCTTTATCTTACGATTTCTAATCATACCTGGTAAATCTATAATGGCTAAAACAAAAACCATACTAATTGCCAAAATAGCCCAACTAATCTCAAAAAAACGAGAAATCACAAAGATTGCACCTGCATTAAATAACAGAAATACAAGTAGAATGACCCACTTGCCTGAACCACCTGAATTTTTCATAATAATAATACCCTCCTTTGTTTATTTGTTTGTTTTCACCCTATAAAAAATATTATACAGTAAACATAAAAAAATGTCAATAATCTACCTACACCATTTTATACTTATTTTTATTTTCTTGATACTCATACTTTACATCTAATAAAGTACCGCACTTGCTGAAAGCAAGTGCGGTATGAAAGGCAATAATTTAATGAAGAGGAAACCTATTAGGAAAATTAATATCTAATATACCTGAATATAAAGCATCTGTATTGTTAAAATACGCCCAAAACTTAGTACCATAATCATAATGCCACCATTCACTAGGTAAATTAGTAAACCCTACACTTATCATTGCTTCATAAAGAATTCGTCTATTATCTCTAACATCTTTATTATCTTCACACTCTTCAAAATAATTTGTCCACGATTTATTTGTAAAATCATCAAAATCTGTACCCATATTTAATCTTTTACCATTATTGTCTATTAGAGTTAAATCAATAGCTCCACCTGTATTATGTAAAGAAGGTTTACAAATATCATAAGAGGGCATAGAAACAAAAAACGAAGTTTTAAAATCAAGTTCTTCATCAGTTAAATTTGGATATTTAATTTTTATATTCTGTCTGTAACAATCCCATAATCTTTGTTGGACACATATTGGTCTATAACCATCAAAAATTAAAAAATCTAAATTCTTAGGAAGATTCTTTTTAGCTTCTTTCAATTTGTCTATAACCCCTACTCTAGCATAGCAATCAAGATAACTTCCTGGTACACCTTGAATATAATACTGAGGGGATATTTCAAAACCATGTTTTGATAATGACTCAATAGGTTCATCAATATTTAATATATTATAATCCTTAATACTTGGAAATTCTACTTTTGGAATCATAAAAAATCCCCCTTTATGTTTTATTCTATACACCCGAACTAAATATTATAAATAACCCATTCCATCTAAACAACCTGTTGATGCCAATACTACAAATAAAACACCTAAAAGAATAAAGTGAATAACCTTATATTCCTTTACTTTATTTATTAAATTCTTCAATCATTACACCCCTCTCTAATAAAAATATCTATTATATTTATCAAACCTACACAATAATATTAACAATATCACAACATTATATCAATTATCTCAATTTTATCACTTTTCAATGACTGACGGGTGTGAAACACCCGTCAGTCATTGAAAAATAAATATAAAAGATTATTCAACATCTTCATTAGATGTTTTATTTTTTGACTTTTTCTTTATTATTTTTCTTATCACTACAAAAGCAATAACAAATAATAACAAATAAGGAGCAGCATAAATTGTACCCTCTAACCAATATTCTAAAGTATCAATAAAGTCATCAGCAGAACCCTCTATATAACTCCACAATCTCTCTATAAAATTCTTTGGATTAGGGTCTTTCTCACTATACTTTATAACTTCTTGAATGTTTATAGTAACCTTAGAATATCTGACATCATTATCTATGCTTGCTAACGAGTTTGTTGCACTATCTATCTCATATTGAACATCTGTTAATCTATCCTCTACATCTAACATTTCAGAAACAGATTTTGCATTTTGCATAAACTCAAACAATCTTTCTTCTTGTACCCTCAAACTTCTTAAACGTGACTCTGTATCATAATAAACCTTTGTCATATTCTGAACATTCTTTGATATATTTGAAACAACTATATCACCATTTACGTCCTCTATACCATTTATAAAGGTTTCATAGTGTTCCTGAGGGATACGAACAAAAATGTAAGCACTTGCTGACTGCTTGTAACTATAAGTATCATATGTAATATGACCCATATTGTTCTGACGCTCATCTTGAATTATACCATTGTACTCATTTATTTTAGCATAGATACGCTCTAATGCAACCTCCATATCCTTTGTTTCTACACCTATTGTTGCACTATAAACTAACTTCTCTTTGGACTCTGCACTATCTGAATGAGCAGAACCACCCATTTCTGCAGGAGAATCAGGAGAAGTCTCAGGAGCCTCTGGAACTTCATAATCCGAACTGTAACTACCCTTTATGGAATAATTATCATTTACACCCGAACCATAACTGTTTTGTATCATATCGGATGAACTTAATCCTGCACTCTCCATTGAAACAAAACCATTGAATGAATCCATAGCTGAATTACTCTTCTTTGCAGGTACAGAACTAATTATAAAACCAAAGACTAAAACTAAAACTAATACAGTAGATAATGCCCTTGCACCTTTTGACTTCTTTACATAATTACTTACGCGTTTAAATAACTGTTTCATAAACAATACCCCCATTTTATTTGATAACTATGACTATTTAGAAATTGACTTTTGAAAATAACTAATTACAACCTATAAATAACAATATCCAACTATCTATTAACCAAATAAAAACTAAATCAATTAACCCTTATTCATTTAACTTTAACCTATTAACCTAAATCAAACCATTTAACCTAAATTAACTAACCCTGTGAGGGCGTAACCCATGGGTTACGCCCTCACAGGGTTAAATTAAACTAAAAATTAGGATTTTATAGAAGTAAATTGAATTAGAATTAAGTACAAATTAGTTAATCTAAATCAAGACCATCAATATTAGTTATATCATCATCTAATTCATCATCCTCATCATCATAAATGACTACCATATCTTCATTTGCTCTGCTCATATCTGCGGTTAAGATAGCACCCTCTAAATGCTCTAATCTATCTACACCTACACTTCCTACCAATTCTCCATCTTTAAAACAATCTAAAACAGAAGTATATTTAGAAAAGAATGTTTCATCCTCCGAATCATTTACACTACGAATCTTTATCTCATCTGTTTCTATTTCTTCTACAACTTCTTCACCCGTTAAAATAAGTAATTTGTTTGAAAAACCTATTACAACACCTGCTGATTCTGTATCTATAATGTCACCTACGGTATTTAGGTACAATGTATCATAAATCTTTGAAACAAGAAATAACAAAATACCTATTAAAGTAATCTCCAAATAAATGTAATTTGTTAAAAAACCATTTGTTAAAAAAGAATTAACCAACATTAAATAAAATACAACCGAACCAACTACAAATAATTTTGAATACAAATTAGGTTTTGTAACCGCTAAAGGCAATACTGTATTGCGGATTTCTACTGTGTTCAACTCATTATTATTTTTCATAACAAACACCTACTTTCTCAAAAATTTATTATTCAATTACTATAACCAAAAAACCTTACATTATCGTTAATTCAATAAATTAAGCAACTAACCACTTGTGCTTTTCTACACTATACAAAGGAATAAAAGGAAGTAAAATAGGAACTTTCTTTACATATGCCTGATACTCAGGGTCATTACCATAACGCTTGTTCTGACGAACTTCCAATCTACGAGCACCACTAAACATAACATAAATAATACCAATATAACCTATTAAACAGATAATCCATTGTGCAACACCTGTAATAGCACTAGCACCTGATACTAATACACCTGTCCAGAATAACATCTCACCTAAATAGTTAGGGCAACGAACTAACCTAAATAAACCTGTATCTACAAAACGATTAGGATTAGTTTTCTTTGCCTTATTCTTCTGCAAATCTGCCAAAGACTCTAAAATTAAACCAAGAGCCATAATACCAATACCTACATAAGTAGAAGTATCACAAGCAGCACCATTGGTTATTCTATAAAATACAGGAGTTACTTGAGTCACATACAATAAAGCACAAGTAACCCAAATTGCTATCTTTACACCAAAAGGAACGGTTTTACCATCTTTTATTTCACCCGTCATATTCTTCTTATAAGAAGAACTCTTTAACTCACGGAATGCTAAATAACCACTCAAACGAATACCATAGATTATGAAAAGTACACAGCAAATAATTTGACCTATATCAAGATTATTAAAATTAGTAATCAACATCAACAGGCCCTCACCTGAAATAGAAAAACCATAACCCAAGGAAATGAACCACACATAATTCTTAAAACCTATCGAACTAAGAACCATTGCTGTTAAAAATAACAATAACAAACCTTCCAAATTAATCATTTTTAATATCCTCTTTTCCTAAATTTTTTGATATATATAAGCTCTCATAAACAATACTATCGTTTGATTTACCTATGGTACGCTTGAAACTACTATTACCACTCAATAAATAAATGTGTTTACTATATAAATCTTGCGGTAAAGAGTAAGTATTATCAATATTACCACTTTTTCCATCAAAACTTAAAAGATAATACCCTTTTTGAGTTCTTAACCAATTAAAAAAGATGTCAAAATTGATAGAATTACTAAAATACATTCCACGAGTTGCAAAATAAGGAGGGTCTAAATATAACATATCATTTGAAGTTGTTATTATTTCTGAATAATCACAGCATTTAAACTCTACATCATACAATTTTAATAAATTTGACCATTCTTGTAATATACTACTTAAAGAATCTGGTTGAATACCATTACGAGATATATGAAAAGAATTATTAAACTTACCATCTTTATTATATCTTGGCATACCATTTGTTGTTGTTCTCATAATAAAAAGAAAATCTTCCGCTTTATGCTCACTATTATATCTTTCACGAACATACTCAAAATATTTTTTCTTTCGCTCTTTATCATCATCTACATTCAATTCCAACCATAATTTATTATAATACTCTGCCAAATAATCTGGATTATCTTTAATCATATTCCATAAATTTATTAAATCTCCATTCAAATCACTACAAATATAACGATTTACTTTCTTATCTGAACTTAATAAACGTCTTAATACACTACAACCACCACAAAAAGGCTCATAATATGTATCAATCTCATCTGGAAAATATTTAAGAATTTCCTTTGCTTGACTACGTTTACTACCACTCCACTTTATTGCCGGCTCATACATCTTTTTTAATCACCTGACCTTTACTTAAAATAATTTATTATGTCTACTTTTAGACTTTTGTCCCTTATTTATAGTATCATATTACGAATTTCCTGAAACAGAATTATCTAAATCACTATCTAAAACTGGTTCATCTGTTTCAACAGAATTATCATCTAATTCTGTATTCTCACCATCTGATTGCTCTGTTTCTTCTGCTTCTGCCCTCTGAATCTCTTCAGCTAACTCCGAATCATCAGGTAAACCTTGAATATTATTCTCTATAATATAAGCCTCTAATGTACCATCTATTGCTCTCTGAATATCATCATAATTACGAATATAACCTTGCTTATACTTAGTAATTACATAATCCTCTTGTACTTTAAATTCTTCCATAGTTTTATTTAAATTATCTAACTCAGCAGCTAAATCTAAAGAAGTTGTATCTAAACCACCACTCTTATAAATAAAACCATCTCTATTTAAAATAAAATAACCATCCTCATTTATTGAACTATCACTCAACTCATAAGAGAAGAAATTTTCCATATCAAAATAAACAGGAATTTCACTATTGATATTACGATTATTGAAATCAGTTAATATCTCTATATAAGAATCAGCTGCATAATAAGAAGTATTTAAAAAGATAATAGGAATATTAGAAGAATAAGTATCATAAATAGCAGACCAATTCTCTAAATTCTTCATTTGCTTTTCATTACTTAAATTAAAGGGAACAATAATTAAACCATTCTCACCCTTTATACTACTTAAATAAATACTTTGGAAATGACTATCATGCAAAGAAAAACCTAAAGAAACATACTTTAAACCCTTATTTCTCATTTCACCCAATTTTGCTAATACTTCCTCTATTGTCATTCTCAAATCAGGAATAAACGGCTCTATAACCTCTACAGAAATTATTTCATCCTCAGGCTCCTCTAAAGGACCTGCATCTGGATTACCTACAAAGATACTCTCACGAGTTTCTGAATTTGGTAATGGCTCTTCATAAGTATCTTTATTCTTATCCCTCTCTGTATAAAAATCAGTAGGGTCGATAAAGTTTTCAGGCTGCTCACCCTTTATTGTTATACTACCCATATCACCATCATATGTATTAGTCTTATTATCTACTTCACGATTCTCATCACTCAACATATCTTTTAAAATAACTACATCTTCTCCTAATGTACCCTTGCTACTTAAAACAATCAAAAGACAGACTAAAAAGACAATTACAGAAACAGATATGAGGATAATATTTATAATTTTATTCTTATCTACATTATACATAATTATTTACCTCCAAAATATCTTTTATATGTTTTCTCTACCACTTCTATTTGCTTATCACTTGCCATATTATATTTCAATATATTTGAAAAAATATTCTTTACACTAGAAGGAATATTAACATACTCTGAATGACGCTTTAACTCTATTATCTTATCTTTGACATCTGGACGCTCTATCAAATTCCACTTCTTATTATCTGCTTTCTTTACAGACTCTATGGGAGCATCCTCACGCACATCTTCATTTAAAATATACTTATTATAAGCTTTATCTATATGAATAATCTGCTTATCACTAACATAACGAGAGTGCATTACCGTATTTAATATCTTAGAAGTCAATGTAGGTAAATTTTCTACATCACGCTGTAATCTTTGAACTTTTGCCAATATTTCAGGTTTCTCTGATAACGTATATCTATTGTTGATAAGAGCATCAGGAGCAGAAACATCAGACGTAACTTCCTCTGATTTTGAATCTAAATTCAACATTAACTGATAAACACTTGATACGTAAGAATACTGCCTATCACTCATATTATCAGAAGTTAAACACTTCTTTAAAATAATATCACGAACACCATCTATACCCTTTACTGTATCATACTTTGAATTATCCAAATTCTCCTTTAAATAATCAAACATATCTTGAACTTTTTGCTGCTCTAAATTCTCTTTCTCTACTACGTTTGTTAAACCATTATGAACTTCCTTTATACACATTAAAAACTCTCGACTTGCCAAATAAGTCAATAACTCATCAAAATCATCATGAGCCTTTGGGCTTAACTTATAACCCTTATAAGTATACTCCTTTGGCATATATAAAGTGCTCTCTACAAGAATATCTAACCCAAATAATAACAATAACTCTACACCATAATACAACTTTGGATTATCTGTATACAATCTATTCTGTATCATGTACCTATAGACATCTAACCAAGATAAAGTAATACCTTGATTCTTAAAGTAATCTTGTGCTTTAAGGATACGGTCATTTCTATTTAACCAATGAGAAATAGAAATATTTAAATCTGAAATATTTCTGAAATTATAAAAATCAGAAACGTTTGAACAATTACCCTTTTGAATATTATCTAAAATATCTTGATAAGAATGCGTAAACATCAAAGATATTAAAGATATAGAAGAATTACATAAGATATTCAAACCATCCATATTTATATCTAAAAAGTTAGAGTCTTTTAAAACAGGTGTTAAAGAATTATCTACTTTTAATAACTGGTTTAATAAAGATTTAGGCAAAGGCAAATTCAAAGATACAAAATCATAAACTATTGGATACAAAGAATTTAACTGATATAATTTCTTTACACCCTCTTTTCCCTTTAATAATATAACCTTACCCAAATTTCCACACTCATAAAGATAATGCTCCTTTAATAAACCTTGTTCTCTTATTGCTACTAACTCTTTTAATTCATCAAACATCTCATCTTTAACTCGTGTTAAAGCTTTTACACCATTTGAATCCAAATCAAAAAAATCACCCACACAACGAGAACCAAAATTTAATATCTCACCATTATTAGTATTACGAGCCTTATAGACATAACGAAGGGGATGACCTAATTCACAAGTTACTTTACCCTTTTCATACATATCTATCATTCCTGCAAACTCCCAAGAACCCTCACCCTTTAAACCTACTAATAACTTCGCTTTTTCAGGAGATACATCTAATTTTAAGCTACCCATAAGACTATTGAATAAAAACTTTGTATATAACTCATAATACTTACGCAATAATGCTAAAATCGCATCATTACTAAAATAATTATAAATAGTATCAGAATTTAAGATATGTAATTTTATATAATCTTTCTTTAAAACTTCATATTCCTTAAAGTTTTTCATATTCTGAACCTCCTTTTATCATCTGACTGGATAAAGTTAAAGTTATCTGACCTTTATCATCTACATCACCCTGAGTTTCTACTTCTATTTCCTTTAATCCTTTCGGTAAATGCTTCTGATAAAACTTGACATTCTTTAAAAATTCTTTTTTTGCTACTTCTTTATTCATATCCTTAAACTCATCTAAATAAAAAGTAACACTACAACTTAAAGTTACTCCAACTTTATCATACTTTACAATCTTTGAAATATCCTCATAATAGCCTAATTCATATAATAAATAAACTAATAATTTATATAAACGTAAACTTACTGCTTTTTCATCATCTAAAGAAACAATAGGTAATTTACTTAATAGAAAACCATTATAACCACGAGGTTTACCATTATTACCCAACTTTACATTCCTTATCTCAAAATTACCTTGACTTAAACCAAAAGAAAGAGCATCCAAAGACAAATAAACTTCTTTTTTCTTACCCTGTGGGGAAACCATAAATCCTATAACACAGTCATTACTAACAACTCTACTAACAGCATCATATATAGTTTTAACCTTCATTATATCACCCCATACTCTTTTTCTTTATTATAATTTTATCACGTAAAAATTATGTCCATTTTTATAGTTAACAGTAATTATTTTTTTGTTTATGCCCAAAAAAAAATTAGGTTTATTCCAAAACCCTTTGAAACAAACCAATTTTTTTTATATTTTATATTTTTTAGACATATACCATTACTTTATCTAAGAATGCTTTAAACTTGCATGGGTCTACGCCACTTTCAGATGTTATAAAAACATGTTGTCCTACTAATGAAAATAACCCTAATAATGATTTTGCATCTAATACTACACTTGAATTACTTATATAAATTTCATAAGATTCTTTATTTGCTAAATCACTTATTTGTTTTGCTTTACTGTAACTATCTAAATATATTTGCTGACCCATTTTACACCTCTCACTCAAATATTATATGTCATAAATCTAAGGGTCTTGTGCAACACAAGACCCTTAGGATATACCTATTTATACTTATGCCTTATTTAAAACTTCTAAAGTAGGCTCAGGTTCTATTCTTACAACCTCTATATACTGAACTCTATGATAATCGGTACTCAATATTTTTATAGTCAAATTACTATATATAAAACTATCATTTACCTCTGGAACTTTTCCCAACTGTTCCATAATCCAACCACCTAATGATACATTATCACTATCTATATTTATTTCAAAATACTCACTGAATTCCACTAAATCCATAGTACAATCTACATTAAAAAGTTTATTGTCTACTGTTTTTATAAATTCTATAACTTCATCATGCTCATCCCATATTTCACCAACAAGTTCTTCAAGTATATCTTCCATAGTTACAATACCTAAAGTACCACCAAAACCATCTATTACAACAGCTATATGAGATTTATGTTTCTGTAATAATTTTAACAAATCATTAACCTTTTCATATTTCTGAACAAATACAGGAACAGTCATAATATCCTTAATAGATTTATTTGTCACCCCTGTACCTATATAAAAATCCTTCATATGAACAACACCTACTATATTGTCTATGGTGTTTTCATATACAAGAATACGAGAAAATTGAGTTTCTAAAAACAATTTTGCAACATCATCATTTGAAGTTTCAATATCAACAGCAGCCAAATCAACACGGTGAGTTAAAATACTCTCCACCGTACATTCAGTAAATTCAATTGCATTTTTTATGATTTCACTATCTTCTTCATCCAAACTGCCTTCTTGTTCTACCTCCTCTACCATCATTATCAATTCCTCAGAAGAAATTTTAGAATCATCTTCAACCTTAAATATCAAGGTTAATAACTTCTTCCATAAAGTAAACAAAAAATTAATGGGAGCTAAAACAATAATACAAAAATTTATAATAGGAGCAGAAAACATAGCAAAACGCTCTGGGCAATCCTTGGCTATACTTTTTGGAGAAATTTCACCAAATATTAAAACCACTATTGTTATTACGACTGTGGATAAAGTAGCACCATTATCCTTATCCAAAGCTATAAAAAATACAGTTCCTAAAGATGCTAAAGAGATATTTACAATATTATTACCTACCAATATCGTAGAAATCAATTTATTATAATCATCGGATAATTTTAATACCAACTCTGCACGCTTATTACGCTTACCATCTTTGTCTAATAAAGATTTAATTTTTACTTTATTCATTGAAGAAAAAGCTGTTTCTGTTGCCGAAAAATATGCAGATAACAACACCAAAAACAACATCATTACAATATAACTATAATCTATATTCATATATATAATACTCCTTAAATATTTTATTTATCCATTATTCAATAATTATAAAACTTTTATTTATATAACTTCGTTAAAGTCTTAAAGAAAACATCTTGAAAAATAAATAAATATTATACTTATAAGTATTACTACCATCATCATCTGAATCCATAATAAATGTTTTACCTCACTTTCCAATTTTTATTTATTATATCACAAATATTATAGTATGTCAAATGATATAATTAAATATTTTATTCTACTATCAAAGCAGTTAAAACACTAAAATCTTCAATTAAATTTAATTCAGAAGATATTTGACCCGCTCCTTTTTCCTTAAAAACCCTATAAATATCATTATCTCCTAAACCCATCAAACGCATATTTGCATAAATTTCTTTTGTTATAATTAAAATATCTGTACTTTTCTCAGGCAAATCAAAAGAATACTCCCCATTCTTAAAACATTCCACCCAAGATATATCTACATCAAAATAAACTTTACCAAATTCATCCCTATTCTTTATTGAATTGGAGGATGCTACATACAAAATCTCTCTATTGTGTATATTCACATTTAAGCTATTCCCCACAATTTCTATTTTGGAGTCATTGAATATAATAGTATTTTCATTTCGTTCAGTTTGAGTTTGATTCTTTGTCACCTTAGTCAAACATAAAATATTTTTAAATTTCATAACTTACCCCTCCTCCTTAAATAAAATAAAAAAATGTCTCTTAAATTATTTATTTATGCCAAAATTATTTTATTCAGTCCCTTATACTCATAAAAAAAAATACAAAAGGAGAAAGAAATTTCTCCTTTTGTGAACTAATTTACTTATTCATTATATCCATTAAGCCTTTAACCTCATCCAAAGTTAAAATCTTAGATTGTAACTTTCCAACTAAATTTTCATCTATCATATTTTTATGCAATTCAGCCTCAAAATCAACTTGATTTTTAAAATTTTGAGTGTGCATATCCACCATACTCATTTGTCTCTCTGCTTCTTCCTGAATCTGCTTTTTAAATTCCACAGAGCGTCTATCCAATTCATTTTTATAAATTACAGCTTTTTTATCTATATTATCCTTTTTTATATCCGCCCTTGCCTTCAAATATTCAGCATAATACTCTTCAATATTTTTATCAACCATAATATCACCCCATTATTATTTTTGATTTGAACACTTAAAACAATTTATATCTTTATTAAATAACTCACCCGTTTGAGCATAAGTTACACAACGAGAGCCACCATAACACCTACCTAAATCTTTACAATCATAACATTCTTTTGGTGCATAAAATTCAGATAATTGTTGCATAATATCACTATTATATATAATATTATCTAAATTATCCATTTTTAAATTACCTATTATAAAAGGTAATCTTCTACATGGCATAACCGAACCATCTGCCAAAATAACAATTAACTGTTTTCCTGCACTACAAGAATAACCACAATCATTAGTACCTATACATTGTAAACTACGCTGATTTGTAACACAAGAATAATATTGAAAAGGATGAAAACCATGTATCAAATTATTACAATCTTCTACAAGTTCTTTAAATTCCCCTGTAGTTAAAAATAAATTTTCATCTTCTGTTACTACTCTATCCCACCATAACTTGTCTACTTTATGTTTTTGACATACCTTTGCTAACCCTTTTAATTCCTTATAATTTAATTTCTGAGCCGTAAAAGAAACTAAAACTTTTATATTATATTTTTTTAATATATCTATTCCTTGCAAAGCCTTATCAAAATTACCATTACCCCTAATACTATCATGTATTACTTTATCACCATCTAAACTAATTTGAACAAATATAGGAGCATAATCCTTTAACTTCTGGGCAATATCTTCATTTATTAAAGTCCCATTTGTTAATACAGAAAAACTATAACCCCTCTTTTTTATTTCATCAACTATCTCAAAAAAATTAGGATGTAATAATGGTTCCCCACCCGTTAAATTTATTTGAGGTAACAATCTTTTTTCTTTAAAAAATAAATCCAATTTCTCTAAAACTAAATAACAATCTTCCTTTGACATATGATTATTATATTCTTCTTGATAACAATGTTTGCATCTTAAATTACATAAATGACTTATATGCCATTGAACAATGTACTTATTAAACTCCACGATTCCTTAACCCCATTTTAACAAATCAAAAATTACACATATCTTCACAATCCTTTGAACAAAAACAATATGCACCCTCTATATCATTACTACAATATCCGCTAGGATATATCCATTCACCATCTGAACTTCCTATATCAGTATTCACATCAAAATCTAAATCCTCTTCATTTAAAATCTTATAAGCATCTTTAATATCTACCCACTTATGACACATTATACACTGTAATTGGTCGGTAAACTCCACAGTAGACATATCTTTTGTAGTATACACTTTTTGTCTACATATCGATTCCGCACATCCCAAGTCAAGCACAGAAAAATAACCACTTATGCCTATTTCTGAAAATTTTTCTTTCACACTTTCCAATAAACTTAAAAAAGACTCGAAAAATGGGGTTACATAACCATATGGCTCTTCACCTATCCCATCATTCATATCAAACTCAAAACCTTCTGAATTTATTTCCACTAACTTATAAAGTTCTTCTTTTAAATTATCATCATAAAAATCAAAAACTAATGTTTTTAATTCTGTTTGCTTTACAATATCATATAGATTTTGAATAAAATAATCTATAATTTGATTTTTATTCTCTGAACTACAAGTAAATATCAACATAAAAATATAACCTCCTTAATCTGCTCCACCGCATCCACCACAGGAACTGCAAGAACTACAAGAACTACAACTACCATTACTTGAACTTTTAGAAGTTTCAGTTACATAATAATCATACCCATTATAGCACATATCAGTATAAATATAACTATTACCCTTCTTCCCCTTTACTCCTTTTTCATTTAATACAAATGAAATCAAATCAAGTATATTAACATTATTATTTATTATATCTTCTAATTCTACACGCTTAGATTTATTTAAAAATTCTATACCTTTTCTTATAAAGTCTATATCTTTTTTAAAATCTATAGAAAAATAACCATTATCCTTCATTACTGCTTTTGAAACTTCCTTATAAGCATCTACACTTAAAAAATACTCTTTTAAACGATTTGCAGATAATTTCCAATAACTTTTTTCAACTTTTACATTTAATCCTTTTTTCAAGCAAGTATCTTTACAATTCTCTAATACCATAAGTATATCTATATAAGGATTATTTTTATCTATATTACATGGGAAATAAATATATTTATAATCATCACTAAAATAAATAAATCTTTGTTGATTTAATTCTGCTAAATAAATCATAAATAATAAATATTTATTCTTTGCAAATTTAGATATAAATGTAATATAAGACATCTTTTTAGGTACCCATTTATTTATTTTTTCCATAATAATATTAGGATTTTTCAAAACTTTATTTTTTATACTTATAGTTTTTACAGTAGAAATCAATACTATAATACTACCTAATAATCCTGCTAAATGCATTACTGAAAATAAACAAATCATAGAGAAATAAAGAAAATTTTGCTTTTTTATGTATATGCTATGTAATAAAAAGCTTATAAATGAAATAATAGCATTTATAATTACAAAAAATACCATATTAAAACCAATATTTAAATCACTATTTACATCACTATTTAAATCACTATTATCTATAAAAGAAGAAGCAGATATATAAGTAAAACCATCTGTATTTATTTTCACTTTTACTTTATACATATCTGATACATTTTTTGCTTCTATACAAATTTTATTTGAAATTTCTGTTTCTAAAATACGACCTTTTGTTTTATATAAAACTTCACTTTGACTATTCTCAGGCAATAATATGGTTATATTCATTAAACCTATATTATTCTTATAATCATTAGGTAAATAACGATAAGTAAATAAATAAAATTCATCACCAACATTTTTTACTACATCATATAAAGTATAACTTATTTCATATGTACGTGTTTGATTTTTACTTAAAGCATACACTTCATAAGTTAAAATACTTCCATTTTCTATTAAACCAAAATGATAATCAGGTCTGTTTTCAATATCATCAGTATACATACAAGGTATACCATCTATTTTTACACTCCAATTATCTATTCTAAATTGCTCTTCCTTCGGTAAATCCAAAAAAATATTTTTATAAAGTCGAGTAAACTCACCCTTTTTGTAATTTACTACCCATTTTTCCGTAACATCTGCACTACCATCTGAATTTAATTTTACAATATAATCAACCTTATCAAAACTATATTCTTTTACTTCACCAAATACAACAAAATTTAAACTAAAAATACATAATAAAGTCAATAGAAATACAACTAATTTACTTTTCATAATTACCCTCTTTTCATTTATATACTCACAATAACAAATTTTTAAATATTTGCTCTAATATAGGAACACAAACACTATCTCCTGCCATAACATATTGACTACTCTTACTAAATCCCTTTTCAGTCAATAAATCACTATCTGCAAACTCAAAACCCATCAACTTAAAACAATTTCGAGGAGTAATACCACCTAATACTTTACCATCTCTAGCTATGATAGTGAAATTACCACCACCCTTACCATAATGAGCAGTTATAGCAGGATACTCCCTATTATTCTGAAAACGCAAACCACTCTGTCTTAAAGTGATTACAGCATTATCAAATTGAATATCACCCTCTAAATTGATAGTATCTGTTTTATTCTCACCACGAGCATAATCTATCATTCTGCGCTGTCTATCTGTAATATCACGCATATCAGATAAATCTATAATTTCCCACCAATTTCTACTATCTTCACCAATAGGAAATACAAAACTGCCATCATCAATATCCTCACGAATACTTACTAAATAAACCCTATCTCTATTCTGAGGAATGAACTCTTTTGCATTGATACACTTCCAATAATTATTATAACCTAACATTTCCAAAGAATCACGCATAGCCTCAAAATCCTTTACAAATCTTTTACCTGCTAAATTAGCCACATTCTCCATTACACAATACTTTGGTCTTTTTGCCTTTATTACTTCCAAAGCATTATAAAACAATGTACCCCTTAAATCCTCAAGACCTTTCATTTTACCCGATATACTGAACGTTACGCATGGAGGACTATATACTAATAAATCAAAGTTTTCCATCTTATCAGTATCTATTTTTGTTACATCCCAAAGGTTCTTATCCTCTGAAACATTATGTAAAATAGAATAAGCCTTACTCTTATCCTTCAAAATCTCACAATAATTTACTAATTCTATATCGAAACCTATATTTTTCAAGGCTCTCTCATATGCCCCAATACCACTAAATAAACTAACAACTTTCAAAATCTTACCTCCTACAACTTTTAATTATACTACATTTTTTCTACTATATTTTTTACATAAATCTTTATACTGCTTTGTTTCACTTCCAATCATTAACTGACCATCATATTCCTTATAAATAAAATCATAATCTCTTGGAGATACCCACTTTGCAAAATATTCAGAACGACGCATTTGCATCCAAACACCTACAGGAGTATTATAAGCCTCCCAACTATAATC
>JAEIGA010004858.1_pt1 | contig 20683 bp, 19 predicted proteins | sample 9270691 | NCBI WGS metagenome assembly JAEIGA01 (sample SAMN17057246, study PRJNA624740) | gut metagenome | biome: biome; isolation source: fecal sample | host: Bos grunniens | place: China: Xizang | collected 2019 | reverse complement strand
TACACCGCTTCTTGCGCAAGTGGTGGAACATGTTCGAGACCCTCTCCAACGACGAACCAACAGCAGAGGAACTTCGCAGCCTTCATAAGCTCATCAAGAAGATCACTTGGGATATTGAGAACTTCTCGTTCAACACCTCTATCCCTGCCTTCATGATTGCGCAAAACGAGTTGCAAGCCCTCAAGTGCAACAAGGTGGAGATTCTCAAGACCTTCGCTATCTTGCTCGCTCCATACGCTCCTCACATTGCAGAGGAAGCATGGCATCTCTGTGGCGAAACAACTTCTGTTTGCCATGCCGAATGGCCAGCGTGCAACGAAGCATACTTGGTTGAGGCAACGCAGAAGTACCCTGTTCAGTTCAATGGTAAAGTTCGCTTCACGATTGAGGTAGCAAAGGACACCCCACGCGAGGAGGTAGAAAAGATTGTTATGGCTCACGAACTTACCGCCAAACAATTGAACGGCGCCGCTCCAAAGAAAGTCATCGTCGTTCCTGGTCGCATAGTGAACATCGTGATGTAAAAAACTATAATGCATCTATATCTAACAACAAAGCACTCCGAGCGGAGTGCTTTGTTGTTAGATTATCTAATGTTGTTGGCTTTTTATTAATTACAATTCAATATGTATTGCTTGTATCTCTTCGTCTAGGAAAATGGAAGCTGAATCCGAAAATTTATTTGCAGCTTCTGTGGTTAGAAATGTGCAATGGCCATTTGAACCTGCTATAGCTCGCTGTGCTATGTCTGGATGGCGCTCCAGATAATCGGCTAGACTTGCTGCGATAATCGTTCCTTGTGCAATCACGGATACTGCTTGATGGGAGATGGTTTGTTTGTCTAAAAACTGCTCAATCTTGTCTTGTAGAAGTGGATAGTGGGTGCAGCCTAGAACAATGGTGTCGATGAGTGGGTCGTTTTCTAATAATTCTGTGATGTATTTTTCTACAAAATAGTCCGCTCCATCGTGTATGTGTTCGCCTGATTCTATGAGGGGAACCCACATAGGACATGCTTGTTGGGTGACAACTAGATTAGGGTCTTGCTTTTGCAATTCTATGACATAACTCTCGGATGCTACAGTACCAGGAGTGGCGAGTACACCTATATGATTCGTGCGCGTGCGTGCAGGCGCGATTTCCGCCGTGGGACGAATGACGCCTAAAACACGTAATTCATCGGGGTTGATGTTGTTTTGTTGGATGGTGCGCAGAGCCTTGGCACTAGCTGTGTTGCAGGCCAGAATGATAAGATTGCACCCCTGCTCTTTGAGGTAATTAACAGCCTGCAGAGTATATTCGTAAATGACATCAAATGAGCGCGTTCCGTATGGCGCACGAGCATTATCCCCTAGGTACAAATAGTCGTACTCGGGTAGTTGTTGACGGATGTGGTTTAGTATGGTCAGCCCGCCGTATCCACTGTCGAAAATGCCTATCATTTGAGTTGAATGTTCTTGTTTTGTGTTCGCTCTAACGGTCGCTTGCAGAGCGCATGTGCAAATATAGTAAGTTGAAAGTCGGGGTGATTTTCGTTGCAAAGGTATAAAAAATAAATAAATTACGCAAATTATTTGCATAAATGGTATAAATTTTGTATCTTTGCAGCCGAATAGTAGCTTTAGGCGTACTATAGGTAATTTAGTATAAATTAAATCACAAAGAATATGAAATTTAATGTATCAAGTACTAAGTTGTTTGCGCAATTGCAAGCAGTTAGTCGTGTAATTGCTGCGAAGAATAGTTTGCAGATTTTGGAGTGTGTATTATTTGATCTTGAAGGTGATGTATTGACTTTGACTGCTTCTGATAGCGAGACAACGATTCGTACTTCATTGACCGTAGAGGCTGCGCAAGGTGCAGGTAAGGTGGCTGTAGCAGGTAAGATGTTGTTGGAGACTCTTAAGGAGTTCCCAGAGCAACCATTGACTTTCCAGATTGATGACCAAAACTTTGGCCTTAATATCACAAGTCAAAATGGTACATATAGTTTTGTGGGTGCTAATGGTTTGGAATATCCTCAAATGCCATTAGAGGATGGTGAGAATTCGTTTGTAATGCCATCTAATGTGTTGTTGGAGGCTATCAATAAGACTATTTTCTGTACAGCTGATGATGAGTTGCGTCCAGTAATGAATGGTATTTTCTTTGATTTGGCAGAGGATAAGATTACAATGGTGGCTACTGATGCCCATCGTCTTGTTCGTTATTCTAACGAGAGTGTTAAGGGTGCTCAAGCTGTAAGTTTTATTCTTCCTAAAAAGCCAGCTCAACTTCTTCGTCAAGTGCTCCAAAAGGAGGCAGAGGATGTGGTAGTTACATTCGGACAGAAGAATGCGAAGTTTGTCTTTGGTACTACTGTGATTGTTTGCCGTCAAATCGAGGGTCGTTTCCCTAACTACAATGCGGTAATTCCACAAAATAATACCAACAAGGTGGTTGTTGATCGTCAAACAATTATCAACGCATGTAAACGTGTAGCTGTGTTTGCTAATACAGGTACTAGTTTGCTCAAATTGGCTTTGACAGAGAATAGCATCAAGATTTCTGCTCAAGATATCGATTTTTCTACTTCTGCGGAAGAGACTATCGTTTGCGACTACGCAGGTATGCCTATGTCTATTGGCTTTAAGGCGCCATTCTTGATTGAGATACTCTCTAATATTGCTTCTCAAGATGTAGTGCTTCAATTGGCGGATCCTGCTCGTGCTGGTTTGATTCTTCCTTCTGAAAACGAAGAGGGTCAAGATTTGCTCGTGTTGCTCATGCCAATGTTGCTCAACGATTAATAGTTGATATACGAATGAAATTAAAGCTTACTCGCCCGTTGGTCTTCTTCGATTTGGAGACTACGGGACTAAATATCGCGTCCGATAGGATTGTAGAGTTGAGTTATTATAAGGTCTTTCCCGATGGTAGTTCGGAGGGAAAGACCTTCCGCATTAAACCTACTATGATGATGTTGGGTCAAGAGGTACAGATGCATATCTCCGATGAGGCGAGTGCTGTGCATGGTATCTATGACGAGGATTTGGTTAATTGTCCTACTTTCAAGGAGGTTGCGCCTCAAGTGGTGGCTGCTTTGGAAAATGCAGATTTGGCGGGCTATAACTCCAATCATTTTGACCTTCCACTCTTGGCAGAGGAATTGTTGCGTGTGGGTATGGATGTGGACCTTAAGGCTAAGCGTATGATTGATGTCTTTACCATCTTCCAGCGTCAAGAACCTCGCTCTCTTGTGGCGGCTTACAAGTTCTATTGTGGCAAGGATCTTACTAATGCGCATGCTGCGGATGCTGACACGATGGCTACCTATGAGGTGCTAATGGCGCAATTGGATAGATACGAATTGCCTGAAGATGTGAATGGTTTGGCGGATTATACGACTGGTAATGTGCGTTTTGCGGATTTTGCGGGTCGTATTGCGTATGATGCAGAGGGAGTGGAAATATTCAACTTTGGCAAGTATAAAGGTCAACGCGTAGCGGATGTTTTTCGCCGTGATAGTGGCTATTATGGATGGATTATCCAAGGCGATTTTCCGCAGTATACCAAGGCTGCTTTCACTCGTATTTATATGTCTCTCCGTCGATAACTTCTGAACTCCTGAACTTCTGAACTCCTGAACAATGAACAACCAACTCACCATACTAGGATCTGGTAGTGCGATGCCAACGTTTCAAAACTCGCCTTCAGGGCAAGTGGTAGAACTGTGTGATAAGTCATTCTTGGTGGATTGTGGCGAGGGGGTACAAATCACCATGCGCCAGCTGGGGGTCAAGACGGCTCGTTTATACACCGTTTTTATATCCCATCTACATGGTGATCATTGCTTTGGGCTTATAGGGTTGATTTCAACTCTGGGGATGATGAATCGAACACAGCCCTTGCATATCTACGCACATGGCGATCTGGAGAAGCTGCTTCGCCCGATGTTGGATTATCATTGCCAAGATTTGTCGTATGAGGTTGTTTTTCATGCGATTAATCCTCGCAAGCGAGAAGTTATATGGGAGGATCGTACACTCACTGTAGAGTCTATTCCGCTCAAACATAAGGTCCCTACCTGCGGTTTCCTCTTTACCGAGCGCCATCGTAACCAAGAGCCTCGCAGACGCTATGCCTATTGTTCTGATACAATGTACCGCGAACAGATTGTGGAGCAGATAGCAGGGGTGGATGTGCTCTATCATGAGGCTACTTATACTGAGAAAGATCTTGATAAATGTAAAAAACATACGCATTCAACGGCTAAACAAGCGGCTAATATAGCTCGTTTGGCGGGTGTAGGAAAATTGGTAATAGGCCACTTTAGTGCTCGCGAGGATAATCACAACGTGTTTCTAGAGGAGGCTCGCGAGGTGTTTGAGAATACTGTCCTTGCCGTAGAGCGTAGTACGATTGATATCTAACCTTTAGAACTTTTCCAAAAGATGGCTAAAAACAAGACTCAATATGTTTGTTCGTCCTGTGGTGCAAAAGTTCCGCAGATGATAGGTCGTTGCCCAGTATGTGGCGAATGGGGTACGTATGAGGAGGAAATATTGGTAGATACGACAACCAAGAAGGGGGTTGTCATGCGTGGAAGTACGCCACAGCGAATCCAAGAGGTTCAAGCTCAAGAGGAGATGCGTATTGATATGCAGTCTTCGGAGTTGAATCGTGTACTAGGAGGTGGATTGGTGCCTGGTAGTTTGGTGCTGTTGGGTGGTGAACCGGGTATTGGAAAGTCTACTTTGGCGCTTCAGGTGCTCATGAAAATGGGTGGTAAAAAGACACTTTATGCCAGTGGAGAAGAGAGTGCTAAGCAGCTTAAACTCCGTGCTGAACGTCTTGCGGGAAATCCTGATAATCTGTATATTATGGCAGAAACATCGCTGGAACGTATTCTTGATAGTGTGACAGAGGTACAGCCCGAAGTGGTGGTGGTGGATAGTATTCAGACCATAGGTACGGAGGCGATAGAGGCTAGTGTTGGTAGTCTCTCTCAAGTGCGTGAGTGTGCTGCCCGTATATTGCAGTATGCCAAGGAGAAGAATGTGCCGTTTATTATCGTAGGACATATCAATAAAGAGGGTTCGTTGGCGGGACCAAAAGTGCTAGAGCATATAGTGGATACGGTTCTTCAATTTGAGGGTGATCAGCACTATGTGTACCGTATATTGCGTGCTCAAAAGAATCGCTTCGGCAGTACAAGTGAACTAGGTATTTTCGAAATGCAGCAAGATGGTTTGCGTGAGGTGAGTAATCCAAGTGAGCTCTTGCTGTCGAGCAACCGTGATGGATTATCGGGTATAGCTATTGCAGCTGCGGTTGAGGGAGTTCGTCCGTTATTGATTGAAGTTCAGTCACTTGTGGCAAGTGCTGCGTATGGTACGCCACAACGTAGTAGCACGGGTTTTGACGCAAGAAGGCTCAATATGTTGCTGGCTGTATTGGAGAAGAGGGTAGGGTTTAAGCTTCTTCAGAAAGACGTTTTTGTCAATATCGCAGGTGGTATTCGTGTCAACGATCCTGCTATTGATATGGCAGTTTTGGCTGCAGTTTTGTCATCCAATATGGATATCGCTTTGGATGAGAAAGTGTGTGTGACGGGCGAGGTCGGATTGGCAGGTGAAATTCGTCCGGTCAATCGCATCGATCAGCGCATTAGAGAGGCAGAAAAGCTCGGTTTTAACACGATTATTGTGCCCAAAGGACAGAAATATAATACGCATAATTTGACCATTAAAGTGGTTGAAATAGCCCGTGTAGCAGAGGCGTTTAAATTTTTATTTAAAAAATAATTTGCGTAATTAAAAAAAAAGTTGTACCTTTGCGCCCTAAATATTGCAAATAACTATCTCAAGATAAAAAGATTATGAATAAAAGTAAAGTTTTGGTACTGGTGATGGCGCTTTTTATGCCTATGTTTGCGTCTGTGGTTAAAGCTGATATTCGTCAGTACATTGACCGTTTGGAGCTAGGTGTCACCGGTGGTGTGGCTTTTTATGTAGGTCAAGAGAATCCAGTTTTGAATTCTAATTTGATGCGTGTACAAACTTATGATGTGTTGGGTTTTGCTGGGAAAGAAGATTGGGGATGGCCTGGTGTAGAGACCTTTGGTGGCATGGTAGGTTATCGTTTTGATACTTATTGGCACATTAAGGCACAAGCAACTCGCCAACGCGTATGTTTCGCTGAGTATGCGGATCCTCAGGTTGATATGAAGAATATCTACTACAATGCGATGTGGCATGTAGATGTAATGGCGGAGTATAACTTGCTGTCATTGGGTAATATCATGATGCCAAAGCAAGGTCTCTATAGCGTTGTGCCTTATGTGGGTTTTGGTTTGGGTGTGACTATGTTTAATGAGCAAGCAACATTACGTGCAAAGCAAAAAGCTCCTAATCAACACGCATACGATAAGCATGGTCCAATGTTTCCACGCGTTGGTTCTATGCCTACGGGATGGGATTCCGAGGCGAAGAAGGTAACTGAATGGGAGCCTACTAAAGTGGGTGTAGGTGCTTATCTTCCAGTAGCTTTCGGTGTAAAGTGGCGTGCTAGTGATAATATTCAGTTGAAGGGTACATTCCAATATAACTTCTATCTAAGTCCAAATAGCAACTTGGAGGGTGGTTCTGGTTCAAATGCTGTTGCTTTTAAAGATTTGAATAGGAAGTTTGCGGCAAATCACAATAATATGTTCTCATTGACTGCAATCTTCAACTTTGGTAAGTGGTACGAGGATCGTTTGATTACTTACTAATCTAGTTTGTGACGAAGATTTTCGCACGTCATACAGTATTTGTTTTAGGACTGGTGTGGATGTGGTTAGCGTCTGCATCGGTTCTTGCTGATGATAATAAGGTTTATCGTCTAGAATTGGGTTTGCAGGCTGGCGCTGGATATTATATTGGCGAATTAGCGGAGCATCCTTTTATGTCCACTAGTGAGACCTATGGTGTTCAAGCTCGTGTGAAGATTGATCCTCGTTGGTCTTTGCAGTTTAAGGCGCAGAGACAGCGTGTTATTACTAAACCAAAGCAAGATAATCCATGGGGTTTGTCGAGTGATAGACGTCAAACACCTATGTGGCATTTTGATATTACTGGTGAATACAACTTTTTCCGCTACGGATTTGAGTCTTACGATATCCGCATGCATAATATTACGCCGTTTATTTTTCTAGGGGTAGGTTTTACTGCTCGTAATGTATTGGCGGTAGCATCTGATGGTTATCCGTTGGTAGGATGGGTAAGTAGTGTGGATAAAAATAATGTTAAGTCTTGGAAGTATGTAGAACCAGAATATGCGATGTATATTCCCGTTGGTGTGGGCATGAAGTGGCGTTTTGCACCAAGGTGTCATCTGCAATTGGCGTGGCAACACCAGATTTATGTACTGAATGGTGATGGTTTGGAGGGCGTGTTCGACATCAAAAAACCACATTTGTTGGATGACTTATATGGAATGAATGGTTCTAATATTTTGAATAACGATGTATTGTCGACTTTTACCGTAGGAATGGTGTTTGAGTTTGCTGCGGAAAAGAAGGTTTGTTTACATTGCAAAAGTTACAAATAAGCATTATGGGATATAAAGAGCAAATACAACCTGATCGTATACCACGCCATGTGGCTATCATTATGGATGGTAATGGTCGTTGGGCTAAACGTCAAGGATTGGCACGTATGTTTGGTCACAAACAGGGTGTTGACACAGTTCACCGAGTGACAGAGATGTCTGCTGATTTGGGAATTGAATACTTGACATTGTATGCTTTTTCTACCGAGAATTGGAATCGTCCAAAGGAGGAGGTAGATGCGTTGATGGTGCTTTTGGTAGAAACCATCGTGAAGGAAACCCCTGTCCTGATGAAAAATAATGTACGTTTGACCGTGATAGGTGATTTGAGTAGATTGCCTAAAGCGACATACGATAAGTTTCAAGAGTGTATTCGTGAGACAAGTGTTAATACCGGATTAACACTCATTATTGCGCTCAGCTATAGTGCGCGATGGGAGTTGGTACAAGCATTTAAGTCTGTGGCAGCGGCGGTTCAACAAGGACAGATGCTATTGGAGGATGTCAATGAGGAAGTGGTAGCTAATTATTTGACAACAGCTAATGTACCTGACCCAGATTTGTTGATTCGCACTAGTGGTGAATTACGTATTAGCAATTTTTTGCTTTGGCAATTGGCATATACCGAGTTGTATTTTACCGAATGTCTATGGCCAGAGTTTACGAATGAAGAGTTTTATCGCGCCATTGTAGATTATCAAAGTCGCGAACGTAGATTTGGAAAAACGAGTGAGCAAATTTAATACAATATTATTAGCGCTTCTGCTTGCTTTGCCTATGATGGCGCAAGTGGATACGGCAGCAGTTTTGCCGGTGGATACGGTAGAGCAGGATACGGTACAAGCTCCGTTGCCTGTTATTGAGTATACATTGCAGCGCAAAACATACGAGATAGCGGATATTAAGATTACAGGTGCTGATCAATATGAAGATTTCGTTTTGATTGGATTCTCGGGTCTTGCTGTGGGTGATAAGATTGAAGTTCCTGGTGATCAGATAACCAAATCGCTCAAGCGTTTCTGGAAGCAAGGATTGTTTTCGGATGTCAAATTTAAGGCTACCAAGATTGAGGGCGATAAGATTTGGCTTGAGATAGCTCTTAAGCAACGTCCACGTGTATCTGAAGTTGCTTACAACGGATTGCGCAAGACCGAGCAAGAGGATTTGCAAGTGAAGGTGGGTATCCAAAAAGGTGGTCAAATGACGCCAGACTTGGCTGACCGTGCCAAGAAGGTGGTGACAAAATACTTTGAGGACAAAGGTTTTTACCATACTCAAGTACAGGTGCTTCAGTTTGATGATTTAGAGCGCCCTGGATATGTCAAGGTGGCGGTGAATGTTAACAAGAATGAGAAAACACGTGTAGGTGCGTTGCATATCTCTGGTAACGAGGCGCTTACGCATAATCAAATCAATCGTGCGATGAAGAAGACTAATGATAATCACATCATGAATCTCTTCCGCACCAAGAAGTTTGTTGAATCGGAGTTTGAGAACGATAAGAAGCTTATTATAGAGAAATATAATGAGATTGGTTATCGCGATGCGATGATTATTTCCGATAGCGTTGTTCCATCTCTCGATGATCCTACCCGAGTAGATGTTTATATCACAATAGATGAAGGTGGTAAGTATACTTTTGGTGATATTACATGGGTAGGTAATACCGTGTATCCATATGAGTATTTGGATGCTATTTTAGGAATTAAAAAGGGTGATACCTACAACCTTAAGGAACTTAACAAGCGCCTCAATGAAGACGATGACGCTGTAGCAAAGCTCTATACTGATCAAGGATATTTGTTCTTTAATGTAAGCCCTGTGGAGGTTAGCGTGGACAACGATACCATCGATTTTGAGATGCGTATGTATGAGGGTAAGCCTGCTACGATCAACGAGATTAATATAGTAGGTAACACGCGCGTGTACGAGCACGTAGTACGTCGCGAGTTGTATACCAAACCTGGTCAGCTCTACAGTCAGTCTGATATTATGCGTTCGCTCCGTGAGTTGGCGCAGATGGGTCACTTTGATCAAGAGAAGCTTGTTCCAGATATCCAACCTAATCCAGAGGATGGCACTGTGGATATCACTTATCAGCTTGAGACTAAATCTAGTGACCAAATTGAGTTCTCGCTCGGTTGGGGTGCTACGGGTCTTGTAGGTTCGTTGGGACTCAAGTTTACCAACTTTGCTATTCAGAACCTATTCAATCCAAAGAGCTATCGTATTGTGCCTCAAGGTGAGGGACAAACCTTTAGTATTAACGCCCGCACCAATGGACGTTACTATACATCAGCTTCGATTTCGTTCCTTGAGCCATGGTTGGGTGGTAAGCGTCCTAACTCTTTGAGTGCTAGTATCTTCTATGCGGCTCAATCTGGATATTCAGATCGCTATTATCAAGCATATGAGGATCTCTATAACAACTATTACTACAACTATAACTACTATGGCAATTCCGACTATTTGCAACAGCTTCAAGAGTCGGAGTATGATCCAGAGAAGTACTTGCGTACATTCGGTGTTAGTGTAGGATATGGTAAGCGTTTGAGTTGGCCAGATGACTATTTCTCTTTCTATGGAGAGTTGAGCTATCAGCTCTATATGATGAAGGATTGGCCATATATGATCCTTACCGATGGAACGAGTCATAACTTCGCTTTGAACTTGCAGATTTCTCGTTCAAGTATAGATAACCCTATTTATACGCGTCGTGGTTCTCAATTCGTGCTTGGACTCAAGATCACTCCTCCATACTCGCTCATCAAGGGTACAACCGACGAGCAGTATGCGCAGATGACTACTTCAGAAAAGTATAACTTGCTTGAGTATCACAAGTGGAAATTCTCTGGTAAGGTCTTCACTCCATTGACACCAGATGCCAAGTTGGTATTGATGACTCGTGCCGAGTTTGGTTATCTAGGTCACTATAACCGCAATGCAAAATCACCATTTGAGAGCTTCTATATGGGTGGTGATGGTATGTCTAGCTATTCAAGTTATTCTACCGAGTATATTTCTATGCGTGGTTACCAATCTGGTTCGTTGACTCCATATGATCCTGCTGTGGGACGTAATATGGGTTATGTATATAACAAGTTTACTATGGAGTTGCGCTATCCTATCTCGCTTGAGCAGAATGCTACTATTTGGGCATTGGCCTTTGTGGAGGCAGGTAACTGTTTTGCGGATATCAAGGATTATAACCCATTCAAACTTAAGCGCTCTGCGGGTGTAGGTGTGCGTTTGTTCTTGCCTATGTTTGGCTTGATGGGTATCGACTGGGGATGGGGCTTTGACGATATCAACGGATCTAAGCAATATGGTGGATCACAGTTCCACTTTGTGCTAGGACAAGAACTATAATCGCCTTTGGCGATGTTAAAGAGTTTCACGCTTCGCTGTTTCAGCCTTGAAACATTGAAACTCTGAAACCCTGAAACTTTTAAAACTTTTAAAACTTTTAAAACACATGAAACGAATACTTAGTATAGCCATTTTAGCTCTTCTAGCATTTTTGCCCATTACTGCTCAGAAGTTCTCTGTGGCGTATGTCGATATGCAGTATATCCTAAAGAATCTTCCACAGTATGAAACAGCTAACGAGCAGCTCAACATGATATCCAAGCGTTGGCAACGTGATATTGATGCTGCGCAACAAGAAGCCAAGGTGTTGGCGGCTAACTATCAAACCGAGCAGATCTTCCTTTCTGCTGATATGAAGGAGCGTCGCGAGGCTGAAATCTTGGCAAAGGAGCAAGAGGTATTGGAGCTCAAGCGTAAGTATTTTGGTCAAGATGGCGAGTGGTATAAGAAGCGTGAGGCATTGCTCAAGCCTATTCAGGATGAGATTTATAATGCTATTCAGGATATAGCTAATGAGAAGCGATATGATGTAGTCAAGGATCGCTCATCGGAGCCAAGTCTGATTTATATGTCAGCCAAATTGGATATTTCCGACCAGGTACTTGAGAAACTTGGAGCGAAATAACCCCTAGTACCACTAGCCCTACTAGCCCTACTGGTACTACTAGCCCTACTAGCCCCTCTAGAATTAATAACTAAAAAAACTATAGACAATGAAAAAAATTATTCTTATGCTTGCTATTGTACTTCCTGTATTAGCAAGTGCACAAAAGATTGGTCACATTAACTCACAAGAGATTATGACCCTTATGCCTGAGACCAAACAAATGGCTCAAAAGATGGACTCTGTACAACGTGCAGCTGAAACTCAATTGGCTAATATGCAAGAGGAGTTCAACAAGAAGGTGGTAGAGTTTCAACAACAACAAGCTACAATGTCTGCTGGTGTACGTGAGTATCATCAACAAGATTTAGCTCGCATGGAGCAAAGTATTCAACAATACTATCAAACTCTTCAAGCAGATCTTCAAGCTAAGCAAATTGAGTTTCTTCAACCTATTCAAACCAAATTGTTGAACGCTATCAACAAGGTGGCTGAAGCTCAAGCTTGCACATATGTAGTAGATCGTCCTACAGTACTTTATGTAGGTTCTGATGCGCTTGATTTGACTGCAGCAGTTAAGGCTGAATTAGGAATTAAATAATATCCTAGCCTCCTCGCCTATAGCCTATCGCCTATAGCCTGGAGCAAAGCGACCTATGGCTGACGGTTATTTAGAATCCCGTTACGATGAGTACGAGCGTCGCAAGGCTGCTTGGCTCAAGAAGAAAAAAAAGACTATTGCTCGTCCCCTGGTAGAAAAACCAGAGGACGAAGCCTTATAAAACAGCACATAGGGTGCGACTAAACTTTTAAAACTTAATAATAATGGTACAAAAAATTCAAAATACGCTCCGTGACTCAGCTGCAGTACGTTGGACCGCGCTTCTTTTGTTGGCGTTGGCAATGTTCTGCTCGCATATTTTTATGGACATCTTGTCACCTATTAAGGATTTGATGTTAAGTGAGAGAGGTTGGAGTTCTACTGTTTTTGGAACCATGCAAGGTTCTGAGACATTCCTCAATGTATTTATTTTCTTCCTCATATTTGCAGGTATTATTCTCGATAAGATGGGTGTTCGTTTTACTGCTCTTTTGTCGGGTGTAGTAATGTTGATAGGTGGTGTGATTAAGTATTATGCTATTGCTCCTGCTTTTGAGGGTTCATGTATTCAAGCATGGTTTACCGATCATCTTAACTATATTCCTCTATTCGAGGAGTTGGGTGTATCTCCATTTACTGCTGAGATGCCCGCATCTGCTAAAGTGGCTGCGCTAGGCTTTATGATTTTCGGTTGTGGTGTAGAGATGGCTGGTATTACTGTAAGCCGTGGTGTGGTTAAATGGTTTAAGGGTCGTGAGACTGCTATGGCAATGGGTTCAGAGATGGCATTAGCTCGTTTGGGTGTGGCTACATGTATGATTTTCTCTCCTTATTTTGCTAAACTTGGTGGTCATATTGATGTGTCTCGTTCAGTGGCTTTTGGTGTAGTACTCTTGTGTATAGCTTTGATGATGTTTATTGTATACTTCTTCATGGATCGCAAGTTGGATGCACAAACTGGTGAGGCAGAGGAGAAGGACGAGCCATTTAAGATTTCTGATTTGGGTAAGATTCTTACCAGTATGGGTTTCTGGTTGGTAGCCTTGTTGTGTGTGTTGTACTATTCAGCTATATTCCCATTCCAGAAGTATGCGGTGAATATGTTGCAATGTAATCTTACTCTTACTCCTAATGAGGAGTGGGCTAGTGATAAAGTGATTTTCATTCAATACCTTGTGATGCTCGTAGTGGCTTTGGGTGCTTTTATGAGTAATTTCTCGAAGAAGACTTTCCTGAAGGTGATATTGATGTTGATTGCTGTAGTAGCTTTGGTGGTGTATTGCTATATGGGATATATGCGTGGTTCAGCAGAGGCTATCTTTGCGGTATTCCCATTGTTGGCTATGGCTATTACTCCTATGTTGGGTAAGTATGTGGATACAAAGGGTAAGGCGGCTTCTATGCTTATGTTGGGTGCATTGTTGCTCATAGTATGTCACTTGACTTTTGCTTTTGTTTTGCCACAGTTTAAGGGTAATGCTATTGGTGGTACAGTAGTAGCTTATCTGACTATTCTCATTTTGGGTTCATCATTCTCTCTTGTTCCTGCTGCTCTATGGCCTAGCGTACCTAAATTGGTGGATGAGAAGATTATTGGTTCTGCATACGCCCTTATTTTCTGGATTCAGAATATTGGTTTGTGGCTTTTCCCACTTTTGATTGGTCGTGTGCTAGATGCTACTAACCCAGAGCTTATTGCTCAGCTTGATGAGGGACTTATCACTAGCGAGCAAGCGGCTGTGATGTACGATTATACATGGCCATTGGTTATGTTGGCATGTTTAGGTATAGCAGCTTTGGTGATTAGTTTGGTGCTTAAGGTGGTGGATAAGAAACGCAATTTGGGTCTTGAGACTCCAAATATTAAGTAAATTTCACTCTGTGGATATACTATCAACCATATTAGAACTTGGTGGTTTTACCACGAGTATTTCCATTAGTACAGATACACGCAACCTGCCTGCAGGTTGTGTGTTCTTTGCTTTGCATGGAGCCAATTTCGATGGCAATAAGTTCGCCCTACAGGCGTTAGAGCAGGGTGCTAGTCTTGCGGTAATCGATGATTCTGAGTTGTATGACGGGCTTAGCCTATCGTCTGTGGCTCATGGTCGTATTATCCTTGTAGAGGATACGTTGTTGGCTTTGCAAGCGTTGGCTCGCGCTTGGCGCCGCGAATTGGGCTTGCCTATTATTGGTGTTACGGGTACCAATGGCAAGACTACTACAAAGGAACTACTTGCTACTGTACTTTCTACTAAATATCATATCCACTATACCCAAGGCAATCTCAATAACCAGATTGGTGTGCCTTTGACTTTGTTGCAGCTCACTCGTGCGCATGAGTTGGCTATTGTGGAGATGGGTGCATCTCACCCTGGTGATATCAAGGAGTTGGTGGAGATAGCGGAGCCAAACTACGGTTTGATTACTAATGTGGGCCGTGCTCACTTAGAAGGCTTTGGCGGTTTCGAGGGTGTACAACGCACCAAACAGGAGTTGTACGACTACCTCGTTGCCCACAACGGCACTATCTTCCGTAACACCGACAACCCATATCTCATGCGCATGCATGAGAATGCTCTCAACTCTCAACCCTCAACTTTCAACTTTCAACATTCAACTTTCAACTCTCAACTAGTCGCTTACGCGACCGGCACCATGCCTTCCGGTACCCGTCTGATCGGCGCATACAATGCCGAGAATATCTCTGCTGCGCTTTGTGTAGGTGAGCATTTTGGAGTAGATCGTGAGCAAGGTCTAGCGGCTATCCGCCAGTATGTGCCTACTAATAATCGCTCACAGGCTATGACTACCGAGCATAATCAGCTGATTGTGGACGCATATAATGCCAATCCAACATCAATGCAGGCGGCTATTAGTGTGTTTAAGGGTGATACCTTTATTTTGGGTGCGATGCGTGAGTTGGGTGATTATACCCATTTGGAGCATCAGAATGTGGTGAATATGTTGGCAGAGCGCAAAGCGGATGTGGTGTATTTGGTGGGTCAAGAGTATCGATTGACAACATCGCCATATCCTATTTTTGATACAGTAGAGGAGTTGCATGCATATTTGGAGGAGCATCCATTGCGTGATAAGCATATATTGCTCAAGGGTTCTCGTTCTACCCATATTGAACGATTGTTGGATATCCTGTGATACACTCCTTTAGTCAAACCAATAAATAGTTAATCATACGTAACGATATATGAAGAAGTATAAGATTATTGTAATGTCCGTTGTAGCTGCTCTGGTGGCTTTGATTGTCGCTTTGGTGGTTTTGAATTTCAAGCAGAAAAACGAGATGAAGGAGATGGTGGAGCTGATGGAGTTTGAGAAAGAACTCTTGGAGGATGAATACGAAGAGTTTGCTATGCAGTTTGATGGTTATCGAAGTCAGGATATTCACAACGACTCATTGGTAGCGCTTTTGTCTAAAGAGCAACAACGTGTTCAGGACTTGCTAGAGGAGTTGCGTATTACCAAGGCTACGAGTGCTCGTCGAATAGCGGAGTTGAAGAAGGAGTTGGCTACAGTACGTGCGGTGATGGTGAGTTATGTGCAGCAGATAGATTCGCTTGATCGTACCAATAAGCAGTTGGTTCAAGAGAATAAACAAGTTAAGCAGCAGTATCAGCAGGTTACGCGTCAGAACCAGGAGTTGGAGAAGGAGCGTACTATATTGGTGGAGAAGGTGACTTTGGCGTCTATGCTGGAAATTAGCGATTTCACTGCTACTTTCTTGGATAAACGCGACCGTAAGACCGGTGTTTATGGCAAGATTATGAAACTGCAGTTCGACTATACGATAGCTCGCAATATTACCATTGACCCAGGTCATAAGACTATCTATTTGCGTCTAACACGTCCTGATGGCGAGGTGATGCAGAAGTCTATTCATGATGTGTTTGATTTTGAGAATAGCAAGATAGCTTATTCTATCGCCAAGGAGTTTGAGTACGAGGGCGAGGAAGTGTCAGGTGCAATGTATTGGACTGTAGAGGAAGTATTGCAAAAGGGTATCTATAATGCCGATTTCTTTGTGGATGGCCAGTTGATTGGTTCTTTCCCATTTGAGTTGGATTAGTTTTTCCGGTAAATATCAGTTAAAGGCTAGCAATCGCTGGCCTTTTTTTGTAAACTCTATGTGACAAATTTTATTATTTCTTCTATAATTTTGTCTATATAGAAATTATTATATAATTTTGCAAAGTCATTCAATGAACAACGGTTAAGACACTCTTTGAATGTGAGGTACAAAAGATAGATTGTGTAAGCATTTAAAGAGGCACGAGTTAAGATAACTTGCGCTTCTTTTTGTATTTAAGTTAGTTCTGTTGATTGATAGGTAAAGATTGTGGTCGTTTGGTTAGATTTAGGTATTAGCATACATCTGAACTTCTAAACTCCTGAACATTCGCTGAGCGAATAATCGAGCGCGAGCAGGAGTTTTATTAAACTTTTACTATGAAGACTGAGTAATGTACTCCAGTCTTTTCGTGGTTTAATCATATAGCGATCTTTGAAATGTTGATATATTTTGACCAAAAACAGAAAAACATTTGCTTTATTGAAAAAAAATGCATATCTTTGCAAAAAAAATCAATAGAATGAAAGAGGTAAGTCGAACCAAAAGTTAGTGCGGAAGCAATATGAAGTAGATTTTGTAGCTAATAGTGGTAGCCATCGTTATTACATACAATCGGCATTTGAGATGCCAACGGGTGAGAAACGATTACAAGAGACTCAGTCGTTTCGTAAGATTGGTGATGGATTTAAACGTATTCTTATACAAAATGGACCGGTAGTTCCGTGGCGTGATGACAATGGTATTCTTACAATCTCGCTAACCGATTTCTTGTTAAAGAAGGATGCGTTAGATTGGTAAACAATATTGTGTTTGGGTTAAAATAAGAATGATTTGCGGTGGCAAATTGTTCTTATTTTTATTTTGAAATATATCAACTGTTAAAAGATATTAATTTTTAACTATTAGTTACCGCCTGATCTCCGCAATACCCTTACAATACCCTTACCGAAGGGATAAGCAAGGGATAAGGAAGGGATAAATTAATGTTTTTTAATAAATATTAGAGCGTAGCGATAAGGTTCTGAGTATTAACTTATCACTCATCACTCATAGTTCATAGTTAGTTTATAACTTATAACTCATAGTTCGTAACTACACCGCGGCTTTGCCGCCTTATTGCCTCTTACTTGCCCCTTATCTCGATAGGGACTTCATAGGGACTTCATAAGGACTTCATAGGGACTTCGCCGAGAGACGACCGAAAGAAGACCGTGAGATAAGCATAGGATAAGCAATGGGTCGTTAAGGGATGGTTAAGGTATAGTTAACGCTCGCCTTTACTTTAGAACCGCCCTTTGGACGATAGAACAGCGAAGTGTTAAAACAGAGCGTAGCGATGAGATTCCAGCCTTTACACCCTACACCCTACGCTCTACACCCTACACTAAAAAATAATACACCCTTCGCGGCAGCTTGCTGCCCAAGTGACCTTTGAAATGATGTAAATAATAGGCAAAAATAAAGATTTTTGTTTGTTTTCTTGTGTATGTCAAAAAAAAAATGTACCTTTGCGACGCAAAGGTTTTACAATTAATAATAGATCAACTATGGCAACTTATTCATTAAAAATTAATGAGCGTTCTACACAAGGACAAGCACTATTGGCATATTTGGAGGCCCTGAAGGTTGACATTAAGAAGGTGCCTTCTGTTCGTGTGCGCAAGAGTAGTTATGAACGCTCAATGGATGATATCAAGCATGGTCGTATTGAGAAGTTTGCATCTGCGGATGAAATGTGCAAATCGTTAGGAATTTGATGCTATGTACAGTGTACAGATGACCAGAGCGTTTCGCAAGAACACGGAGTTGTGCAAGAAACGCGGATACGATATGCGACTTTTGAGTGAGGCGATTCACCTATTGGAAGCCAATGGGTGTCTTCCTGCTTCATACCGTCCGCACAAGTTGTCAGGAAATTACGAAGGAACCTGGGAAGCTCATCTTAAAGGTGATTGGTTGCTATTGTGGAGACAAAATGATGTTGAGTTAGTATTGTTGTTCACAGGTACTGGTACTCATTCAGATATTTTCTAAGGTTATCTAAAATATTTTATTTTTTGCTTGACATGAGAGTAATCTCGTGTCAGTTTTTTATTTATATCATTAATGACACAAAAATAAAGACATGGGGTGGTTGAATTGAGGGAAATCAAACTGTGACAAACGGTCACGCTTTGAGCCAAGAGATTAAATGATATGAGTTGTCCGCAAATATAGGACAACTGAAATAGTGAAAAGAATTGTCCCATGGGACAGTTGAATTGAAGAAGGTGAGATGTACGAAAATATCGTACACTTGAACCCAGACGAACTCCCGCTCAACGAGGTAGAGGAATGATATTCCACCCTCAGCTAACTTGCCGAGCAACCGAAGAAAATAAAAACAAGAAAAACAAATCCCATTCGAAAGAGAGAACGGGAAATATAACTTTATCAGATGTGTCGTCCGCACGATAACTGGGCATAAGGAATATGAATTTAGATGAATACAATGCACTTAATTCCAGTCTTAAGCAAAAGAGCAATTTAGCAGTTGCAAAGACCCATAAAATTGATAATAGTGGAAAAATAACTTATGTAACCATTTTGGTAGGGGGATTAGACAAGGAAAACCCAAAAAACTACATGGATTTGGTAGTTTCTGAATTCGTGGGCAATCGCATGTACAATGAATATGTTGATGCCAATTTGGATAATCCATGGCTTAGAATAATTGTAGAAGATATCAATGATTTATTGGACTAATGAGTGTGAAAAAGGATGAATTTGATATTCGAAACATTGCGAATGTGGTACATTCGTGGATGAGTTATATATTTGAAGTATCAAGTACGAAGCATTTGGCTGCTGAAAGTTCCTTGAGATATCCCATTGTGGGATTATTAGAGAGAAGGACAGGAATAAATGTTTTTATGGAAGTACAACATCCAAATTTTGAAAAGGCACTAATTGATTTTAAATGGGAAAACGAGGACAATAGTAGCACTTGTTATTTAGAACTAAAATACGTGAGAGATAAATCTATCAATGTACAGGATTTTTTTGATGATATTTTTAGATTAGCACTGATACCAGAAAAGAATGCACGTAAGTTTTTCTTACTATGTGGTCAATCTGACGATTTTAAAAAAAGGATACAAAATCGACAATTAAATGCTGACGGTGAGGAAGAAAGGGCTGTTACAAAAGAGAAACAACAAGTCAAAGTCAAGCAAACTAACAAGAATAAACAAGATAAATGTATCTTTAATGATATTTTATCTTTTGACGTTTCTGGTGATGGTAAAGTAGCGACAAAAGAATTTGAATTTATGCGGCAGAATGATAATCTGCATGGATTTTACAATAAATTCGTTGAAGCATATTCGCAAAAATGTAAGAATGATGTACTCCTTCCTGAAAAGATTAAAATAAAAACTACTTTGATGCAACCTATTGATAAGTGCTTATTAAGTGCTGTAGCGGTGTGGGAAATAGAGAGCATTTAATCCCCGGGCACTGGTCATTGATTTGACCTCTGCTCACAAACGAAAACAATAACGCACCACAGGTGCAAACAACATAAAAACGCGCTTTAGCGCATGTAACTTTGAAACAAGAGCCGCAGGCTCGTGAAACTTTGAAATATTGCAACACGCTTCAGCGCATACAACGTCGCCTGGCGACCCAAAAAGAATATTAACCATGACTATAGCCAATAGCCTATAGCCAATTGCCAAAATAAAAAGATTATGAAACAATCTACTACTTTCGCCCAAGTGGCAAACAATCAGTTTGATTATCTGTCAAGCGCTTTATGTGCGAACACCCCCCCCTGTAAAAAACATTCTTCTTCGCGCAAATTTCTAACCTCATCTATATCTCTCCGCCTCTTGCTCGTCATGTTCCTAACCCTAACCGTCAGCACCAACGCGTGGGCACAGACAAAGACCGACATTATGTTCGCAAAAGGTTTCGGAAGTTATACGACCAATTCCTTTTCTGCGGCAGGTACGGATAAAACTGCTGTTGCAAACTCAACCAATGCAACTTCTGTAAAATATGCGATGCAGGTATTCAATGGAAATACTGGAGCTGTACGCGGAAATCAAAGTTCGGCAGCGAGTAATTTTAGTTGCCGTAACACAACAACTTTTGATGGATATTATATTTCACAAGTATCGCTTACAGTAAGTGGAGGAACAATCGATGGTTCTACAAATGGTAGATCTGTTGTCTATTTCGGAACAACCGCATATGGTAATCCAAATACCACAACACCAAGTGGCACCGCAACAAAGGCATCTCCTGCATCAAGTGGACAAGCCACATTGACATGGACTAATACGAACGAAGATGTATCTTATTTTATTTTATATAATCTAAAAACTTCAGGTACAGCTCTTTCTGCGAATGCTACAAACTCTTTGAAAGTTGTTTGGACAAAAAAAACTGCTTCTGCCCCTTC